>Ga0316218_1001964_pt1 | contig 20505 bp, 22 predicted proteins | sample TBH18003metaG_FD_203634 | JGI IMG/M metagenome (GOLD analysis project Ga0316218, IMG submission 203634) | Freshwater microbial communities from Trout Bog Lake, Wisconsin, USA - TBH18003 | ecosystem: Environmental > Aquatic > Freshwater > Lake > Hypolimnion/Profundal zone | place: USA: Wisconsin...
CGTTTCACCCAATTGTTCTTCCAGGTCGGTACGGTCATTGATCATGATTACCTTGTAGTCTTTAAGGTCGTCCATTGACCTCAGCTTCCGAACCAGCATTACCATTGTTAACGACTTACCGCTGCCCTGGGTGTGCCATACCACACCAGACCGTTCAAGTGGTGTTTTGCCAGTTCTTAATCGCTGTATGATCTTACCCACTGCCCTAAACTGTTGGTAGCGGCAAACTATCTTTATTTCACGGTCGCCACCATTCATAAACAGCACAAAGTGCCGTACAATATCCAGTAGGGTATCAGGTGGTAACATACCCTGTATCAGGGTTTCCTGTGACCTTTCCTTAGTGAGTGGAGGTGTGAAGGTTTTATATTTATCAGGGTATATGTCCTTCCACTCGTAATAATATTCTTCTGTGGATGTTATTGTACCATACCTGGCTTCCTCGCCATAGGTGGCTATGGTGAACTGGTTGAAACAAAACAGTGCTTCTTCGCCCTCTTTTAGCCCATCCAGCTTAGTACCCTCCCGTTGATTGCTATACCGTAATAATTGGGTAATAGCTTCGTGCATAGGGTTAGATGTAAATTCGTTCTGGTCTTTACATTCTACCACCACCAGCGGCAAACCGTTTACAAATAAAACCAGGTCGGGAATAATGAACCCTTTACCCATACCTGGGGTGTCTATGCGGAACTGATTAATGGCGGTAAATGTATTGCGCTCTGGGTGGTCAAAGTCTATGATCTTCACCACAGGGGCTTCTTCACCCGTCAGTTCATTTTTATCGGCTTTAGCATTATCCAGCATTAGCTTCAGTATTTCTTTGTTGGCTTCCAGCAGGTTCTTCCTGGTTAACTTTATTATATCATCATGCAGTTCCTCTAACTGGTGTTGGGTAAGCCATTTTTCACCTGCTTCGGTGGTATTTATATCACGAACCGACTGGATAAACAAATCCCGCAGTGTTACCTCCCTAAAGGTGGTACGCTTACTTTTGGTGGGGTCTGTAGGTATGCCGAACCCTTGTTCCACTGTTTCCCAGCCGAGGTTTTTAAGCTGGGTGAGAAACGGTTTTTCTATATGACTGTGTTCGCTCATGGTGGCGTATTTAGTGTGTTTGTTATGCACGGGCGTTCGCCCGGACCACAAAACACAGGTTGTTTCTTTATGCTGTTACCTCTACTTTACCGCTTAATAAATCACTCATCAAGCCTTGTTTCAACAACTGTAATTTATTGTGTTCCTTTTCAGATAATAATATTTCATTCTCAACCGAACTTAGCTTTTGGGATATTATCTTTTGTTCCATTAGGGCTGGGTGTTTAAACTCTAAGTTTCGTAACTCTGTAAGACCTATCCTTGCTCTTGTTGTGCCAGTTGAACATGACAATGCTTGGCTTCTGAAGTAATGCGAATTGATTGTTTCCAGAATAAATTTTACATCAAAACGTTCACTATCAACCTTTAATCTAATGCCATCAGATGCCATCAAAAACCTCTGTTCGGTATTCGGCATAATACAAGCTCTCGCCAAAGGGTCAGCCATTTTAGCTATGATGATCTCTCCAGGGTAAATATTACAGCTACTTAGTTCGTCTGCTTTCTTCGTTGAAGTATAGATCTTATAATCGTCACGAAACATTCCATCGCCTATGTTTTGAAGTTGTATAATCCTTATACCTTCGGTTGTATAATCTTCTGATTTTAGACTTGACCCAAAAGGACCACCTGTATAGCTATATCTTTCTTGGGTGTGACAATCATCTAATATTGACACTTCCCACTCCTTCGGTATCATACCCAGCGGTGAATCCTTATACAGCTCTGGTGCGTCTTCGTATTTGGGTCTTAGCTCACCAGTGGTAACGTCTATACCCCTGGTAAACAAATCCTGTAGCATACCCTGTTTTACCGCCTGGTATTTGGCTATGATCGCTTCCGTCTTTTCTATCTGCCCGTCAATGGTGGATAGTATCTTGGCGATCTTTTGTTGGATGGGGTATTCGGGTACTGCTACATTGTATTTCTTTAACTCACCCCTTTTGATATGCTTCATTGTTGAACCATGAGATGTGTCACCCAGCTTTAGCATGTTGTAATCAAGAAGAAAATACAAGTAGTCCTTATTAACGAAGTGCTTGGGTATTACTTTAAACAGATGTTGATTTAATACGCCTTTGCCATGCTTCCAAATGACCACTTTCAGAGTTGCACTCCAGGAAAAGATTAAATCACCGTTGTCTATTGAATTATTGTCAGGAAATACCCCCTGATAATAATCGTAATCACCATTCGGGTTATTGATTTGCTCAATGCGAATGATTTTCACTCCATCTGATTTCCAATCACTTGGTTTAAACGCCTTCCCGTTATAATAGTAGGCTAAATCGTCCAAAAAATAATTTTGCCAATTACTCATAACCCAATTCTTTTAAATACTGGTTCAGTAATCGGGTTTCTTCTTCACGCTCAGTTATCAGTTTCTTTAGTGTTACCGTATACTTGATATGCAAGTTCTCTACAGCCGCTACAAACCCTTGCAGGTATTGTTTCAGGTAGCCATCTATAGTGCTGTATAGGGTGCGTTCCCAGCGGGCTATTATTAGTTGTTCGGCTTCGGCTGGTGTTATCTTCACCCTGGCAGCGGCTACCAGTTCATCCCTGCGTTTATCCATTGCGCTTATCTCAGCCTTCAGTGTTTTTATTTCGTCCTTTACTTTCTTCAGTGTCTTGGTAGGCTGGCTTTCATCTGGCTCGTAGTCATCCGCTTCCATCTCTGCCTTCAGGGCTTCTGCTTCTGCCAGTTGGTTCAGGTTCTGTTCGTGCTTGTCCAGCAAGTCCGCAAACTGTGATTTTAATATTTCTTCGTCTGGTATCAGGTTCGCACCCCAGCCACTTGCCGCTACACTCTTCAGGTCGCTTAGTATGGTATCATCGTTCCAGAATGATGCAAATGCACCCCGCACCTTAAACTGGTCAAGTATGCCTAATGGTAGCAATGTAGTGCTTATATCAGCCAGCAGTTTTCGGTACAGGTCAAATACAGCCTTCTGGTTATTGATGGCTTTAATGGCTGGTAAATGCATATTCCACCAATCCTGCAATGTTGTTTGGTAGGTGTGGTGTTTGTTGATAACACCCTCGTTGGTTTCTATCCGTTCCTTTATGGTTTCTTTATCGGTAAAGTTGGGGGTAAATTGTACGTAACCAGGTCTTAGTGCCGCAAACAACATGTCTTTTGTACCAGCATAATTATTGAAGTAACTACCCAATGCTTCCACCTCGGCTTCGGGTATGCCACCATTCAGGTGTGCCTTTACGTCATGTGGTTCTGGTGGCGGTGCGTTATCTACATACCGTCTAATGTTCAGGTTGTATTCTTCGGCTTCCAGTTCCTCCAGTGTCACCAGGCGGCTATAATGTGGTTCTTCCAGCCTGTTGCGGTACACGTAACTTATCTTTTCTATATCCTCTGGTCTTAGCTTATTTTGGTTCTTGCCTTCCTTGTATTCACGGTCAGCGTTTATAAACAACACTTGCGTACGGCTACCGCCGGTACGCAATTTGTTGATGACTAAAACGCTGGCAGGTATGCCTGTACCATAGAATAAACCACCTGGTAAACCTATCACTGCTTCCAGCCATCCTTTTTCTAATATCCACTTCCTGGCGGTCTTTTCCTCACCACCTCTGAACAATACACCATGCGGCATAATAACCGCCATCTTACCATCACCCTTCAGCACACTTATCATGTGCTGCACAAACATAAAATCGCCCTTCTTACCTCCCTCTGGCATAAACACCTGGAAACGGTCTTTATGTTCCATACCGTTCTTGCTGTAGTTCTGCGAAAATGGTGGGTTAGCTATTACACGGTCAAAAACCTGTAATCTACCATCGGCTTCCAGGTGTCGGGGTGTCTTCAGGGTATCATCATTATGTATCTTGGCTGTATATATACCATGCAGCAGCATATTCATTCTACACAGCGACCAGGTAGTACCATTGCTCTCCTGCCCAAATAAAGACAGATTACGGGTATTGCCACCGCTTTGTGCCACATAGTTCTGCGATTGGATGAGCATACCTCCCGAACCCACAGTAGGGTCGTAGATGCTCATACCTTCTTTTGGCTCTATCAGGTGAGTAAGCAAGTTTACCACCTCGCTCGGTGTATAGAACTCACCGCCCTTTTTACCAGCACTATCAGCAAAGTATTTAATCAGGTATTCATAAGCTGCACCCATCAGGTCGGGAAACTCAAAATCCTCGTCCTTCAGCGGTATCTTCTCAAAATGTTGTATAAAGTCCACCAAGGTGCTATCATCCAGTGTCTTTTGCCCTACCTTCTTATTATAGTTGATACTCTTCAGTACATCCTGCAGGGTATTGGGGTTGGCTTCTTCCAGGGCTTCCAATGCCTTATTGAGCGAGGTACCTACATCCTTTTTAAGGTGGCGTATATTAGCCCAGCGGCTGCGCTCTGGTACATAGAAGTCGTACTTGCCTGGGTTATCCAGTTGCTTAGCTATAAGGTCGTCAGCCAGTCCTTTTGCTGCGTATTCCTGGGCTAATTTAGCCCGGTCAGCATCAAACTTATCACTAAGCCGCTTCAGGAACAAAGCCCCGAAAATATGCTCCTTATACTCTGAAGCATCCATATTGCCCCTGAGTATATCACAGGCTTTGAGCAATAGTGTTTCTAATCTAGATAATGAAAGTTTTTGGTCCATAATATTCGACCGTTAAACTAATCAATTTTCGATATGCCCGGAAGTATTTGAATAAGAAAAGGTTTAAATTTCCTCGATCAATATCGAAGATATAAAATAAGGGTAGGAATTATGAGGGTTCATTGCAGCTGAAAAGAAAAATGATGCCTCTTGGTTTATTGTTTGCTGCTCAATACTGATTGTGTAAATTTCGTCTGTAGGTTTTCCGACCTTTGAGATAGTATTATTTTTGAACACCCCATTACTAGCTGATGTTAAGCAGAACGATAAGCTGTTTTCTGTATTCTTAACAACTTGAAAAGTTACTGTTGCCTTTAACTTGTGGTCATGAGCAAAACCACATATGATTTGCATATTTGCATTGTCCTGGGTGGTTGGAAGCGTTTCTTGATAAGTGAATCGTAAAGAGCCATCCTGCCAAAAATACTGCGGAATGCCATTACCAACTGTTTGGTATTCCCCGACAGCACGTAAATATGAAACTACTATATTGTTTTGCCCATCTTTATAACAAAAGCCATTTTTGGGGGTGAGGAGGATATGTATTTTAGGATTGCCGGGCTTATTACCTGGACAGAAACTTCCAAGGAATAAGATACATGCTGCTAAGGTTATTACCATTTTCATATTTCTCATCGGATGTTTTTTAGATATAGTGAATTAATAAACCTGTTTAAAGATATAATATTTGAACAATGATATACAAATTTATTGTTGGCGGCCAGAGACAAGGTGAGATCATGCACATGTTCTACACTCATAATATTTACCGTTCACTAAAATTGCTGTAACGTTCATTTCTGAACATATAGCCGATACTTCAGCCTGCGTTAATTTATTCGGATCAGTAACATTAAATGTGTGGTAGGTCTTTTCTGATTGATGTTGGATGGTGATTTCCATTTTCTGATTTTAATTGGTACGCAAAAGGGATTATCAAAGGTTAGGAAAAAATGTTGGCCAGGCAATGATATTATCGCCCGACCAACATTAAAGCTTTAGCTAAATTTCTTTTCAAAGGACTTTAAGATTATAGACAGGTAGACCATCTCAAAAGAAATCTGTACAGCCTGGTAGCCTATGTGCACTAAACTACCAGACTTCTTGTACAGCAAAGAAAATATAACATAACTGTCTGCCATGATTACAAGATGCTGCACCTGATACACCTAACTGTACCATACCTTAGAGGCGGCGCTGCTCTTGTTATAACCTGGCGGTTTATTGATTAGCATTAAAAATTAGCAGTGATGCGGAAATTCTTATGGAAGTATGCGCCCTCACCAATATGGTAGATCAGCTCATCTTTCTCCCCGGTTGATACTTCATCAACATAAACGATAGACCCCATTTTATACCGGCCTACATCTTCTATGCACTGTACCTTAAAAGGGGTGTGTAATTGCCGCATTACTCCTTTGCTATTGATTATGAGTATGCTTGTTGAATCGCAATACTGTATTTGATATCCCTTCTTCATAAAATAGAAAAACCCCGATAACCGGGGCAGCATTAAAGGGTTAGTAATAGATCAGCTCAGGTACCAGCAGGCATCTTTATTCTTCACAGCATCTTTCAACACATTAACCAGGTCAAAGGCGTTTACACTTCTATCCAGGAAGGTATCTATGTAGCTGCTCTTATTTGCCCCGGTAAACAGGTTGTAAAGCCTCCAAAGGTTGAGGTTGCCATCTTCACTGCGGCTAAATGATTTATCCCGGTAGTAGTCATGGCAAATAGTATTCAGTTGGCTTTCACCGAACATCAGCTCCGGTATTTCCTTTTGCAGGTTCTCAGGTAGATACCTGTACATCCTACAGCGGCCTATAAGTTGTGCAAACTGCTGTTCTGTAAGATTGTATTCACTAAGCTCATTGAACTGCTGTGATATCTGTACGGCGTTGAAATTTTGAAGCATCTGCCTTACTGAACTTCTGAGCATATCCACATTCTTTACTTTCAGGTCTCCCTTGTAGCCATCAGTGGCAACACATAAGTTGGTGCATACGGTGTTTTTGAACCCTATGAAGATTTTGAAATGCTGATCCGCGCCTGATTTATTGTACAGGTTGTCCAGATTGTAGGCTTTTACGCCGCCTATGGTCAGGTTAAGCCTGTTACCTCCAATATCTGTATAGATAGTGGGTATCTCAATCACAAAAGCCATCCGCTCATAATAGATGGTTCTTTCGTGGTCCAGCAGCTCAATAGCAGGCTTATTCTTCGCTTCCGGTATTCTGCCCTTGATGGGGTGCGATAGCCTTACATTGGGCTTTAAAATCCCTTCCCCACGGAATATATCCATCGCCACACCTAAAGTGGTTTCTATAAACTCACAATGGGATATAACAGGCTCATTGTCCTTTATGAATACAGGGATTATGTGGCTGTGTTTTACCTCTGACAGTGTACTGCCAATGGTATTAGCCTCAATAAATGCTTTCCCGGACGATGTTATCTCTATCTGGTCTATAATTGCCGGTAGTGTTTCGCCGACTGTCTTGATGTCTGTATCAATTGTGGTATGTTCCATTTGCTGAACTGTTTAAATTGTTAGAAAAACTGTTTGTTAATAATTGTTCTTTCCTCCGGCCAAATTCCTGGTTAAGGGATTGCTGCAACAAAGGGTGTCCATTGTACAGAGCAAGGAGTTCTTCATTTGTTGTACAGGCATGGATAGCTTGTATCAGGTCCTCTTCTGTAATACCCGGATAGGTTCCTGTACCCTGGTTGCACCATTTGAGGATCACTGCGCCAGTATCTGTAGTTGGTATGAATTCCGGCTTACCCTGGAAAAGCTGTGTCCTGTCTTTTGATACCTTGGCGTGTAGGCTGATATCAAGGTCTAACACTACGGTAAATTCATAGTCAAGACCTTCGCGGGTAATACCTTTCATGCCCATTTTCTCAGGCACTTGCTTACCGTTCTTCTCAGATAGCACATACTCCTGCTTTGTACGGATGTTGCCTATGATATGGGCATCGCATTGCAGCAGACTTTGTACAAAGGCATTGTGTCTGGGCGTTAATTTTGCCCAGTTGTTGAACGAGTTACCCACCATTGCCGAATGAGTTTCAAGAATGCCGCCCGTACCTTCCCATTCATGGGAAATACTATCTACAATGATCACCTGCATCTCCCCTTTAAGGCATACGGTTAATGCCTCTATATACCGCTCAGGTGTAAAGGGTGGCGCTAATGGCAGTACATTGTAGTTGCCCAGGTCTGCATAAAGGTCAGCAGATCGGTTTTCTGTGTCTATGACCGCGATCTTTTCCCATGAGCCACATAAGCCATAGGCAACCAGTAATGCTGATTTTGTCTTTCCACTGCCGGATGGTCCTTGTAATGCCATCTTAATTTTAGCCTTCTTACGGCTTGCTGTTTGTAGTTGCATTGTTTTTGTTTTATTGGTTACTAAAAGGATTGAATAATTGAAAAGGGAAAGCAGAGTTATAATCTCCGCTCCCCCTCCCAGATAGAGCCTACTTGGTGTTTGCTAACTTTTTTCTTTGCCTTTGTGCGGCGGCTGCGATACCATCTACAGGTCTTTCCTGCTCCTTTGGTTCAATAATCTCCACAGAGCCATGACCTAACAGTTCTTTTGATCCTGGTGGCTGGTATGCATAGGTATAGGCTAACTTGATCTGTTCGCCCGTTCTCTTTACCGTGTAATCATAAGGATCACATGGAACCCTTACGATATTACCTTCAAGGTTGGAGCCAACCATTAGTTTAGCCACATCCTCATCGAATGTTGAAGGGATAGAACATCGCCGGCATGTGGCATAGAACCTTCCTGTTTTCTCTGATTGAACCAGTTCCAAAGAACCTATCAGGTTCAATGCAATGAAACTTTCTTCCTCTTTGTTTTGGCGGATGTTGTATCCGATAACTTGTACCATAAAAGCATGTTTTAAAATGAAAAATACCCCCAACTCTAACGCCCGGGGGATAGCAGGGCTTTGGTCGGAAACACATGAAAAGACGGGGGTAAGCTTAGTGTTGCACTAACACAGAAGGGAGGGGGTGGATATTTTACACCGCAATCCGATTGTAAAACTCTTCATCAAAAATTTTGGGGGATTTTTATAAAACCCGATTGCATTGATATTTTACGTAAATTATAGTATGAACAAGCCGTACAAAAAGCCCGATCTACATGCACCCAGGAACAGGAAGCAGGTAAAGGATTTCCTTGCCTTCCCGGATAAAGACCCTTGTGGTTTCTTTGCCCGGTTAAAGCAGCAGAACCCGGAACTTGAAAAATACACCAACAAGGAAATAGCAGGCTGGATAACGGCCTTCAATAAACAAATGGCTGATGAAGTAGCCAATAGCCGGTATGGCGTAATATTGCCACAAGGATTAGGCAAAGTGCAAACCGGTGTTTGTAAGCCTACAGAAGTAACTGCAGCTAATAACATTGACTATGCCGCTTCCCAAAAGTTGGGCTTCCTGGTGCATTATAGCAATAGCCATACAGATGGATTTTTAGCCAAAATCTACTACTTCAATAACATGCCCAGGTGCAGGTTCAAAAAATATTATCAATGCCGTTTTAAGCCATGCAGGGCTCTTAGCAGGGCTGTTTCTAAAGTTATGAAAACAGATACCGGGTACAAACAGTATTTCCCCTTTTCACAAAGGGTATCTTCAACTGGCGTGTTTAACAAGACTAAAAGGCAAAGGCCTGATTGGAGGAAAAGAAAACAGGAGGCATTGGAGGCATTGAGTAGTAGTAACTATGATGAATTTAGCTTTGATAGACGATATTAATTCAGATAGCTCATGTAGTTGAAGCGATCTCTGAAAAACAGTGCAGCAGCATCTACCTCACATAGTATATCCGCATCCAGTTTATCACCTGCTACCCTCATTGCATAATGCCGCTCGATAGTAGTAAATTCTATGGGCTTATCCGGGTAAGGCATATGTAGCCTCTCAAAGTAGAACCGATCAAAGGCACAGGGTATCTTTTTATCATTGACCATATACTCTATCGGCCTTTGCTGCACAGCCTTTACTTTGCCAGTTTTACGGCCTTCATAATAGGCTATAACCAGCCAAATGATCAGGCAAAAAATGCACCCCTCAATGTTGTCCCCTGATTGCATCCGGTTAGTTTTTGATAAAGTTAGCTATAAGATGTGCTATTGAAGTGCCGGATTTATCAAGGTTTGGAAAAATGGCTTTTATGGGTGTTTTGTGACTGTCTCACTCACGCCTGCGCACACTATTGTAAAAAAACTGCAGATGAAGTTTTTTCAAACCTTCTGATAAGTTGTTACAATCGTCAAAAAAACAGTGCTTCGGCCTAATTTCTATTTAATGCTTTATTGATAAGAGATTGAGTATTATTTTGTTTATTTATATTTCCTTTTTGTTCATCAGTATAAAAATCATTTATATTTATTCCTGATTGAGTTTTTGACCATAATGTTTGACTAAAGAAATATTTTCTATCTAAGTCTTTTATTTGAACTATAGTATTTGTAACGTTATACTCAGGCTTTAAGTCTGAAGACATTTTTCCTGAACTTTCTTTTGAACAAAAACAAGTTAAATTTCCATATATTCTAACGTCTAAATCAAAAATTGAATAAAATGCCTTACCCTCATATGCTGATAAATACTGTTCAGTTGTTGAATCATAAATATTATAGTAATGGGATTCTGTCGGGGTAATAAAATCAGATAGAACTGGCCCAGGATGCCCTCCTATTTGATATCCAAATTCTGACATTGTTGGAGGTGTAGACTTTATCTCAGGAATGTTTTGGCCGCCCTTGTATACCAAGGAATCACTATTGATCCTGAATGAAAAAAATGGCTCAATTTCATAGTTAGGAATTTGCATATTAAAATTAATGCCGATTAAAATGCCTTCATTTACCTTTACACCATCTCGAATAAAATATTCAATTGTATCATTTTTTTCTTTAGGAAATTTAAAAATGCCAGAGATGTATAATCCTCGAATATCATCAATCTTAATAAAACAATCGTAGATTTTATTATTTTTTACACTTTCAAATAACTCTGTAACTATATTGCTCTTTGCAAGAACTGCGAGTCTTGTGTTCCATTCAGAAATTGTTGCACCGAAATGGCCATAATTTTTTAATGAATCTTCCAAGTAAATTTCTGTGTAAATAGTATCTTTTTTTGAGGTTAAAGAATGTACTGTATCCGCTGGTGCTGGTACTACTTGTTTTGAAGTGTCAAATTTAGAATTTGTATTTATTCCATTATTAGCATCATTGCATGATAATGTAAAGCAAAATAAAATCGGTAGCAATGTTGTTACTACATCCTTTAATAATTTACGTTTCATCTTTTGTACTTTAACGAGTTGAAGAAAATATCCTTCTCTTTAGACGCTGCATCGTCAGGTGCATTTTTAAGAAACCAGCACTCAAATTGAAATGATTTGTTTTTTATTAAAAATACCTTTGAAAACCGTTTGCATCGTTCTCCTGTAGCTGGCATTATTGCACTGTAAGAACATTCCCTGCCATTATAAACGCCTAATTTGATATGCTTATTATTATTGGGGGTATTGTCAGTAATTGATAGTTTCCCTTCCATAAAACCGTCAAGCAGCTTATTTTCTGCAAGCTGTTGCCGATCTTTTGACAGCCGCATAAACTCCGGATAATTTGGCATAACGTCATTTAATATTAATACCATGAAAAGACAGTTCTCTGTCTTGGCTGTATATGATGCCATGTATGAATATGCACCTGGTACACCTTTGCTAATTTTGTACTCCGGGTTAGATGGAAATTGAACATAGATGTTATTGCCTACTTCTTTCTCCATCCACTGTGCAGATAGGAATAATGGCAGCAATAGTAACGTTGCCAGTGCATTAAGTCGTTTCATTCAGTTAGCTATTTTGTTTTTTTTGACTTGCTTGGCTCCGAACACGATAAGGGATATTACACCAATTATTATTACACAAATTATTGCAACATGCTTTACTGTTTCCATATTTTTTTCATGCTCACATTCTTCATAACGCTGCTCCTGCATTTGATACTCCTTGGGTTGTGTCTCTGGATCATAAGGCTGAAAACCTAAATACCCATAACATGGAGAATGAACAAATCTATCAGCGTTGCACTTCTCCCAGTTAAAATATGTTGGCTGCATCTGTGCTTGATAGCTTTGTGCCTTTGCCGGAATATTTAAAGAAAGAATAACAAGTAGAATTTTAGTAGTCTTGTCATTAAAAGCAATAATTAGAAAAAGTATTGCTGGCGGTGCGAAGACATAAACAAGCCATTCCGAAATATCGTATGCTCCTAATTCAGTTGAGCTGAACGGCCAGAAATCACTTTTATTGCCATAATAGCTTTGTTTTGCCGACAGTAATAGGAAAGTGTGTATTAGTACCCAGGCAAGATATACTGCGAGGAATTTCTTATTTTTTATTAGCTCTTTCATGTTATTATTTATTTCGTTTAAAATAAAAAACACCTGGAATTGGCAATCACCTGCTACCGAGGGAGTCGAAGCCCTGTATCACAAAGTGAAGCAATACCCAGGTGCGTAACCTGAGCATTTGCTAAACTTCCTTTGTGATACTTGAACTTTCGACTTTTCGGTAACAAAGACAGTTTTGCTAAATGCAAACTCTTATATCTTTTACGTTATGCTAATCCATTGTCTATTAATTTTATGAGGTAAATGTAATCAGAATTTCATTCGTTGTATAATTCCAGTTGGCACTTCTACTAAATATTTCCTCTATACCGGCATAATGATCTCCGGTACATTGGTGTTGTACCCTTTTTTATATACCAAATTACTCACCGGGTATCCTTCAAGATCACCATCAGGTAAAGGCACCATCATAGCTTCTATCTCTTCCTTGCTCAGTTTACCGGTCCACTTATCTCTATCACCTGGTGCTATGATCAGCGGCATCCGTTTCTTCTCATTATGTATCTCGGCCATTAAGGTATTGGCTTCGGTAGTAATCACACTGAATGTTTTAATGACTTCCCCTGTTTCCTGATTTACCCAGTTACTATATACGCCTCCCAAAGTAAATGGGTCATCATTCTTCATGTGTACATAGTACGGCACTGTTACTTTGATTGATGGATGGTGCGGCTCAAAAAAGCCTTGTACCCACAACAAGCATCTATTAGTACTGATATAGGACTTATAACTTGCTTTGGTGAAGATATCCTCACAGGTAGCGTTTAAAGTATTGGCATACTTCTTTGCATCCGCTTCTGTCTTCACCCAATGAGGTATAAGCTTCCACATTGCCGGTATTATTTTCTTAGGGGCATCAGATGCCGTAATAGGTAGGTAAGGCATTTTAAAGCCATCAGCATGATAGAAGTGCTCATAGCTTGCCACCTCTAACCCTAGTGGCTCTACATATTCCCGCAACTTTTCTTCCTTGGGTGTACTTACTTTGTAGCACATGCTTCACGTATTTTGTACAAAAAAAATATCGGTATCATTACCATTAGCAATTTCATCAATCTCGGTGTCGGTTATATCAACTATGTAATGATCTGCTTGCTCTGGTCTTGTGATGTGTGGTACCAGGTGCACAACCTTGCGATAGTAATCTTTTGAAGATTCTATTTCCTGCCCGGTTGCCTTGATCTCTATAAACTTATACCCACCAGCTAGCAACTTGGCATATTCTACGTTATTAAACTCTACCATAGTGCTATAAATGTACGACAGGAATTTGGGAAATGTTTGTTGTATAGCATGGCGATAGTTTTTCGTTTTTCAGCCTCCATTGCTTAGAATACCCGGCAGCAGCAAACCTAACTTTATCGCTACCCATCAGTACATTGATCTGGTCTAACACCTGCGTTACTTTTCTGCCTTTATCACTATCCCGCTGTGTCTCCGCAAAAAATGTTTCCTGTATAGCATTTTCAGGCACCATATCCAGGCACATGATCCCTGCTTTGTGGTAGTTGATACCCGGCTTGTAAATGGCATTAAGCCCCTTCAGCGCATAGCTAATAAGGTCTCCTGTATAGTTTGTTGGCCTGTTGAAGGGTATTGTGACAGAACCGTGGTATTGGGTATCCTTTACCCGGAATACATTGGAATAAATAAAGACGGTTATAGCGGAGGTGCATATCTTTTCCTTTCTTAGTTTCTCGCCGCACCTGGTAGCAAAGGTAGATATGGCTTCTGCCAGTTCCTGCTTTTGGGTTATCAATGTACCAAAGCTTCTGCTGGTGCATATCACTTTCTTGGTAGGCGCTACTTCTTCAAGATCAATGCAGGATATACCATTGAGCTCTTTTACCAGCCTAACGCCAACCACACCCATCTTTTGCCTTATCCATTCCTCATTAGACCTGCTCAACTGCCAGGCATCAGTTATGTTGTGGCCTATTAGCCATTTAGCATACCGGCTGCCTATACCCCATACATCGCCTACTTTAAGGAACTCCAAAACTGATTTTCGCTTTTCTTCACTGTCAATAACAAATACACCTTTGCTGCCGGTCATTTTCTTGGCATACTTGTTAGCTGCCTTAGCCAGTGTCTTGCTACTGGCAACACCTATGCACACAGGCATACCAATCCATTGCTTTACTGTGTTTCGTATCTCTGTTGCATAGCTATCATAGTTCATACCCGGATAGTCAAAAAGATACAGGAAGCTTTCATCAATAGAATAGACCTCTATCTCCTTCGCATACTTCCGGTAAACTTCAGTTACCCTGCGGCTTATATCACCGTATAGCACATAGTTGCTGCTGAATACCTGCACGTTGTTCTTCTCTATAATATCTCTGATCATAAAGGCTGGAGCACCCATTGCTATGCCCAAGGCTTTAGCCTCCTCACTCCTGGCAATAGCGCACCCATCATTATTGGATAGGACAATCACCGGCTTACCATTAAGTGAAGGTTGGAATATCCGCTCGCAGGAACAATAAAAATTATTACAGTCGGACAGAGCGAACATAAGAAAGGTAAGGATTGATGATGATATGGGTTACAACTCCGCACACTTTAAGCTCCATGCCCTCTTTCATTACAATAGGCTCAAAAGCAGGGTTGGCAGGCATTAAGCGCATCAGGTGCATATCAAGCTTTTTAAGCGTGAATTCCCCATCTACATCTGCAAGTATGATGTGGCCGTTTTTAGGGCTTATTGACCTGTCTATGACCAGCAATGCGCCATCAGGGATATGTTCACCTACCATGCTGTGGCCCTCGGCTATGAATAGGAAAGTGGCTGTCTTGTTCTTGATCAAAACATCGTTTAGGTCTATTGGCTTCTGAATATAGTCCTGCGCCGGTGATGGAAAGCCACACATTACAGGAGTTTCAATAAGATGTATCTCCAATGGTACCAAAGCGGCGATATCATAGGCTTTACCGGGAATAAGTGCTGTATATGTCATATATCTTGTCATTGTCAAAATAATTGGCAATATTAGCAATTATTCGGACTATTGGGAAACATAGTTATGCACAAGGTGTACTTGAGGACCGGGTGGTATTACATTGTTGCCTTGACGAAATCAACCAATAGTATGCCATGTTCCTTTAGGCGCCGCTCCATATCAAGGGTATATGCAAGGTTCTCTGCTGCTGTTTTTTGTCGATGAACAACCAGATCACAGAAGCTTTTGAACTCAGCAACTAATGAACTAAACTGCGTGGCGGCATTCTGTTCCTGCTTGAATTTTATAAGGTAGTCGGCAATATCAAGTCCTTGAGCTATTTCTTCCTCTGTTGCATTTTTTTCTAATAGATCACTGACTACAAAGTTTGCAATATGCGATAACTGCTTTGCTTTTTCCTGCCACTTATCCAAGCATTTAAGATCAGGGTATAATATAACCGTCCTACCCTTCAGTACCTGGCACATTTTATCACTGAAAAAAGTAAAGCCACCTGTAGCCAGCCATAAGTACTCAGGCATAAAATAGCTGGCAATGATTGCGGTTTTCTCGCTTTCTACCAATGCTACGGTCGAACTATTTCCTTTTAACAGATGCTCACCAAACAAACACGGGTTTGCATTGAAATCTATAAGTTTTTCAGTCTTGTGTACCCAATTTGGATGATGACTGCCATCCCTCGATCTCTTGCCCGTATCAGCAGTATAGAGCATGATCTTGCCCGTTCTAATCCTGTTGCTAGCATCAATCTCCCAAAAGATATTAGCACCAGGCAAGAGCCTCGATGTACCTATATGGTACCGTTCTATTAGTTTGTCTGCAGCTTCGCTACCGAGCAAGCCATTCAGAAACAAAACAAAGTTGTTACAGTCATAACCTGTAAGGCTCTTTTCGAGGATATCAATTGGAACATATGAGGTTGGTTTAGCCTGCTGCTGCACCGGTTTTATGTACCCCGTTACTTTCGGTTGACCATGCTCATTAAAATGCTCTCCTGGCCGCTTATGATAACCACAGCTATTTATCCGGTCGCACCTACCGACATCATTTGCTAAAGGCATACCTGTAGTTGTATCAATGTACCGGGTAAACCGCTTATGGCTGCCACAGGCCGGACAATCATATTTTATATGGCTATCTAACGTATATAGGTAATTAATCATAAAAAGCTATCGTAGTGTAACATCTGTAACACTTGTAACAGGTTGTTACACCTGTTACAGTTGTTACGGTTTCTGGCATTTATCAATTACCCGCTTAACGGTCATGTGTGATGTACTAAGTTCTGCTGCGATCTCCCGGTAGCTCTTACCTTGCCGATGCATCTCTAAAATATTCGTCTCCATACCTGATTTTTCATTCTCTGTCAGTTCCTTCAAATGCTGGCGTTCTGTACCAAGGCCAACAAACTCAAACTGTAGGAAGTTGTCCGGCTTATCAATCGTGCAGATGCAGACATTATCAGCATCGTAAATAAGCTGCGTATTTCTCTGCTTTATCTGCTTTAGGTACCGCAGGTTCTTATCGTTAGATGATTCACCAATAGCAAAGGCACTATCACAGAAATTAATTAGCATTTTACTACCCTGGAGATCATTACGGGTTAAGGGTTTAGTCATGTCTCGCTTTGGTGTGTGTGCCAGTGCCAATATTGACAAACCATATTTACTCTTAAGCGATTTTAAGTGCTTCATTAAAGGCAAGGCATCCTTTGCCCTTTCGGTCTCATTCTTCAGATAGGTGAGGTTATCTATGATAAGCACTCTTGCTCCTGTTTCCACGATAGCACGGTCAATGGAATGATACAGGTATTGCTCAAAGTCTTGCTTTTCTGGTATCGTAGCATCAGGATTAATTTCCACCCTCAGGAAATTATCGTCAAAGGCATAATGGTTTGCGTACTCCTGTGAATACCGGTATTCAAACTGCTTATCTGAAAGTTCAAAATCAAAATATAACACCTTCTGTCGTGCGGCCGCTAACTTAAAGCCTTTGATCGGCAGTTGGATGCAGATACTATTGCCTATCTGCACGGCCAGTATGCTTTTGCCCAGGTTGGTATCTGCGAACAAAATACATAGCTCCCCTTCATACCAGAACTCATTAAATAACATTCTAGGAATGGGTCTGCTCTTAGCGTTATTTATCCACTTGCTTGCTGGCATCACTAATAGCAATCCTTTACAGCTAGAAGATTCATCTGTTTTATGGCTACATTTTTCAGCATCTTCAAATATGTCAGAAAGGTCTATTTTCGGGTTGTTTTTTGTACCTTTAGGCTGCTCGTTGCCGGAGGTGTTTTTAGTGTTTTCCATGACTAAGCCCTCCGGTTTTTAGTTGCTTTAACAATACCAGATGGGATATGGAGTTTGCTTTTGTACTTCTCCAGATGCTTCGCTCCGTCAATCACTTCCGACTGCTTGTAATATACCCTACCCCCTATTCGGTGTTCTTTAAGGTAATCAGCTTTGGTCCATCGTATCAGGGTTAACCTGCTGATAGCAGGCACAAATAGTTTACAGGCCTCGCCTGCAGATAACAGCCGCTCATTCTGGGCTTCTTTTGTCTCTAATAATGTAGATAGCTTCCCTGTAAGCTCATCCATCTTTGCATGTAGCTCTGCTACTGATGCCGGGACTTGTTCAAATGATAGTTCTCTTTTCATCTTCTTGTATTTTAGAAGACAAATTTTAACCTTGTTTAAGAACGCACAGGGGTTTACAGGGGTGTGGTTTTTAGTTTAGATACCATTTATGATAATCCCGTTGTAGTGTATTAAAATCTGAAGTAGCGGATTGAAATCCTTTCTGTGACTGCTTTTTAAGGATTGGCAATATAGTGTCAAATCGCTTTAACTGCACATTTGCCGCCTTTTTATTATCTGAATTAATCCTAACTCTATTTTCGTTTAGTTGATATTTTACATACTCTTGGTACAGGTGTGGACCACTTGAAGATGCATCTCGACCGCAATAATCTTTTGCTATTCCTTTACTATTGTTCTTTGTTATCCTTTTTTTAGGATCAAACATGCCCAGATAAACATATAGAATAGCACATTCCACCAAACTGAGTTTCTTATCGATTAAAATCGGATCATCCTCCATTTCAGTAAGAACTTTTATTGGTGAGATTATTGAGGCTAAATAGTCTCTACCTTTTTGCTCTATTTTAATTTCCTGTGATTTAGATATCATCTTTGGTTTGGGAAACATTGTAAAGTATGGCGGATCAATTTGTCTCCTTGAAACATATCCTTCTTCAATCAATTGCGTTTCCCAACTGTTTACAGTTTCTTCAGTCTCTAACAAATTATTAGTTAACCATGCGGCTTTATGCATGCCTATGTCAATAGCTGTGGGGAACATAAGATTTAGCTGCCGGAGTATGTATATCTGAAAGGTGTTTAATTGTGTTTCCATCACGCCGTAAGTTTCAAAAGCTTTTGATTCCAGTTGTTCTTAATGTGCCTGCTCAATCTGAATGCAGTATCCAGCTTTGATACACGTATGTATTTCATGAATGCCTTCTCGGTCTTGTGGCCGGATACCTTCATAATGTCAATAGTCGGAAAACCCTCAAGATACAAATTAGTACAAAAACTCCTACGTGCTGTATGGCTACTGACTGTCTGCCACAGCTCCAATGTAGGCTCTGTAGCTAATCTACCTGTTTCGGCAAATAGAGGCTTTTCTTTCCCATCTTTATCTACAAAGGTTACCGCTCGCATCACTTCCTTTATGTACTCATTGAACTTCTGGTTACTGATCGTCCTGGGCAGTTTGTTAGGATTGTTCTTATACTTCTCAAATATTTCCATTACCACCGGGTTGCAGGGTATTATGACCAGTTCACCTGTTTTCTGTGTGATCTGTTTAATGAAGCAGCCACCATCCATTGTTACAATATTCTCAGGCTTGATAGATGAGTAATCCGAAAAGCGCAATCCCACAAAACAACCAAAAATAAATAGATCTCTCACTGCTTCCAGCTTCTTATTTTTGGAAAAATCATGGTGATACAAACTCATTAGTTCATCATTTGTGAGAAAGACGGCATCGGTATCTACTCTAGGGGCAGCAAATTTCTTGTGCTTGAATGTCATATTGGTAGTATAGCCTAGATCTACCGCCTCATTCATAAATACTTTGAGTATTGAAACATCTTTTGAAACCGCGTTTTGCCCCAGCTTCAATCCTTTCAGAAAAGCAACAAACTTGTAATAGAAATCTAAGTTTATATCTTCAAACTCCAAACCCTTGCTATAATCCTTTTCCTTTTTTACAAAATCTTTCAGATGTTCAAGGGTTGTTTTATATGTCTTTATGGTGTTCGGCTTTTTATCCATCCCTTTGTGCTTAATCTCATTGTTTTTAAATCTTTCCGCTAAGCTAAATAATGTCACCTTCTGCGAACCATCAGGCTCATCATTCTGCTGCATAAAAGCCGTAAGCCTTTCCCTTAAGGTCTGTGGTGCCGGTATGCCATCCTTAAGCGCTTCATTGTAAGCTGTCTTGCATTCCTTTACCAGGTTATCAAGCAGATCATTAAGGTAGTGCTTGCCATCTTCTGTAGTATGCTTGCTATTTTTGACACGCTGCTTTTTATCATTCCATGCTGTAGGATTTATACTTTGCCCAAACGAAAACTTTAAAGTCTTACCATTGTATTGAAACCTAAGATAGATATGTGACTTTCCTGAAAGCTCAGCTTTATTAAGATAAAAATTTACTTCTCCCATGCTAGTTAGTTGTTGTGATTAAGAAATGGAACAGAATATGTCCGGCAATTCCTTACCTAAAATGCAAAGGTAAATCATGGACGGTATCATGGACGGAATTGTGATGCCCAAGTAAAAAGAAATGTTTTATTAATATTACAGAATGCCTGTAAATACTGATATTATGAACTTTTTGTAACATTTAAGTATTAAAGGAATGACATAGGTGTTAGTGCTGTCCTCGCTACTCCGCAAAAAAGCCAATCATTCATTTGATTGGCTTTTTTTATATCGTAGCGTTTAGCGCCGGGCTAATAACCCGATGGTCATAGGTTCGATCCCACCTCCTAATCCACAAAAAAGCCAATCATTCATTTGATTGGCTTTTTTTAGATGCTTATATAGTAACGTTAGCGCCAGATCCCGTATTTTTCAATTATGCCAATTAACAAACCATATCAAAACAAAAAAAAGCCCAGCATTACTGCTGAGCTTTTCTAAGTCGGGATGACTGGACAACTTTCGAACTCCTTTATTAAAGACCTGCGCTCATTTCAGCATATACTGGAAACAGTTGGCATACAATGGAACGAAATGACTTAAATCGTCTTAAATCGTAACAATCCGGAATGA
>Ga0316218_1001965_pt1 | contig 20503 bp, 20 predicted proteins | sample TBH18003metaG_FD_203634 | JGI IMG/M metagenome (GOLD analysis project Ga0316218, IMG submission 203634) | Freshwater microbial communities from Trout Bog Lake, Wisconsin, USA - TBH18003 | ecosystem: Environmental > Aquatic > Freshwater > Lake > Hypolimnion/Profundal zone | place: USA: Wisconsin...
CCATTTGGCAATGCCTTTACTTTCAGCATATTCGCGGGCACGGCAGGCACATTTCCCATTCAGATCGCGACCACTTCAGCCTCAACAGGCAGTAAAACCTACTCTTTCGACCTGATCGTTTCGGCCAATCCGGATTGCTCTTCTTTTATTACGGGTACTTATTCGTCCCGACAAACCTCTAACACAGATACTGCTGTTGTACTTACCTCTTCTGAAACGATCACAAAAGATTCGATAGACGTTGTTAGTCTGCCAACAAACATAGGTGGCCTGAGAACCTACCTCAACTGTGCCAACAATACGCTGACCACATTGCCCCGCTATCGCCCCGGCGCATATAATGTTGGCGCAGGTGCAGGCACCTATACAGGCAATTCGCTAACGGTTGTTTACACAGTGAGCTTTGATCCTACGCCGGTAACCACTTATACTGTTACTTATACCAGGTAGAGGGAATTAGTCTTTTTTTATTCGTTGCATATAGTTCTTCACCACTACCTGCCCATGCTCATACGTCAGCAGCAGGCGCAGTGAGTTGACAACCCGCTTCTTCCATTTGTCAGGTATAGTATGGCCACTGTGGTCCATGCTAATGTATATTAGCGGCTTGCCCATACCCCCCAAATCTCCAACCGCAAATTGCTCCAGACAGGCAGCCTCATCACCCAGCTTATTAAACTCACTTGTATCACCAAGCATGGGCATATCAATATTGATCCACGAAAAGTCTCTAAGCTTATTATCTGTACTAAGTATGATCATCAGGTGGTAATAAAGATGCACACCGTTATTACCCACAAACAACACCTTATCCGGTACACCATCACCATCCAGGTCCCAGTTGCCGGAGTAGTCGTGAATGTAACTATACCTGTTGAATGAATATTTTAAAGCAGGGTTGATTTTTGCATACACGCTTTTAAAAGACATACCCGACTCCACATTTACTGTGTCCGTTTGTGCATACACCGTTAAAGAGCAGAGTATGCCTGTAAGACTACAATAGAAGAACTGCATGTAATTGAATGAAAACACATCTAAATATACGGAATTACGCGACTGCAACTTGAGTTTATACGGCAAAAATAAATAACTTAGCAGTAATTACCGCTCAGAATCGCGCGATCAAAAGGATCACAATACGTATCAGCCATGAAGTTCAAACTCATTATTACATATCTTCTGCTGGCTATTTCCTTTAATTCGATGTTTGCGCAATCAATTACCGTCACACCTAAAAAGGCTTATGACTATTATAATGAGGTCGGCATTAATACACATCTGCGGTGGGATACCTCTGTTTATTACACCCGTTTCGATGACATCATCTATCCAGAATTGCAAAAGCTGGGGATCAGGAATGTAAGGGACGAACTTCCGTACTCTAAATTTATGCGTATATCGGACACTGCGCTTGTCCAGAAACGGTTTCTTAAACTTCATGACTCTCTTGGTATAAATATGTGCTTCCTGCTCACTTCGCGGCTAGTGGTAGATACCCCTATGCAACGGGACTCCGCGGCATACCTTTCTGTGTTGGAAAATTCGGCAGCCTTACGCAATGCTACTAAATACATGGAAGGCTACAACGAGCCGGACATGAATATATACAACTGGTATCCTGTAAACTGGGATACCCTTACATACAATATGCAAAGAGGGCTTTATAACCGTATGCAGTCGGGCGTGCTTTCTTCCATACCTACCCTCTCAGCATCATTTATCGAGTATTGGTCTGTGCCGTCACGTACAGATCAGATGGCCTCAATGCTCCCACCCGTGCGCAATTATTTCGACTTTGCGAATTTCCATAGCTATGACACCGGTAAAGACAGTAGCACTATGTTTCCCGGCAGTCACTACGACATCACAGACTCGCGGTACGACACCATAAGACGCAGCAAACCATGGGTTCTTACCGAAACAGGCTATGAAAATGCACGGTACTGGAACTTACCAGCCACAGCATCTTACAGCCAATATGGCAATCATTATTTATCAGAGCTTGCAACGGCCAAATATTGTTCGGTACTGTTTATGGAAATGTTTGGACGTGGTGCAAAGACTATATATACCTACGAGCTGATGGATCAGAATACATCTGACTCAGCGTACAGCGAGACGAACTTCGGGCTACTACATTCAGACGGAACTGAAAAGCCCTCATTTACCACGATTAAAAACACACTATCGCTGCTTAAAGATACAAGTGCCGCTTTTTCTCCAATCCCTCTTACTTTTTCTTTGACAGGCGATACAGCAGGCATTAGGTACGCCGTGTACCAAAAATACAATGGCAATTACATACTCACCCTTTGGCAGGGCATAAGTACCGGCGTTTGCTATGATTTCCTTACGTTCACCGACCTGCCCGCCGACAGCCAGTTGGTACAGGTAACATTCCCTTTTAAATACACAACAGCCAATGTATATCAGCCATTACATACTGATGCACCGCTGTATTCATACAGCAATACCAACATACTCAACGTGGCTGTGCCGGATCATTTGTTGCTTATTGAGGTTAGTCCCGAGTTACTATCTGTACCGGCCAGCACTATGCCCGGGGCGTATAGCATTTACCCTAATCCCTCCAAAGACTTATTTTATGTAAAAGGGCTGCACACCACAGGTGAGGAATTCTTCATTTATTCAGCCGATGGCAGACAGGTGCTGCAAGGCACCGTACAGTCCGGCAGTTCAGCAATCAACTGCACTTCTCTGTGCCCGGGATTTTATGTACTCAAACTGAAAAGCGAACATGGTATTACTGATCTTGTGACTGGCATTTCAATAGCTAAGTAGGCCATTCCGAAAATCTTATCAACTTTCATAGCTTTACCGCGTGGATATTACGCCAACCATAAAAACCTGCCCTAAATGTGGCACCTCCTTTACCTGCACACCGCACGATTGCTGGTGCAGCGCCCTGCCGCCGGTGATGCCTATGGTGGAAGACGCAGAATGTTATTGTCCTTCCTGCCTGAAGGCTATTATTGAGGAGCGCACATCTGGTGTCCCACACCTTTGAGGTGTGAGACACCTACACTCGCATGGCACTATTGTTATAGAAAATCACAAAACAGTTACTCATGAAAGCATTTCTTACCATCACCTTCCTTATTATCTCCAACACCTTTATGACTGTTGCCTGGTATGGCCACCTCAAATTCAAGGATATGAGCTGGGGCAAGAACCTGGGGCTCTTCTCTATTATACTCATTAGCTGGGGGCTTGCCTTCTTTGAGTACTTGTTCCAGGTTCCCGCCAACCGCATCGGGTTTAAGGATGATGGTGGTCCTTTTAGCCTGGTGCAGCTCAAAACCATACAGGAGGCTGTTACACTGACCATCTTTATGATCTTCTCTATGGTGGTTTTTAAGCAGCGCTTTGAATGGAACCATATCCTTGGTTTCTGCCTCATCGTAATAGCTGTGTTTGTGATCTTTAAAAAGTGGTAGCCCGTTACGCCTACACATCCGCGCATAAAAAATCCCCGCGAGTCATGCTTGCGGGGATCCTTTATAAAATGCGGAACGATTAATTTTCCGGCTTTTCCAGTATTTTGAAGAACTGATCGAGCTGAGGGAGGATGATGATCCTTGTGCGGCGGTTGGTAGCCTGGCCTTCTTTGGTATCGTTTGATGCGATAGGGAGGTATTCGCTGCGGCCTGCGGCAGTAATGTGCGATGGTGGTACGCCATACTTGTTTTGCAATATACGTACTACTGATGTTGCACGTTTAACGCTCAAGTCCCAGTTATCCACGAGGTCACCTTTTTTGAATGCGACATTATCGGTATGGCCTTCTACCATAAATTCGATATCCGGGCGGCTCAGCAATACTTTGGCTACTTTGCCCAGCACTTCGCTTGCGGCATCAGTAACATCATAGCTGCCGCTTTTGAAGAGCATCTTGTCGGAAATGTCTACATATACAACGTCTTTGTCCACCTTTATGTTGATGTCCTTATCGTCAAGATTGCCCACGGCGCTCTTCAGGTTCACCATCAGGGCTACGTTCAGTGAATCTTTACGGTTCATAGCTGCCTGTAGGCGGCTGATGTACTGATCCTTAACACCAATGTTATCGAGCGATTTTTTGATGCTCTCCGCCTGTGAGCCCGATATGAGCGACAGGTCCTTCATTTGGCCCAGTATCTGGTTGTTATTGGCCTTCAGGTAGGTCATCTGGTCTTCGAGCGACTGTATCTTTGCCTTATCAGCAATATGCTGGTCGTTGCATACGGTCAGGTTATTTTGCAATACCCTGTTTGTGCTGTCGAGCGTTACGTTGTTTTTGTTGCAGTCCATTAATTTTTTCTTGGACACGCAGGAGAACATCGTTACAGATGCCACGCCTACCAAAAGAAGTTGTGAGAATTTCATATAATTACAGTATAGTTTTTGCAAAATTATCTATCCTGAGCGTAATACTGCGTTAATTAAAACCTAAAACGAAAAATGTGCAAAAAAAGACACATATAGTGGATAATTTAACTTTTAAGCCAGCGACTTTTTGATCAGGTCCATTAATTGGTCCACCTCATCTTTGTTGTTGTAGATGTGGGTGGATACCCGCAGGCTGTTGAGCCCGCACTCGGCCACGCTGCGGATGCGTATTTTATTCTCCACGCATTTATCAAAGAATTTGTGGTAGTCTACACCCTTTATCCTAAAGCCATTTACGGCGCAGCGCGATATTTCTTCGGTAGGGGTGATCAGTTCCATTTTATCGCCAAATTCCAATAGCTTGTCCTGTGTGTACTTACCCAGGCTTTTGATGCGGTTGTGTATGTTCATCATGCCTATAGTCTCTATAAAATCTATAGCTGCGTTCACGCCCGCATACAGGCCATTGGCCTGTGTGCCGCCAAAGTAGCGGTGCGCGCTGGGCGCATAGGCTGCGGTGGTAACGGGGTCGGTCATCAGGTCCCACTTGCCATCATCGGTTCCTGCCCCGCCATAGTATGTTTGTATGGTATCCTGCATATCCTTGCGCACATAAAGAAAGCCTGTACCCTTCGGACCCAGCATCCATTTATGGGTGCAGCTGGCATAGGTATCACAGCCCAGGTCGTGCAGATCCAGCGGCAGCATACCGGGGCCATGTGCTCCGTCTATCAGCGAGAAGATGCCCTTGTCCTTAGCGAGCCTGCATATATCCTTTACGGGTAGCACCTGCCCCTGTGTGCAAGGTATGTGCGGCGTTACTATAGCCCTTGTGCGCTTGGTGATGAGGGCATTGATACGCTCTAATGTTTCGGCAGCAGTAGGCGCTGGCGTGTATTTTTTGATAACTATGCCGTGCAGCTTTTGCCGGCTCATCCAGGGGTTGAAGTTACCTACATGCTCGTGCGTAGTGATGATCACCTCATCCCCGCGTTTCAGCGGCGCACCCCAGCAGGCTATATTGATACCCTCGGTTACATTGTGTGTGAGCGCTATCTCGTCTTTATCAGCCCCCAAAAATTTTGCCAGCTTAGACGGTGTAGCATCGTAGCCCCCGTAGTTACCATTCATGTCCTGGTCCATCTGCGCCGTGCGCATGGCATCTATCACCGGGTATGGCGATGGCCCGAATGTACCGTTATTGAGGTAGGTCCAGTCTTTCGTTAGCGGAAACAATTGCCGTACATTCTTCCAGTACGCATCATCATCAGCCGCCACCGGCTTGCCATCTGTGGCTATCTGTGCCGAAGCGCTTATAGCGCCCAGCTCGCTTAATGAAAGCGCAGCCAGCACCGATGCCGACTTAATAAAACTTCTGCGATTGAAAGACATAAGCGTATTGTTTTGTTATACAATGTACAAAAGTCTCTATATTTCAAAGGAGAAATTCCAAATAACAAATTCCAATTGCAGAAATTGAGGATATTAAGTGTAGTGGGGAAAGATCAGCACCCTACATCTTTTTCAGCGGCATCCACTCCCTACGGTAATCCCTTCTCCACAGGCCATACATGCGCCAGGGTATGTTATCCAGGTTATATTGGCGTGGGTCAATGGTTATAGTATGGTCATCCAGGTTCGCTCTTTCTACTTTGCTGTCGGTGAGCTTTCTTGCAGGTGCAGGTTGAGGCGCTTTTGTGGCACAAGGTATTTCGTTATACTGAAACGGATCTACGTGCGCCCTAAAACCATCCTCTTTTCTTTGGTTGTCATATGCCGGGTGGCTGATCTTTTGCAGGTCCTGTGCATGGGCCACAGCGCAAACGCTTACAAAAACTATGCAGAAAACAATACTTTTCATATGTCGATGTTTCAATAAAGTTAGGCATTTTATGAATATAGATCACCCTACCCCGTAATGCTCCTGAATACCGTATAGCGAAGCAACATTTCCAACGCGAGACAGACCAAAGCAAGTATAGCGAAGGGGAAGAACAGTTCGGCATAGTGCTTGTAGGAGGTGATGTCTATGCGGGTCTTTTCCATTTTGTCTATGTCCCTGTATATGGCATCGAGCGAGCTATTGCCTGTGGCCCTGAAGTATTTGCCGCCTGTTTCTGTGGCTATCTGTTTCAGCAGTGGCTCGTCTATTTCCACATTCACCATTTGCTTTTGCATACCGGCGGGGGTCTGCACAGGCATCAGGGCCTGGCCCATTGTTCCTATGCCTATGGTGTATACCCTTACTTTGTAAGCCTTGGCTATCTCCAGCGCGGTATTTGGGTCTATGAGCCCCATATTGTTTACGCCGTCCGTCATCAGTATGATGACCTTGCTCTTGCCTTTAGAATAGCGCAAGCGGTCTACCGATGTAGCCAACCCCATACCTATAGAGGTGCCATCCATGATAATGCCGTTCTTCACCTGCGATATTTGCTCCTTCAGCACATTGTGGTCTATGGTGATGGGGCACATGGTAAAGCTTTCGCCCGAGAAGATCACCAGCCCTATACGGTCTGTAGGCCGCTGGTCTACAAACTTCAGCGCCACAGCCTTGGCAGCCTCTATACGGTTGGGCTTAAAATCTTCGGCTATCATACTGCCCGATACATCCATGGCCAGTACTATGTCTATTCCTTCGCTATCTATATTCTCAGTGGTATTGCTGCTCTGCGGCCTTGCCAAAGCTATGCTCAGCGCCACAAGCGCTACTACGCGCAGGACGAACAATACCGGGCGGAAGGTGGCCTTGCCACCCGCATGTGCCTTGTTGATGCCACTTAATGTAGTGAGGCGCAGGGCAGGCGTATCTTTCTTTTTGCTGCGCACCTGCCACCAGATCATGAACGGGATAAGCAGCAGCAGCCCGAAGAAAACGGGATATGCGAAAGTGAGGTGTTGCCAGTCAAGTAATGCTTTCATAGTATTCTATTGGCGCGGGTTTGTATTTTCGGTTGAAGGTGGCGTAATAGTAGTAGTATTGGCTGTCGGTGCCGGGTTTGTTTCGGGCGCTACTTCTTTAGGGCGGGTTGTGTCCACAAATTTGCGGGCCTTGTCCATAGCATCGGAATGCTCCTGCGGCAGCGGCTGAAATTTGGCAAACTTAGCCAGGTCGGCTGTATGGAGCACTTCGGCGAGCAAGGCGTGATAAGGCTGCATTTCTCTATGAAATTGTGCCTTATACAGTATCTCATCCGTGGTCAGCTCCAGCGCGGGGGTATTAAAACGGGCCTCAATATAGTTGCGCACTATATCCGTAAGTTCAATGTAATATTCCTTCACCTGCCGCTTCTGCCACAGTTGGCGGGCCTCCAGTTGGTTCAGCAATTGCAGGGTTTTATCCTGCAGGCTCAATACTGCCTTTTTAGGTGCAGGCTTGTTTTTTTGCTTGCGTACAAAGTAAATGATGGCCACAATTATGAGTACCAGCAATACAAAGCCGCCGACTATGTACCAGATATAATCCATCCAGGTACTCTTTACATAAATGATGTTCTTGATGCCCCTGAAAGCCTTGGAAGTGTCCACAGCCATTGTTTGCACCAGCAGATTAAAGGAATCCGTTTGCACTGTATAGGGAGTGCCGGTAGTCGGTATCACGGAGAACACAACAGCCGGTATCTTGAATACACCGGAATCAAAGCCGGTAAGGGTAAGCCGCTGTTTATAAACAACCCGGCTACCTTGCTTTATAGTATCTATTTTGCTCCTGTCTGTGACCTCCAGGTTATTGAACGTATCCGGCACAACAGCCCACTGCAACCTTCCTGCGGCGGGATCGCTCTGTACTTCTATGAACAGGCGTGCCTGGTCTCCCAACGCTATCTGCGTGGCATCCATTTTGGCGTTTGCAATTGTTGAGCCCTGCGCAAAGGCCCCGGTAAAAGCAAGAAGAACAAGTACTCCTGCCCCTATGCAGCCTTTACCCTTGTTTAATAAGTTCAATAAACTATGAATGACGCTACTGTTCAACACTGGTGTTTTATTTTTAGTTAACCTCATTTATATCATTACCTGCTCAGGAAATATCCTTGCAATACTTTCACATAATCCTCATCGGTGCGCACATGCAGCAGCGCTGCGCCACTCTTACGGAATGCCTGCACGCAATACTTGTTGCGCTCCTCATAGCCTTTTGCGTAGTCGGTGCGCACGGTCTTACTGTCAGTATCCAGCCAAAATGCCTCGCCGGTTTCCGAGTCCTGCACCTGCACCAATCCTGCTGATGGCAGCTCTTTATCATGCTTGTCAAATACATGAATGCCCAGCATATCATGCTTGCGGGCAGCCAGTTGCAGCGCATGGTCGTACGGGCGGCTCACAAAGTCGCTCAGCACAAAGGTGATGGTACGTTTCTTCAATACACTGTTCAGGAATTCCAGCGCCACCCGCACATCGGTATCGCCGGTGCGCTTGGGCTCCAGCGCGATCAGTTCCCTGATGATGCGCAGAATATGGCTCTTGCCCTTCTTGGGTGGTATGTATTTTTCTACTTTGTCGCTGAAGAAAATGACACCAACCTTGTCGTTATTGGTGGTGGCCGAGAATGAAAGCACGGCACCCAATTCGGTGATCAGGTCGCGCTTCAGTTGCTTTTGTGTGCCGAACAGCGAGCTGCTGCTGATGTCCACCAGCAACATCACGATCAGTTCCCGCTCCTCTTCAAATACCTTTACATAAGGATGCGAAAAGCGCGCGGTCACGTTCCAGTCTATGAACTTCACATCATCGCCCGGCAGGTACTCCCTTACCTCGCTGAACGACATGCCCCTGCCCTTGAAGGTGGAATGGTACTCCCCCGCAAAGATGTGGTTGCTCAGCCCCTTTGTTTTGATCTCTATCCGCCTTACCTTTTTGAGTATCTCAGCAGTTGTCATTGTGTTATACAGAAATTTAAGGGTACTCTTATCGCAAAAATAACCGTTACCTACAGTTTATAACAGTAGAAAAACTTAAAATTTTCTGAAAATCGCTGTTTCTTCCCTTAGAAAGGGAGGTATTTGCAAAGTTGGGGGCCCTACCACACACTCGCCACATACAACCCCATCACCACGCCAATGAACACATCCGATACCAGCGCCACCCATTCGTTGGCACCGGCGGGCTTTTTAATGATGTGGTTGATGCCTGCTATAGACATATAAAGGCCGCCAGTAAAGGCTATTGCGGCGCGCCACCCAGGCATAAACAATGAAATAAGGGCTACACTACCCATACAAATATTAGCAAAACCCAATTCCTTCACAATCACAAAACTGTCTTTATCACTAAGCTTAAAGATAGATCGCGCAGTAAAAGCAGGGTTGATCGCCTGCTTAATGCCCGCTGTGAACAACCGCATACCTACACCCCAAAACAAAAACCATTTGCCCGCTATACTGGTCAACGGCAATCCAGTTCTCGTTGCTAATGCCTCCCACAAAACAGACACGCAAGGTAGCACCAACATTAGTGATACTACTATCACCACATAAGACTTGCTCAGTTTTTCTTCCTGTTGTTCTGCAATAGAGTGTATTTTTTAATTCCTGTAAGACTTCTTCCCAAACTCCAGCAGTTCATCGGCAGGCACAAAACCCACCTGTAGGTTCACCAGGCCGCCGTCCTTATTCACCACTATCAGCGTAGGATAGCCCGATATATGGTATTGCTGCGCCAGGCCGGGGCCTTCGCCTTTTTCACCATCCACAGATACGCAGATGTAGTTGGCATTGAAATAATCGCCCACGCTCTTATCTGTAAAAGTCTCTTTTTTAAGCATTTTGCAAGGCCCGCACCACGAGGCATATATGTCCAGCAGTATGGGCTTATGCTCGGCCTTTGCTTTCGCTTGTGCCTCGGCCCAGGTACCTTTAAAGAATTTAATGCCCTCGCCATTGTCTCTGCCATTGCAGGAATAGGCCAGCACACAACACAGGATCACAGGCAACAAAATAAGTAAGCGTTTCATAGCAATAATGTTTATAGGTCAAATATAGGGCATTCTCCAGTTTATCTATCACAACTGAGTACAACCTTTTGGCATGGTATTTAACAAAAGTTGAAGCAAACATACTGCATGAAGACGGTTATACTATCCCTATCCTTATTCTTATTGCTCATTGCCTGCACCGGCCACGCTGCCACTTTATACCCGAATACGATAAACACCGAAGATATTGCACCCGCCACCGGCAATGCGCCGTATGCCCTGGTGGCAGGTGGCAGCAAGGGTATAGGTTACGGCATAGCCGAAGCGCTGGCCAAGCGGGGTTACAATCTTATCCTCATCGCCCGCCACCTGGATACGCTTGACGTAGCCAAACACAAACTGGAAAGCACCTACCATGTAACCGTACATATGCTGGTATACGACCTTGCCGATGATAACGCAGCCACTGCAATAGCCAAGTGGTGTACCAACCGCGATATACATCTGAAAATGCTGTGCAATGTGGCCGGCCTGGGCGGTACCAATGACTATCTAAAACTGCCCCTCGACTCGTTGCGCTACATGGTGCGGTTGAATGTTGAATCATGCATGGCGCTGTCGCTCACACTGCTGCCGTTATTAGAGAAGAATGCCCCCTCCTACATCCTCAATGTAGCCAGTATGGCGGGCATGGCGCCTATACCGTCCAAGAACATGTACTCGGCCACCAAGTCGGCTATACTGTTCTTCAGCTACTCACTCAGGTACCAGTTGAAGAATCAACACATCAGCGTGAGCTGCCTGTGCCCCGGCCCTGTATATACCAAGCCGGAGATCATTGCCGACACCAAGAAACGCCTCGGATGGTTTGGTAACAAAATGGCCCTATTGCCCCACCGCGTAGGTGAGGTAGCTGTAAAGAAGACCCTCAAGAAACATATGATCATTGTACCCGGCACGCTGGCCAAAATAATGTCGGGCGTGTTACGGGTAGTGCCTAAGCGCTGGACCACTGCAATTTACAGCAAGGCGGGATGATGTCCCTTATTCCTTCACAAACTTCCGCACCTCGGTGTCGTTTATCCTGATGAGATAAATATCCGGCGATAAGCCCGCTACATTTACCTTTACCTCAGGGGTATTATACTCATTGTTATAGAGCGTTTGACCAATGAGGTTGGCTATTGTAATGTGGGTGATTGTGGTGGTGGAAGAGATGGTGAGTTCGTTTTGGGTGGGATTGGGGTATAGCTGCAATTGCTTTTCCTGCACAATATTGGGCACTGCTGACGGCAAGGGATCTCCGCAAGCAAGACCGTTAATTTTATGATACATCATGCGATCCTCTTCTATATTAAAGTTCCCATCGTTGTACATAGAGTATACTCTTCCAATTCCGAGTTTATATTTAGACATATCTATAACACTCTCGCCAAGTCCCTCATTGTAATCCGGCAATGTAGTCACATAAAGAGGGGCAAATGAACAGTAAGTGGTATCATCAGGAAAATAAAATAAATAATTTTCAGGCAACAAACGTTCTTCTGGCATTTGAGTACTATCATAAAGCAGATAACTATTATCATAGAATGTAAACGTGCCTGGATTGCAAATTACATTGCAGTAATATGTGGAAGTAGAATAAGTATATGCGGGACAAGAAAAAGGTCTTCCATTTATTGTATACGTGACGGAATGTGGTGTCGATGTTTTGCCAGATATAGTATCTGATAAGTTGAAAATACCAAGTCCCCAATAAAGCCCAAATGAGCTCGTACTTTGTATAATGTCACCTGCACTCCAACTATGAAGTTCGACATCGTTTGGATTAATAAATTGCACTAATTTAAACAATGTGATAGCAATATTTGGAGATGATACAGGCCCTCATCAACATTATTATAGTTACAGGTTGACTTATCCAAAAAGAAATCCAGCCCTGGTCGAAATGTTGAATCGGGTTTGTGGTAGGGAAATGTATACAGGTCAAATACTTCAACAAAGCCATGATTTTTACTGAGCGTAATAACAAAGCTATCCACAGCATCTGTAGTAACAATGCTACTTCCAATGTAGGCATTGATCATTATTCGTTTTATAGAGTCAAGTGAAGAGAGAACAGTCATGGTGTCTGTTGAAATAACTGTGGCTCTATAGTAAAGGTTGCTGGTATCCTGGTAGAATGTCCATGAGTCACCAACATGAGCCTGTGTTTTTATAATTACTGAATCACCCCAGTAACTATCAAAAATAAAAGTACCATCATCCTGTTGCTGAACTTTTTTACCTAACCAACTCCCTCCATTATTATCTAACGTGAGTCCACTAAATTCATTATAGGGACCTCTGGGTGTATGAAATGGATAATAGATGGTAATTGCGCCACTGCTGCGAACGGAATCTATTCTTATGCCTCTGAGATATCCATTGCCATTTATAAAATAATGCTTCACACCGCTTTGCAGACATTGGTAATTTTGCGCAAAGGAATGCAATGAAATAAATAACATCATCAATGGTAGTATTTTCTTCATAGGGCACATTTTAATATAGTAAAGTTACCGATTTATCAATACAAAATAGAGTAGCAACCAGCATTAATTTTTGCGCTTTATTTTATCTTTACGCCCTCGGCGCTTCTTGGGGGTGCCTGTCAATTATTATAATGAGGTCCACTTTACTTGATCTGCCCACAGGGTTGCGGCAGGTTATTTTTATACTTTGTATCATACTTTGTTGCACACCGCTCATTAGCCCGCCCATTGCGCTACTCATGGGCATCATTGTGGCGCTGGCTGTGGGGCATCCTTTCCTTCAATTCAATAAAAAAGCGACTACCCTGCTGCTACAGATATCTGTTGTGTGCCTCGGCTTCAGTATGAATTTCGAAGAAGCCATGAAAGCCGGCAAGAGTGGCTTTTTGTTTACAGTCGGCACCATTGCTATCACTTTAGTCGCAGGTTATTTCATTGGCAAAAAACTGAAGATAGACCCTAAAACATCTACACTTATCTCCAATGGCACCGCTATATGTGGTGGCAGCGCCATAGCAGCTATAGCCCCCGTTATCAAGGCCAATGACGAGCAGATCAGCGTATCGCTGGGCACCATATTCATCCTTAACTCTATAGCGCTCTTCACTTTTCCCATCCTGGGCCACTACCTGCACATGACCGATCAGCAGTTTGGCACCTGGTGTGCTGTGGCCATACACGATACCAGTTCTGTTGTCGGCGCAGCCAGCAAGTATAGCCAGGAAGCATTGAAGATAGCCACCACCATAAAGCTTGAGCGGGCATTGTGGATCATCCCCTTGTCTTTGGGCACAGCCTGGTTCCGGAAAAGCACTGGAAAGGTCAAAATACCTTACTTCATCTTTTACTTCGTATTGGCTATCCTCATTGCCAGCTACTTACCATTGTACTTCCCCTTGCTGCAAAATACAATGAACGGGCATACACTGTTTCAATGGACGGCTATCATCGGCAAGCAGGGGCTGGTTGTTACCTTATTCCTCATCGGGTGCGGCCTCTCTTTGAACACCATACGTAATGTAGGCTGGCGGCCCATGGTGCAAGGGGTGTTACTGTGGCTCATCATAGGTAGCCTGTCCCTGGCAGTCATCAAAGGGGTGCTATAAAAAATGCCCCCTTCAAAAGAAGAGGGCAGGTAAAATATCAATAAATAGCCTGTTTCTTACTTATTTATAGAGAGATATCCGTTGCTGAAATTATATACACCGCCATAACCATTAACACCCTGGAAATAGAACTGGGCAACCATCTTGGCGCTGTCGTTCTCTATCACTTTTATCTCACCCGAATTACCGAGCAGGCTTGTAAACTCGCTATTTATAGAAGATATACTATCCAGGTCATACCATACACCAATAGTGTTGTACGTTTTTAATTGCATATTGTATATGTTGCCTCCTCCGTATACCTGGGTCAGGTAAAGGGCAAGGTATTGCTTACCCTTCCATCCCAATATGTAATTAGTGCCGCTGGAATCAATAAAACTATAAATAGCCGTATCTGCTGTCCATGGGGCGCCATTTACATATACGGTGAGTGGGGCAGTACCGGTCCAGGTGAACTGGCTGGAGGTAAGCGGGTTCAGTGGGTTCACGCTGGCGTTGGCATTGCTCGATGGATTGGCTAAATAATCCTTGCCGCCACACGATGCAAGTAAACCCGTTATGCCTGCGCAAAAGAGAATGGAGTAGAGTAGTTTTTTCATTTCAGTATTTTATATGGCATAAAGATAAGTAAGACAGTTTATAATACAAAAATATTATTTTGCTCAAAATTTCGTTATAGCGGTATGACACACAGGTATTTGTATTTTTTGTTGTGCTTTTTTATGCTTCCTTCATTGCTACAGGCGCAGCAAAAGGGTGTATGGCTGGTTACAGATGCAAGGACAAAAGAGCCGATACCGTTCGCCACCATCCGCTTTGGCGATAGCGGGCAGGGGACTGTGGCCGGACTCGATGGCCATTTTGAAGTACCCGATGGCCAGATTTCGTATATAGAAATATCTTCGCTGGGGTATATTACACAACACGTAGGGCTACCAATTCCCGGCCGGCATATATACCTCAAACCATCAGATAAATACCTGGATGAAGTAGCCATAAAACCGCCATACGAAAAAATGCGTCGCATACTGAATGCCGCCATTGCGCATAAAAACGAGAACAATCCCGATAAGTATGACTGGTACCGCTGCCACCAATACTACAAAATGATAGTAGACTGCACCCTGCCCGACTCGCTGATGAACGACACCAGCAAGGATGGCCGCGAAACAGCAAATTTCTTCAACACTCAACACCTGCTCATGTCGGAGACCTACAGCATACGCACGTGGGAAAAGCCACAAAAGCTACAGGAAGAGGTGGTGGCATCTCGCTTCTCCGGACTGAAGAAGTCGGTGTTCACGAGTATGATAACGGATGTACTACCCTTCCATGCCTATAACGACTACATCACCATGAACGGCAAGGATTACCACAACCCCGTGAGCGATGGCTTCGATAGATTCTATAAGTTCAACCTGGTGGATGAATTGGTGCAGGGGCAGGATACTGTATGGGCGCTCAGCTTCAGGCCCAAGGGTCATAATGCCAATGACCTCAAAGGCACGGTATACATCAACTCTGATGGCTATGCCATATCGCACATCATAGCCAAAGCATATGACACCGTACTGAAACTGGATGTGCGCATAGAGCAGCAATACGAACAACAGGCCGTGAATGATAGCGACAACAGGTGGTTCCCCCGCAGGCTGAATTATGTAATAGATTGGAGCCAGGATATAGGCAAGAAAAAACAAAAGACAATGGTAGTGTACCACATGAAAGGCACCTCCGAAATAGACTCTGTGACCTGGCAGCCTGATAAGAATTTCCGATTCGATAAAGCGCATACCGTAAAACTGATGCCCGATGCCGATGAGCTTACAGATAGCGCATGGCAGAAGCTGCGCCCGGTGGCGCTGGATAGCAAAGAAGCCAAGACCTACCATGTAATAGATAGCCTGGGAAATATGGTACATGCCGACAGAATAATGCAGTATCTGGCCAAGCTGCCGGAAGCAAAAGTACCCATAGGCCCTGTGGACCTCGACTTGAAACGGCTCTTCAGCTATAACCAGTACGAGCATACCCGCCTGGGACTGGGCCTGCAAACGAATGAGCAGGTGATCAAATGGGCATCGGTAGGCGGCTGGGGCGGGTATGGCTTTGGCGATAAGCAATGGAAGTACGGCGCATTTGCCGAGGTGTATGCCGACCGCACCAAAGAGTTTGTCTTTCGGCTGAGCTATAGCGATGACCTTGCCGACCCCGGCCGTGTGCTGCTGAACCGCGACCTGAACAAAAGCTACCTTACCCAATACCTGCTGCAACGGGTAGATGAGGTGCGCAGCACTACCCTGTCTGTAAAGAAGCGCATAGACTACTGGAACATACAGCTATCGGGCAGTATGCAGCACATAACACCAATGTACAATTACGCCCTCGATTATAACAACGAGAAGTTGGAAACCTTTACCGCCAACGAAGTAACCCTGAACCTGCGCTATGCCTTTGCCGAGCGCACAGTACCGATATTCAACTACTACAGCAGCCTGGGTAGTAAATACCCCATATGGTATGGCAAGATAACGACAGGCGTGCTGGGCAGCGACCAGGATGCGAATGTGCAGATACCCTACACACAGGCAGTATCGGCGGTAGTATGGCACAAGCACATCGACAGGCTGGGGTTTGAGCATTTTCTCATAGAGGGTGGCAAGTCGTGGAGCGATGGTACGCTGCCCCTCAGCAAGCTGTTTGCCGGGAATGGCTTTAAGTACGACAGCAAGGGCGCACTGCAAACATCGCTATACACCTTTGGCGGCATGATGACCATATACCCTTACCAGGTGTACACCGACCAATATGTGAATGTGATCCTGCGCCACGACTTCGATTGGAAGCTATATACAGTGAGTGACCCAAAATCATCCTTCAGTTCAGCACCCAATATATCGGTGCAATACGCCCTGCTCTATGGCACTATGAACCACCCCGAGCGCCAAACCATAGCCGCCTTCTCCGTACCAGACAAAAGCTACAACGAGGCCGGAATGATGCTCAACAACCTGCTGCGCTTAAAATACCTCAACCTTTATTACCTCACGCTCAACATGGGCTACTTCTACCACATAGCCCCTATAGAACCTAAGTATGCTAACCAAAATGGAAGGTTGACGTTTGGGTTGGGGGTGGAGTTATAAGATATTTATTTTTCGCCAGTGCTGGTATCCTCACCAACATGCTCGCGCAGGACACGCATTGCCGGATGGAATACACCAAACAAAGCACCATATTACCTCATACACGCACCAGCGTAGCGTACACTCGCGAGTATTTTGGCTAAAGCCATCCTCTATAAAACAAGACCCCGGCCTGAAGGCCGGGGCTAATGAAATATTTTTAAACATTCACACAACTTATCAACTTATCAACCTATCAACCTATCAACTTATCAACCTTCAACCCCAACTCCTTCATCTGACTGTCATCAATAGACGATGGCGCATCCAGCATTACATCCCTGCCCGAATTGTTTTTGGGGAAAGCAATGAAATCACGGATGCCCTCCTGGCCACCGAGGAGCGCACAGAGCCTGTCAAAGCCGAGTGCGATGCCGCCATGTGGTGGTGCGCCGTATTCAAATGCCCCCATCAGGAAGCCGAATTTCTCTTGTGCTTCTTCCTTGCTCATACCAAGCGCGGCAAACATTTTCTCCTGCAGGTCGCGCTGGAAGATGCGTATGGATCCACCACCTATCTCAGTGCCATTCAGCACCAGGTCATAGGCGTTGGCTTTGATCTCGGCATATCGGCTCAGGTCATTCATCAGTTCTATATGCTCCGGCTTAGGTGAGGTGAACGGATGGTGGCGGGCTACCCAGCGGCTGCCTTCTTCATCGTACTCGAATAAAGGGAAGTCTATTACCCAAAGTGGCTTATATACGGCATTATCGCGCAGGCCCAGGCGGTTACCCATTTCCAGGCGCAGTTCGCTCGCTGCTTTACGGGTACGGGTCTCTGCTCCTGCAAGTATCAGTACCAGGTCGCCAGGTTTTGCGTCACAGTAGCCAGAAGCTATACTTTTAAGACCATTTTCGTCGAAAAATTTATCAACACTACTTTTATAAGTACCATCTAAATTACATTTTATATAAACAAGGCCACTCATACCTATTTGTGGTCTTTTAACCCATTCCGTTAATTCGTCAAGTTGTTTTCTAGTGTACTCACTACAACTAGGTATACAAACAGCAAGAACACTTTCAGAATTATTAAAGACTGGAAATTTCCCTAAAATCTCTAATACACTTTCAGTTAAATCTTGAGCAGACTTTTCTAACGGATTATATGGGTATAAAGTCTTCAAATTGTGCAGCTTCATCTCGAAGCGGATATCCGGTTTGTCATTACCATAGTGCCACATGGAGTCGTCAAACGTCATGCGCGGTAATGCTTCTGTAAGTTCAGTACCCTTGATATCTTTGAACACATGCTTGAAGAGGCCCTCAAACATAGCCAGTATATCTTCTTGCGCTACAAAGCTCATCTCACAGTCCAGTTGCGTAAACTCCGGTTGTCTGTCGGCACGCAGGTCTTCATCCCGGAAGCATTTTACCACCTGGTAGTAGCGGTCGTAGCCACTCACCATCAGCAGTTGCTTAAAGGTTTGCGGGCTTTGCGGCAGTGCATAGAACTGTCCCTCGTTCATGCGCGATGGCACTACGAAGTCCCTAGCCCCTTCGGGTGTAGAGCGGATGAGGAATGGTGTTTCTATATCCCAGAAACCTTTTTCATCGAGGTAGTTGCGCACAGAGCGGTTCACCTTGTAGCGCAGCTCCAGGTTGCGGCGTAGCGTGGGGCGGCGCAGGTCAAGATAACGGTATTTCATGCGCAGCTCATCGCCGCCATCAGTTTCTTCTTCTATGGTAAATGGTGGTGTGGCCGCTGCATTCAGTATGGTCACATTGGTCACTTCCACTTCTATATCGCCTGTAGGTATCTTAGCATTTTTGCTGGTGCGCTCTACGGCTTTTCCTATCACCTGTATCACAAATTCACGGCCTATGGGGTGTGCATCCAGCCAGTGGTTCATGCCCTCATTAAAGTACACCTGTGTGATGCCATAACGGTCGCGGATATCCATAAAAGTGATGCTGCCAAACTTACGCACCGTCTGCACCCAGCCGGATAGCGTCACCTCGCTGCCAACATTTGCCAATCTTAATTCGCCACAATTATGGGTCCTGTACCCTGTACTATGCATATATATTATTTTTTAAAAAGGACTGCGAAGATAAGATAACCCGCCTAATTTTACCGCATGAAAAGGATAATAGCGTGTTTCGTAGCCCTGCTGCTGGTTTTGCAGGCAGGCGCACAAAATAACGGCAACAATAAATCGCTGCTGTGGCGCATCAGCGGCAAGGACATGAGTAAGCCATCCTACCTGTTTGGCACTATCCACATGATCAAAAAAGATGATTATGTATGGACGGACAAAATGAAAGAAAGCCTCGCGCAAACCGATGCGCTGTGCCTGGAAATGGACCTGAGCGACCCCAAGCTGCAAATGGAAGTAGCCAAGGGATTCATAGACAAAAGTGGCAAAAAACTGCCCGACTACTTCACACCACAGCAGTACGCATTGCTGGCGAAATATATGAAAGACACTGTGGGTATGAGCATTACCCTATTTGAGCAAATGAAGCCAGTAGCTATAGAAATGATGCTCGTCACAGCTGGTTACAAACACAAAAACACCACCTCATACGAGGAAACACTGATGGCAGAAGCCCAACAGGAAAAGAAAAAAATAATGGGCCTCGAAGCAGCACAGGAGCAACTGGACGTAATAGAAAGCGTACCTTCCGACACCGTGGTAAAGACCATCATGGACGAGATACAAAACACCTCCGACAACGATAGTGAATACTACGAAATGGTAGCTACCTACAAACAACAAGACCTACCCAAACTTTACTCCGAGATAGCCACCTCAAAAGATATGGCCGATGAAATGGGCCCTTTCCTCAGCGACCGCAACAAAAAATGGATAGCCCGTATGCAAAAGGATATGAGTACCTCGTCTGTATTCTTTGCCGTAGGCGCAGGCCATCTTTGGGGTCATGTGGGTGTCATCAATTTGCTACGCAAAGAAGGATATACTGTGGAGGCGGTGCGGTGATCCTGGGTTATTGGGGCCACCACATAGGCACATAGACTACATAGGTGAGAGTAATTACACCGATGTGAACTTACAATTTCCGGGTATCAGACCACATAGACTATGTGCTTTATGTGCCTATGTGGTGGAAATTTACTCGTACCTAAGGCACATATGTAGTATCCACAATAGGGGTGGTATTCACTGCATTGTACACATTCCTACCGGTGCTCTGATCTTCGTATACCGACACATCGCCCACCACATAGCTATAGGCTGCATAGTATATTTTTGTGCCACTCGCATAGCCCACATCGGTAAGGTCCTGGCGGGGTACCAGCTGAGTTACCGTAGTAGCATTGGCAGGTACGGTGGTTATGTATTTGAGCAGGTATTGTGGGGTGAGGTTGTTCACATAAGGGCTGTTGCCCATAAAAAATATAGCCTTTCTT
>Ga0316218_1001966_pt1 | contig 20495 bp, 20 predicted proteins | sample TBH18003metaG_FD_203634 | JGI IMG/M metagenome (GOLD analysis project Ga0316218, IMG submission 203634) | Freshwater microbial communities from Trout Bog Lake, Wisconsin, USA - TBH18003 | ecosystem: Environmental > Aquatic > Freshwater > Lake > Hypolimnion/Profundal zone | place: USA: Wisconsin...
GTGAGTGCAGGCCGAGCGTCTTATTTCGGACTTTCATTTGAAGTAAATGGTGAGTCCGTAAAGATGAAGTTATCTGAGCTAACGGGTCTTAGCTCATATAAGATAGACCATGTGCTGCGAACATACCGGGGGCGATATGAAACGTCAAAGTCAGAAAGAACATAAAATTAAATCCAGCTTGTCGAAGCCCCGCTTCCTCCCAGAGTTTGGAAGCCTCGCTTCTGAACCTCCGATTCCAATTTCTTTTTTAAAAATTTCTTCAAAGTGGGAAACGTAATCAACGAAATGATTGAATTTGTAGATGTCAATGCTGTGGATAGCCAGTTTTTTGCCATCATCAGACTTTGTCTTGACGGGACATATTACACATTGAGGTTCGGTGTGTTAGAAGAAGATCATGCCCGGCTTAAATATATCCTTACCTATCGTCCGTTTGAAAGCACTAGCGTCGGTGACTATCGGTATTTTTTTGCTCTTTCTTATCAGAAAAATGGTCAATCGGGCAATGTTTCGATTATTTCGGTTCGCATCGAACAAGCGACACAGCACAAACAATTTCAATTGCCTATGGGCAATAAATGTCTGTCTAATTTATTGTGGTTTTCTGAAATAAAGGACAAGAAAATATTGGAGCATTTTATCGTAACATAAGCTATTACGCTAGGCAGAGAACCCACTAGTGGCCTCCCGCTTCGTCCCAAAGATTGGAGGCTTCGCTTTCCGAAACCCTACCTCAACCACACCACACAAACCACCACCGCAATAGCCGTACATACCCCCAGCACAACGGTCGTAGTCACCTGCTTCCGAACAACATGCTGCTTATTGATACCCGGATAATAGGCGTAGCCGATAAACAACCCGCTCAGCAGGCCGCCTATATGCGCGGCATTATCTGTATTGCCTTGTAGCCCATACATCAGGTTCAGCACCACGAAGAACAGTATGCTTCGGAGCATCGTTTTTCTCAAAGCCTTCTTTATATGCCGCGTAGTCAGCAATGCGAGGAACACACCATACATGCCAAATATAGCGCCCGATGCGCCCACGCCTACACTTGCAGGGTGCACGGCAATGCTCACCAGCCCGGCAAATATGCCTGTCATCAGGTAGGCGCTGGCAAAGCGCAACTTGCCCATCAGCGGCTCCAGGAACATGCCTATGTACAGTAGCGCAAAAGTGTTCATCAACAAGTGCATAGCCCCGCCATGCAGGAATTGGTACGTGACCAGCCGCCACCACTCGCCATGCGTCACAGCAGGCCGCAGGTTGCCACCCCATACATACAGCTCCTGTGCCGTTGGGTGCAGTACAGATATTCCCGAAAGTACCATTGCCAGCAATACAAGTATATTGGTATATACCAAAAACGGCGTTATCGTATAGCTCTTTGAAAATACAAGCGCGCCATATGGTTCGCGGTGCATGGGGTGCAGGTTACGGTCTGCTATTTGCACTTCGGCGGCGGTGGTTGCTATAGCCTTTTGCAGCGCATCAGCTTCCTGCGCAAGCAGGGCACCATCACAGTCGTATTCGTTTACCGGCCTGCTCTCCAATGTAGCCTTCCGTTTTTCTGCTTTTACAGTAATGACGTTGCCCGAAAAATGATCACTGGCCGTATAACATTCAATAACATTTTGCTGTAGTACCCTTACCTGCCACCGTAGCCGCTCCGCCGCTTTGCGCACAACAGTCATATATTGCACAGGATTAAAATTGTACAACGGTATTTCTTTGGTGTACACACCTTCACATATGGCTTCCATCACCGCTTTATTTGACATAAAGGTAAAGAGGTATGCAATGGCGCAGCAATAAATTACCTGAAGTGTGTATTGGCAATAATTATAATGCCCCTAAATCTCATTCCGCAAATGCGCCGTATGGTATCCACATGCCGTGATCGGGTATAAACACCTCCGTGGCTTTTTTGTCTAAGAAAAGCTTGTAATCAAATACCGGGTAGGTGGTGGAGTAGTAACCCGGATAGTAGTACGGTACTTTATGCTGTAAGCAGTACACATACTTCAGCAGCATCAGGTATTTGCCCAGGCTGTGTTGCTGCTTATATTGCGGGTCATAAACGTTAATGATACCTGCGATGCTGTTTGCCCCCACATCAAAGATGCCTGCGGCTATAAGTTTGTACCCGTCCCGCACTTCAATGATGTGTGTATCGTACACCTCGTTCAGCACATCCTGCAGGTTGTCTTGCAAAGTAGGGGCCGCCTTAAAAGGTAGCGATGCCGCGTATGCACTGTATAGCTGCTCCAACTCATCAGTAATAGAAAAGCTACGGTGCGCTATTTTAAAATGTGCATTCTTTTTTAATAGCTGCTTGTGTTTTGCCGGGAGTATTACATTGTGTACCAGGTACCTAAGCCAAAATACGGGAAATGAGCTGCCATCATTAAGCGGGTCCAGCGTATGTGTGGTGAAGATAAACCTGCCCATGCGGTAATAGCCCCGCGCCAGCAATCTGTCCAGCAACTCACCTTTTGCCGATTCTACATAATAAATGTCTTCCATTGGCAATAAAAATACACATAGATCTGCATCTGCCGCACACTTATTTTCGTTAATTTTGGTGTAAATACATAAACATGTCTGCAAGAAAACGCATAGTAAAAAAGCTACCCGAATTCAGGATGCCGAGAGAAAAGCAAGAAGAGCCGGAGGAAGACCTGAAGGTAGCCAAAGCCCGCATGCTCAAAGAGATCGAAGCCAACGAAAAAAACAAAAAAGACTGGTTCGACAAAGAGCTGGATAAGAACATGAAAAAGTAGTAGCGGGAAGCAGCTTCTGAGCATAGCGCACCCTCACACCACCATCAGGCTGCACCCCCGCAACGCGCTGTGGTCCATTCTGCCCAGAACCTCGAACGTACCGTCTGCCCGTAATGTGGCTATATCTTCCGTGGCAATAAAGGAGCAGGAGTGAATGTTGGCGAGGTCTATGATGTTGATGCCGCCGGTGCCTGCGGTCTTTATGTCAAAAGGGTCGTTGATATCGCGTACCAGTACCCGCATGGTGTTGGTGCATGTAAAGATGCCCCGCTCCACGGCATAGGCCTGCGACAGCAGTTCCGTCATCCCGTATTCCGAATGTACTACCTGTAGCCCGAATTGTTTTTTGAGCAGATTATGTACCTCGTTGCGGGTCAGTTCTTCCCTGCGGCCCTTCATACCGCCGGTTTCCATCACTATGGTATGGCGCAGCGGGGTAGGGTAGGCTTCGGCAAAATCAAGTAGCGCAAAGGTGACTCCCAGCAGCAGGGTCTTTCGTCCTGCCAGCTCTAATCGCGCCAGTGTATCATGCAGTTGTGCCCATTCATTGATGTAGAAGCCATTATCCGGCTGTTGGCTGTGCGCCATCAGCGTTTTGGTCATATGCACCAGCGATGCATTCTTCCGCTCTAAGTAAGAGGGCAGCAATGCCAATATGGTATACTGCCCCACAGGTCCGTAAAACTGCTCAAAACCACGTAGCAGCGATGCCTCGTATATGCCCGCGTCCTGCACATAGTGGCGCGATGGTGTTTCGCCGGTGGTACCGCTGCTTTCAAACAGCAGGGAATGCTCGCCCTTAGGGGCGCTTTCTACCCGGTGTGTCTTAAAAAAAGATATGGGCAGAAAGGGTATGGCTGCAATATTAGTTATTGTGCCGGCGTTGATACGCAGCGCTTCGCAGTAGTCGTGGTACAGGGTATTGTGCGTATACTGGTATCTGAATACCTCCAGCGCCAGCGCTTCAAAGTTGGCGGCATTGGCCTGTAGAAGGCTTTCAGTATTTATTAACGAGGTATTGTAAAACACTTTTATTAACTTTGATTATTATGGTACGCTACACAGCACTTATCTTACTGGCAGGCATATTGTTTTTCGGGTGCACCAAGAACACGGTGTCAAAGATACCACAGATATCGCTCATCGCCTTCATGCCCCTGGATACCATGACTGTCAACATAGATACTGTGTACCTCTCTTTCAATCTTACTGATGGCGATGGCGATATAGGCAACGATACCACTTCAGGCATTTTTTACGAAGACAGCCGTTTTGTTAGCGGAGGTTTTCAGCGTGCCGATTTCCCGGCTATAGACCCTACTGCCGAAGACCCAAACAAGGGCCTGCAGGGCACCGTTTTATTCTACCCCATACCACAGCCCGTGCCACGCTCCGATTCATTGCACATGGCTGTCGGAGACACGATGAGCTATGAATTTTACGTCACCGACAGGGCAGGCCATGCCAGCAATCACATCATTACGCACAAGCTCATTATCTATCCGCATTAAGCTTGCCTCTTTTTTTGTTGTCTTTTAACTCTCGATTAATATTATTATCTTTTTTTGTAAAATAATACCCGTATTTGTTTTTTGTATGCTTGCAATATCATAATTTAGTAAAAAACTAAAACTTATGAATTGTACATCTTTACTTAAACTATCCTTGCTTAGTGGTGTCTTCTTCGGAGCAACACAGGCAAACGCACAGATGTCGGGCTCCGATGTTTTCCTGAAAGGAAAGTATCTTGAAGTGGGTATAGGCCACCTTGGCTACTATGGCTCTGATTCGACATCCCCTTCAGGCTATCATCCGCATGTACCCAGTGATACAACGCACAGGCTGGGCTTTGTGGCCGATCCTGCTATGGATGGCTGGACAGTGGGCGTACCTCCATATATGGGCGATTACTTCATCCCGGGTTATCCTTTTGAAGGTTGGGATATACAACTTGGTAGCTCCACCAGGTGCCAGGGCTACAATACAGGTGCCGCACACAGCACATTTCTTACTACAGGCGGCCTCACCGGCACCGGTGGCAATACCGCATACACCGCAAGTGGCAGTACCGTATCGGGTACCTGGGAAGGATTCTTTGATAGTTTAACGATAGTACAGGTAACTACCCTCGATACAAACAGCTTGTATTTTTCTGTACAAGTGACCCTCACCAACCACAGTACTTCCCCTGTAGATGACATTTATTACTTCAGGTCTGTTGACCCTGATAACGATGAAACATGGGCAGGCGGCTCTTTCGCCACCAATAATATGATCAACTACCAAAACCCTGATACCACAGGGGTATCGGCTGTAACGGCTACCGGCACCAGCACGTCTGCTCCACCGCTTACCCTCGGTACTACCGATACCGCTTCCAGGGCTGTGATCTATACATTGTGGCCAATTGATACCACGCAAGACCTCGCAAGTGTATATGCTGAGAATACGGCAATAGCCGGTGGCGCTCATTATGATGTTGGTATTAATCATAACGGCGACATCGCTATTGGCCTCATTATGCACGTGGCGCACCTTGCTACTGTGGACAGCGCCGGCGACAGTGTAGCACGTGTTACTTCTACCGTAGCCCGCCATCCTGCAAATACGGCTACCTTCTCTTACTTCTATGCGTTCAGCGCAGATGCTGTGGACTCAGCGGTAGCACATGCTAATGCTACAACCGGTACCGTCCCCAGCCTTGCCATCAAAAACGTAAACACCGTTGCTGATGTAAAGGTGTACCCCAACCCATCTAAAGACATGATCAATGTTACCGGCCTCACAGCGGGCGACAATGTAACCCTGTACGATATGGTGGGCCGCAACATGGGCCAGAACTGGGTTGCAGGCGGCCAGCGCATCAATTCATTCAGCTACAACAACGTACCCGCGGGCGCATACCTGCTCACCGTATCTGATGCCAATGGCAATGTAAAGGCCAGGGTATCGGTAAGGAAGATGTAATGCGATATATTGTTCTTTTATTCAGCAGCCCCGGATGGGGCTGCTTTTTTTATTTTTTTTTTTCGTGCCGAGGTATGAGGTATCTACAATTGCGTAGGTAAATGTCACATGCGCTGAAACTTTTTTTTGTCCCGATAGCTATCGGGATAACTCTCATTGCCATTTTTTATGTGAGTGAGTGTGGGCAAAGGTTTTGGTCGTATTTAATTTTTTGAATGTCCCATTGGATCTCATTTGGGACATAGCACATTTTGGGGGCAATCCTGATTCTTGTTTACAACAGTTTCATTTTATCACAAGGCCACAAAGGAATAGCACTAAGTTCATAACGTTAATTCCTTGTTTAATGCCACAAAGGTCGTATAGAAAGGAATACGACCCAAGACGAAAAATCTATGGGGCGGTTTAGGAAATCTATTGTGGTTTTTCAGTCATACAAGCGCGTATTCTCTCTTTGGAAAAACAACTACCTGATAATCAAAGCACTTTGTCTTTTCAGAAAGATAGCTGCAAATAGCTTTTGCTCAGTAAATAAATTAACTCTACTTTTATATTAATTAGCGGGCAAGAGCGCAATAAATAAATCCAGATAAATTATAACCATGAAAAAAGTGTACTTTATTATAGTGCTTATTATAGTGCTATGCGGTAACCGAACCTATGCGCAGTATGTGCTGCATATAGCAGGGAATAGTACCATTGGTTACTCCGGTGATGGTGGCCCCGCTAGCACAGCGTCATTTCAAGATCTTAATGCAATCTGTATGGATATCGCCGGTAATTTATATATAGGAGCTGGCCTCAAAGTTCGGAAAATAGACATGACTACTGGCATTGTAACAAACATTGCCGGAAGCAGCGGAACGGACACTACAGATAATATACCTGCGACCGATGCCGAATTAGGATCGGGAGCATTTGGCTTATGTATAAATAACATTGATGGTATAGAATATCTGTATATAGCAGATAATCGGGATAAAATAAAAAAAGTGAACCTGGCAACGGGCATAATAACGACTGCGGTCGGTCGGGGGCCGGGAGGCTATGGTGGGGACGGCGGGACGGCGACAGCCGCATTGCTGGGCGAGCCACGGGGAGTGGCCATAGACCCTGAGGGAAACCTATATATCGCTGAATATTTCAACAATACCATACGCAAAGTAACAGCCGCTACGGGCATCATCACCACTATTGGCGGTATGTCCAGCGCAGGTCACGGAGGCTATAGCGGGGATGGCGGTCCGGCTACCGCAGCCTTATTAGACGGCCCCGAAGGAGTGGGGCTGGATAGCCATGGAAACGTTTATATTGCTGATCAAACTAATAACCGTATAAGGCGTATAGATGCCACTACCGGTATAATAACTACAGTGGCGGGTATAGGCCCCACATCAGGGCTGGGAGGCAGCTATGGTGGCGATGGCGGCCCCGCTACCGCAGCTGGCATTAGCTTACCGGTGCGTATGGCATTCGATAAATACAACAATATGTATATTGCAGATGAGGATAACTTCAGGATAAGAAAGGTAGATGCATTATCGGGTATAATTACCACTTATGCCGGAAGCAGTATTGGTGCCGGCATAGGAGACACAGTTGGAGATAATGGACCAGCTACTACAGCAGAAATAACGCCCTTTGATCTGTGCATAGATAGCTGCGGCAATATTTTTTTTAATGGACTAGATAATGTGCGTGCAGTAACGGCCTCGGGGCCCAGCCTGGCTGTGTGTGCGCCGCCATCGCTGGGTATAGCCTCACCCCAGCCGAGGGAGAGGGGGCTATCGGTATGGCCCAACCCTACGAGTGGGGCTATAACAGTACAGGCAACGAGTGCAGGTGATTTTATAGTGTACAACATGATGGGGCAGCAGGTGGCAGCGTATAGGGTCGCGAGCGGCGCCACAGATGTGCGGCTGCCTGCGGCGATGGCGGGTGGGGTGTATGTGGGGGTGTATAAGGCAGATGATGGGGGGGCGCAGCAAACGGTAAGGGTGGTGGTGGAGCGGTGATGGTGTTGCCTCCTCTGCGCGAGCCGGCGATTGCAAATCGCCTGTTATCTGTAGTACGCGATGCCCGCTGAAGCGGAACATCACGCACAACGGGCAAGGCCTTGGGATGCTGTCTTTTTTCAATAATCTCTACTTATTTATTTTCCGCTATTATCAAACAACAACTATGAAACACATAAAAATTCTGTTGATCATATCACTATTGATCAACAACAACATTAAAGCGCAAACCATCATCACCGTAGCGGGCTCTACAGCAGGAACATATGTTGGCGATGGCGGGCCAGCGACAAATACTAATTTAGGGGAGCCGAGAGGATTAGCAATAGATGCCGCTGGCAACTTGATTATAGCAGATTATGGCAATAACAGGGTAAGAAAAGTAAACAGTGCAGGTATCATTAACGCAACGGCAGGCAATGGCCTTCCTGCTGAAACCGGTGATGGAGGCCCTGCCACAGCGGCTGAAGTAGGCGGCTCTATAGGCGTGGCATTTGACAGCATGGGCAACTTATATATTGCGGCGGATGACAGCAACAGGATCAGGAAAGTAGATACCGCAGGTATTATCACAACCATAGCCGGTTATGGCAGGGTATATGGCGGGGACGGTGGCCCTGCCACGGCAGCCGGCATTGGTACGCCTGATGACGTAGTTGCAGATGGCAGGGGCAATATTTATTTTACTGAAGGCAATAAAAACAAGATACGAAAAATAGATATTACTGGCACGATAAGCACATTTGCAGGCACAGGCGTGGCTGGGTATAGTGGCGATAATATAGCCGCTACTGCTGCACAATTAAATATTCCTACTGCTTTGGCCGTAGATGATACTGGTAATGTATATATCTGCGACTATGAAAACAGCCGGGTGCGGAAAATAGACACATTTGGCATCATCACGACTATAGCCGGTACGGCTACTATAGGTTATACCGGAGACGGGGGGCCGGCTATCGCTGCGGAACTATACGACCCAAGCGGAGTGGCAACAGACCATGCCGGGAATATATACATAGCTGATAATGGGAACAGGATAAGGAAAATAAACACAGCGGGCATAATTACAACTATAGCAGGATGCGGCTGTATTGTTTCTGATTTTGGAGATGGCGGGCCAGCCACGGCAGCGCAGTTTGAGCAGACCGCAGGTATAAAAGTGGGCGCTGATGGTAGTATTTATGTTGCAGACCAGGCAGCACAAAGGGTGAGGAAGATAGTACCAAGTGTGCCATCGGAAAGTTTGTCATCCGGCAAGCTAACAAAGAGAGGAGAAGGCTTATTGTTATCACCAAACCCTACGAGTGGGGCTATAACTGTGCAAGCACCGGCAGCGGGGAGTTTCGTAGTGTATAATATGGTAGGGCAGCAGGTGGCTGCGTACAAGATAGCAAGCGGCGCTACAGATGTGCGGCTGCCTGCTGCGCTGGCGGATGGTGTATACATGGGGGTGTATAAAGCGGATGATGGAGGGGCGCAGCAGATGGTAAGGGTGGTGGTGGCGCGGTGATGGTGTTGCCTCATCTGCGCGAGCCGGCGATTGCAAATCGCCTGTTATCTGTAGTACGCGATGCCCGCTTTGCGAAACATTACGAACGACGGGTATTAATTAGCAGTATTAAAATAACTGACCATGAAAAAAATCATTTTTATAGCACTTATTATAGCACTGTGCAGCAACCCAACCTATGCACAATATATATTACATATTGCAGGCAATAGCACTGTTGGAGATTCAGGGGATGGCGGCCCGGCAAGTACAGCATCATTTGAAGCTCTTAATGCGATCTGCATAGATCATAATGGTAATTTATATATTGGAACAAACGATAGAGTTCGAAGAATAGATATGACAACAGGTATTGTAACCTATATTGCTGGTGGGGGAGGCCCCTTTGACACTACAGATAATATACCAGCTACGAACGCGAATATAGAATCTGGCGCCTGTGGGGTATGCATAAATAGCTTTGATGGAATAGAATATCTGTACATCGCAGATAACCATTATAAAGTAAGAAAAGTGAACCTGGCAACGGGGATGATAACCACTGCGGCAGGCAGAGGGCCAGGAGGGTATGGAGGGGATGGTGGACCAGCTACGGCAGGACTGTTGGGCGCGCCACGAGGGGTGGCTATAGATCCTGAGGGCAACCTATATATTGCTGAGCATTACAACAACACAATACGTAAAGTTACCGCATCAACTGGCATCATTACTACTATTGCGGGCAACAACAGAGCCGGCTTCAGCGGTGACGGCGGGCCAGCTACCGCAGCCTTATTAGACGGACCAGAAGGAGTAGCACTGGACAGTCATGGGAACGTTTATATTGCCGATCAAACTAATAACCGTATAAGGCGTATAGATGCCACTACCGGTGTAATAACCACAATAGCAGGTATAGGGCCTACTGGTACAGGCAGTTACAGCGGTGATGGTGGCCCTGCAACAATTGCAGCTCTCTATTATCCCGCTCGTGTGGCATTCGATAAATATGACAATATGTATATTGCCGATTTTGAAAATAATAGAATTAGAAAGGTAGATGCTGTATCGGGTACAATCACCACTTATGCAGGTAACGGCAGCGGAGTTCTAACGGGAGCAGATTCAGTAGGTGATGGCGGACCAGCTACATCCGCAGAAATAAATGTCTATGATTTGTGTATGGATAGCTGTGGTAATATGTTTTTTAATGGCCAAAGAAATGTACGTGCCGTAACAGCCTCGGGGCCAAGCCTGGCGGTGTGCGGGCTGGCCTCGCTGGGTGTGCAGGCCGGCAAGCTCACGATGAAAGAGTTGATGGTATGGCCCAACCCTACGAGTGGAAACATTACTATACAAGCACCTGTGGCAGGGAGCCTTGTAATGTATAATATGGTAGGGCAGCAGGTGGCAGCGTATAAGGTGGCAAGCGGCGCTACAGATGTGCGGCTGCCTGCCGCGCTGGCGGCTGGTGTGTATATGGGGGTGTATAAGGCGGATGATGGAGGGGCGCAGCAGATGGTAAGGGTGGTGGTTAGTAGATAGTCTTTAGTCGTTGGTGAGGAAGATGTAATGCTATATGTAATAACATTTTTTAAACAGCCGCGGGTGCAGGCCTATGGCTATTTTAGTTACTTAAATCGCCCACATTTTTAATAACCTTTTTGTTATCTTGCCCCCTGAAAACTCAAACTACTCACTACCAATGAAAAAGATCTGTTTGCTTATTACCGCAGCCGCAATGATATTCGCCGCATGCCATTGCGATAACCACTGTCCCAAACCGCCTTTCAAAGCGCCCGCGCCAAAGGTGCCTTACGGTAATTCGTCCTTTATACCTGTTGACTCTGCCAACAAGATGCTTCTCAGCTACCTCAACAGTGTGAACTACCAGCAAAATGATACCGACCTGGATTGCCTTACTGTTGATGCGGATACCATGAGGGCCTATCTCGCAAACCCAAATGTGAAGAAGATAAAACTGATGCTTGCCCATACGCTGGAGTATATTAATGCCGGCGGCGGCAACCAGAATTGCGGCTACCAGACGGGGGCGCTCACCATCATCATGGCCTGCTATGATTCGGCTAATAATTATGTCTACTACCAGGCACCGGGGTCTGTTACGAATATGGTGCTGGACCATGCTATGCCTTGTCCGTCAAACTGCGCGCATGGTGGCTCCGCTGCCAGTAATATATTAGTACAGCAACCACAACCACCGGGCAGAAAGTAAGATGAATGATCTGTATGATCATCCTATTTGCCTAAGCGGCAGTAGCTATATGGGTATCGTGTTTTGGATAATGGCTGCAATAAAGCAGGAACGCCAAACTTTTGCGCCTTTTATCCGGAAGTTAATAAACGCCTGTATCAAGAAAATAAATTATCATTATTATGTGATTTTATTGTTATTATCAGTAACTTTACGATGTACATGACCACCACTTAACGTTAATATATGAAGAAAGGACTTTTACTTCAGTTACTTACTGCCGGCGCATTGCTTTTGCCTGCGGCACATACGCAGGCGCAGCTTGTGGATTGCAATGTGTTTTTACAGGGCAATTTCATGGAGATAGGCATTAATAATAATGGCGCATTTGGCAGTACCATTGCCGCGCCATCAGGCTATCACCCCACTACCACAGATACGATGCACAGCGATTGCGGCGGATCATCTTTTTACGTGGTGCCGCAGATGGGCTTTGTAGTAGATCCTAACGAAGATGGCTGGACAACAGGCACACCACCCTATTATGGCGACTACATAATGCAGGAAAATCCGCGCGAGGGCTGGGCTATAGAAGACTCAACCAGCGATGCTTCTGCATATTCTTACTATTACCACCAGCATTCGCTTGGCTATAGCGGCCCATTGAGCGGCGGCAGCACCACTTACACCTCATCAGGAGGTATACTGCAAGGCGGCTGGAGCGGCAATTTTTATGGCACTACCGATAGCCTGACCATCACGCAAACTACTACTGTAGATGTGGCTACACTATACCTCAATGTGCATGTGACTTTCACTAACATCGCAAGCACTGGTACAGGTACTTTTTATTACGTGCGCGTACTAAACCCGCATACGGATGAAATGACATCTGGCACGCCAATAAACCTGAATAAGATAGAACACCAACTGCCTAATCCCGATGGACTGGTGGTGGTATCGGCTACAGGCACACAAGACACTATGGGTTATGTGGCGCTGGGCACAAGGGACCCACGCGCAAAATGCTTCATCATCAGGGATTCTACATTGCCTGGCCCGTCCTCGCTGGCTGCTATTTATGCAGGCGATACCGGCTACCAGTATAGCGATACGCTTACAGGCAACTATGGCATTGGCCTTATCTACCAGCTCACCCTTGGCCCCGGCCCCGGTACAAGCCTGGACCTTGATTTCGGGTACTCGTTCAAATCGGGTGTGATAGATACGGTGCTGGACAGTGCGCTGATAGACTCCGGCATCATCACTTCGCTGGGTGTGACCAAAGCAACCGCAAACCATGCACGCAATATACCCGTATACCCTAACCCGGCTACGAATGTGCTGAACATAGGCGGCTTGCTGGCAGGTGATACTTATACATTGTATGACGTGACAGGCAGGGCGGTAACGCAAGGTACTGCTTATAGCCAGGGCGTAAAGACCATAACTGTACAGGGCTTACCCGCAGGGCTATATATGCTTACGGTGCGCGATGTGAAGGGTAATACGGTGGGCAAGCAACCGGTAACCAAGGAATAGAAACCCCGCATCCCGCAAAAAGCTTGACGTTGTTCCGGGAGTTGTTGTATGCAATAATGAATTTTTTAAAGGCCGGTGCTATGGTACCGGCCTTTTTTTGAAAGCATAAGAGCCGATATTTTGATTTTTAAAACCATATCAGTAACTTCACCATCAAATAAGTGATATACATGAAATTACGCCTGTCTTTAATGGCCGTTGCTACGATCGCGGTATTTGTTTGCATGAGCTCCTGTACGAAGAATTACACGTGCCATTGCGATATCACCTATAAGGGCTATCCCGGCCTGCCGGATAGCAGCAGCCAGGAATACACGATAAAAGATTCCAAGTCGAATGCTACCAGCAAGTGCAAGCAGCAATCAGCCAACTATACCAATAATGGTATCTCTACCGTAGAGAATTGCTACATTTATTAATAAAACTTTATCACGGTTATCATGTGTTTGTAATAACCTAATGCCCTACTTTTGGGTGCATTTTCATTATGGATACGACTACCATCCCCACACGGAATACATCATTTTACATTAAACGCATACTCGGCATCATACTGTTGCTGGCTATGGCGGGTACGTTCTTTTATTCGGCATATAGTAAGTCGGGTATGGAACTGGAGATGAATGTGACCGCCGCTGCAAGGGCTGCCCATAAGGGCTTCCAGATGAGCTTTATGCCTGTGGTAGTGGTAGAGACACAGCAATCTGATAATGCCTTCACCAGCTTTGAATGGACCTTTCTCGACCTCGGCATCAACAGCATTTTTGTGGCAGGCATTGTGGCACGGCTCATGGTTGGCTTTGAGGTGCTGCTGGGCTTACTGCTGTTGTTCCATATTTTTCTGCGGCGGTTTACGTACCCACTGGTGATAGGTGTGCTGTCGGTATTCATCATCTACCTGCTGCTGGTAATACTGAAGCAGGGTAATACCGGCAACTGTGGCTGCTTTGGCAATAACATATCCATGACCCCGCTGGCGGCCATCATCAAAAATCTGATCATGATAGGGGTGACGGTGCTGCTCATGTATATATACCCTGTGCGTCCTTACAAGCACCAGGAGTATATGCTCATTATTCTGTGCTTTGTGGCCTTCAGTATGCCTTTTGTGGTGAACGCCATATATATGACTACTGCACCCACAACAGCTAAAGAACCAGTGGATCTAAGCCCGCTATACAGCTACACCCCTGCACCCACCACCGACCTGCGTACCGGCAAGCACATAGTGGCCTTTATGAGCCTCACCTGCCCGCACTGCCGCAAGGCGGCCTACCTGCTGCATGTGATACACAGCCAGCACCCCGATATTCCTATATACATGGTACTGGATGGCCCGGAAGCCTACAAAAAAGAATTCTTTGATGTTACCCGCACTGGAGACTTACCGTACCTATACTTCAGGCATACCAACGACTTTATGAAAATGGCCGGCCCCGGCGTACCTGCCATCTTCTGGATGAACAATGGCGTGGCAGAGTACAAAAGCGACTACTACCACATGGATCCCCGCCATATGGAAGAATGGCTGAGTGGAAAAAAGATCAGTGATTGAGTGTTTTAGTATAAAGTATAAAGTAGAAAGCTGTTTGGTGATGCTCGCGATGGCTGTAGTTTTGAGTATGTGTTGGCTTCAACCCTGCCTCCTGTACCTGCCCCTGCCTACTGCCCCTGCTATTACCACTCACCGCGCGTAGGGTTATTTTTAGAAGTAGATACTCCCGGAAGATTGAAACCAAAACGGATGCCCGAATTGTTTTTCATATAACTGTCCCACGATTGCACAAAATCTATGCGCAGCCCCCGCACTATCTTCCAGCCTATGTTGTCTATGCCCACAAATGCCTCGGCATAATAATCGCTCTGGCGGGCATAAAAGGCGTTGCCGCCGAAGAGCAAATACCACCGCGCCTGGCGCAGCAGGGGTATCTTGTTGCTCAGCAATCCTTTGAGGTGGTACTCTATATGCGCCTCGCCATAAAACGGCTCTTTATTGCTGAAGTCGTAATACTGCGCAAACTGGAAGCTCTGCATATAAGGCGCTGCGTAGCCTATGCCCCTGTTGCCATACAGGTGCATCAGGTCGGGTATGGATACATATGCGCTGTTAAGAAAGCCGCCCACGCCCACATTATACTTAAGCACACCCAGCAGTCGCATACGCACATCGTCTTTTATACTGAACTTCCACTTATCAAAGTTGGACACACTGTTGTAGATACCTGCAATGCCCTTATCGTACGTAAGTGTTAAGCGGGGCCACGAGCTGTTGTCGCTGGCAATTTTGTAATCGGGAAATTGCGTGTATGTGAAGCCCGGCTTGTAAGAGATAGAGGCAAATACTAATGCAGCATCGTTCACGCCCCAGGCAGTTGCTGTTTGTAACAAATGCGGTGGTGTATTGGGTGTATAGTCATCAAGGCTGCCGGGGAAGAAAGCATAGGTGGTCGTATTTTGCAAAGGCATGCGGTGTTCGTAAGCCGCGCTCACGTACCAGTTGAGGCCGTTGCCATAGTTGCGCGCTAGGAAGGCTTTGCCCTCGCTGCGCTCATATATCTTCAGGTCGTTCTGCCGGTAAAATAATGCAGAATAGGTATTGAACCACGTAAGCACCGGGTTGTCGGGGTCGTACTGAAAAACGTACTTACCACCTTCTACGCCATACATCCAGGACCGGTTGAGGAAGGCCCTGTCGCGCCGTACGGTGTATAGCCTTGCTATGGAATTAAAGTGATGATTGCTGAAACCATAGCGCACGGCCACATCGGCAAACAGGTATTTACCGGTATCCAGCATATGCCGCCAACTGATCTTGGGCGCTACATTAAAGCCCTCTACGATGTTGTAGTTGAGTATGTTGTCCTGCGACAGGCTGAGAAAGATGGGGTTGATGCTGAAGCTGTTCTTGTACTCTTTCCCGTTCACGGTAGCCCCGGTCATGATCATACCAAAGGGCTTGAATTTATTGCCTCTCCGGCGCATAGAGTCAATGAATGCCGGGCTGGTGATCACTTTGTGCAGGCTGTCTTTGGATACAAAGTCTTTGTGCTCATCCTTCTCCAGCGGTATGGGGCGGTTGTTCCAGTAAGAGGTGTCTTTTTTATTCGCCGTCTTATCGTATGCGCTCACTATATGGTTGGCAAAAATGGAATCGGGGATAGGTTGGTTTACTTTCTGGTTGTTATACACCGTCACGCCATTGGCGGTAATGTCGAAGCCCATAAGGTTCACTGTAAAGTAAAGCACCTGGCTCTTGGCTACCCATGTATCCTTTGCCAACGGCAGGAAAAGCTGGTCTATTCGTAGCGTATCAAACAGGTCCATGCCCGATTGCTTTGCCAGTGTCATATTCAGGCTATGGATGGCAAAGTCGCCGTCTACTATGTATATCGTCCCGTTAAAGCAAGGCTCATAGGCCCGCTTCTGCTTCACCTGTATCTTGTATATAGTATTGCCCTCCTCTGTGATCTGTCCAAGGTATTTGTACTTGTAATAGTTGAGGGCGTTATCGCTGATGGGCGATATAAAGCCGCGCGAGCTTTTACCGAAGATGTCTACATTGTTGGCATAAAAAGTGATCACCTCCGGGAACTGGGAGAAGCCCAGCCCGTTCGGCTCGCCGCTCTGGTGCACGGAGTGTATCACTGTTTTCTGGTGGTGCTCATCGCTGTAGTAATCTGCATCTTCTTCGGTGAGGAAGAGTACACCACGTCCCATGCTGTCCACAATATCAGAGGCATCGGTTACATCCTTGCCCATAAATTTAGAAGGCATTTTGCGGGAGCGCACCACGCCCTTGAGGTAGATAGAAGTTTGGAAAGAGGTTACCTGGTCCAGGTGAAATTTTCTTCTTTTGATGGCGCTGCGAATGATGCCGTATGCCGGGTCTTCATCATTGGCATGGATCACCACTTCCTTCATTTCGGTATTATCTTCCTTCAGCACAAAGGTGTGCTCTATCACTTCATCGCCGGTGATGTTGAGGTTGAAGGTAGCCTGGCGGTAGCCCACGTACTGGCACACCGCCTTGTACAGGCCCGGCGCTATGGGCAGTTCAAAGTCGCCGTTGCCATTGGCAGTAGTGCCAAGGGTAGTGCCTTGCAGGTACACGGTGGCATAGGGTAGGCGCTGCCCCTTGCCGTCAGTTACCTTCCCTTTGAAGGTGCCGGCAAACAGCAGGCACGGCAGTAATACAGTGATGATGGTGAGTAGTAGCTGTACATTTTTCATAGGATGGCATATCACTCAAGCTGATCAAAATAAGCCATGCAGTTGGGCATCTATTTTGCGCACCACATCGGCCAGGTCCTCTTCTTTATCGGCAAAATTGCAGTTGTCTACATCTATTACTAAAAGCGGGCCATCGGTATAGCTGTCTATCCATTTGTTGTAAAAGCCGTTCAGCCTTTTCAGGTAGTCGAGGCGTATGTTCTCTTCGTACTCGCGGCCACGTTTCTGTATCTGGTCTACCAGTGTGGGTATGGAGGCTTTGAGGTAAATGAGCAGGTCCGGGGGCTTGATAAGTGTCTTCAGGTTCTGGAAGAATGAAGTGTAGTTCTCATAGTCACGCTTGGTCATCAGCCCCATGTCGAACAGGTTGGGGGCAAAGATGCAGGCATCTTCATAGATGGTACGGTCCTGTATCACCGGTGTCTTGCCGTTGCGTATCTCTATCAGGTTCTTGATACGGTTGTTCAGAAAGTATATCTGCAGGTTGAAGGACCAGCGGGGCATGTCTTCATAAAAATCCACGAGGTAGGGGTTGTGCTCCACATCTTCAAAATGCGGTGTCCACTTGTATTGCTTGGCGAGCATACCCGTAAGCGTGGTTTTGCCGGAGCCTATGTTGCCGGCAACGGCTATATGTCTGGTGGTGTTTTTAGGCGGCATCTTGAAAAATAAAAAAGTAAAAATAAAAAAGTAAAAAAGCCCATGCTCCCTTGCTATGGGGCGAGGGAACACTGGAAAAATAGTAATTAAATGTTGTAAAAGTAAATTTACCGCAGATATAGGCTGCAAACCCCGCCAAAGGGGTGAAACTAATAGTAACTGATGCCTATCAGCTTCCTGGCCCCGGCAATGACAGCCGATGCGCTGGCGCGGGCTTTTTCGGCACCCTCCTTCAGTATCTTGCGCAGGGCAGCCTCGTCTTTTTGCAGCTCTATAGACCGCTCCCTTATAGGGCGCACGAAATTCACCACATCCTCTGCCAGTTGTTTCTTCATATCGCCGTAGCGTATGCTGCCGCCATTATAAGCGTTGATGTAGGGCTGCGCTGTCTCCGGCGATCCGGTCATACTCAGCAGCGTGAAGAGGTTCTGTATGAAATCGGGCATAGGCTCGCCTTCCACAGGCCCGGCATCGGTCTTTGCCTTAGCTATTTTTTTGCGGATGGTGTCATCATCATCGCTCAGGTATATGGTGGCATTCACATTCTCGCTCTTGCTCATTTTACCGGTGCCATCCAGGCTCATGATCTTTACGGTATCGTTATTGAACCTGAATACCTGTGGCTCGGGGAAATACTCACCATAGCGGGTATTGAAGCGTTGTGCAAAGTTGCGGGCCATCTCCAGATGCTGCTCCTGGTCTTTGCCAACCGGTACTTTAGCGCCTTTATGTATGAGTATATCGGCAGCCATGAGCACGGGGTAGGTGAGCAGGCCGGCATTCACATTTTCGGGTTGCAGGCGCACCTTGTCTTTAAAGGTGGGCACCTTCTCCAGTTCGCCCTTGTAGGCGATCATGTTCAGCATCAGGTATAGCTCCGGTATCTCCGGTACATCGCTCTGGGCATAGAGGGCCACTTTTTCGGGGTCGAGGCCGCTGGCTATGTTCTCGGCCAGCACACGGAATACATTTGTTTTAAGCTCCTTTGGGTCGGGGTGGGTGGTGAGGGCATGATAATCTGCCACGAAAAAATAGCAGTTATACTCATCCTGCATCTTTACATAATTCTGTATAGCGCCAAAATAATTGCCGAGGTGCAAATGCCCTGTAGAGCGAATGCCGCTCACTACGATCTCCTTACTCATAATGAGGCAAAGGTAATTTAATTGCTCAATGACTCAATGGCTTAATGGCTATTGCCTAAGTAATACTCTGCCAAAGGTTGACCTTATTTTCTGACCAGCAACATAACGAATGCTGGGCAAGTAACACAAAGAAAAACGATGCAAGCATCATATTTCAAAAAAATTATATCTTTTAGGTATTTATTGACTCATTACAGTATACCAATACTTTTGGCTATCAGCATTTTTGCTGAAAGTAAAATAGGAATATTGATCTGACCCTACTTTTTTTGAAAACATGCATGTTTTGGGAGTTGAATGATTAGGTGAGTAGTTTGAATACCCCGTAATTTTATACCCTTTTCGGACACAAGTTCCTTTAAGTTTGTCAAAAATTTTCTTGTCCTGAAGTTCATATGCAACACTAACAGGGTACTCTGTGCTACTCTTCGGATATGTGATTACTAAGATTGATTCTGTTATACCATTTCTTAAAAAAATATAATTATCTACACCGTCTTCTATCTTTGATTTTGTAAAAATAAATCCTTTATTTATAAGTAGTATGTCATTAGAACTAAAACTATTTTTGCGAAGCGTGATTAAATCTTCAATGGTTATTTGTGCAGAAGCAGCATTAGACAATAGTAGTAGGAAACCTACTTTAAATACTCCTTTGAATTTCATTTTAGCGTAATTGAGAACTGTAAAATAAAAAAATAGTGTCTATTAAACTGAGTTTTAACACAAATCTCTGACCTAACAATAAGTGCGTGTTACTTTTCACGGATGCCGTAAACGGCATAAGAATATTTTTAATATTCCAGATCACTAACTAATTTTACTTCATTAATGCTCCGTAGAGTAAGTAATTTTTTTCTGATTTTTCGCCATTCTGCAAAGTGGGCTTCTTTTGCAATAATGCTTCCCCAACCATTTACGGTAGTAACTTCTAATAATCGTTTTTGTAATTCTTGATATTGCTGAAAATAGCTCATAAAATTAGTTTTATGTAAAAGTAACACCATTCTATATGTATATCACAGGTGAACAGTAATTTTATGTTTTGGCTATAGAATCTTTTTGCTATTCTTGATCCTATTATTTGAACAACAACATTTTGCATATCAGGTAACACAAATAAAAAGCTACCAGTATTATATCTTTAGCCCAGCTTAATGCTCTCTCAAAATTATTCTCCCAAATATAGAATCCATGACCTAACCAGTCATAAGGTTCTTCACTTTTTTTCATAGAATCAGGATCATGTACAAGCATGTTCCGGGTATGTTCATCGCACCCATGAAAACCAAGCATAAAGTTTGGTCTGCTATTGTACTGTATGTAGTCAAACTAAAGTGGACTTATTGTTAGATAGTGTTTCTTGATTTTTTAAAGTTAAAAAAGTTTCTTTTGTTTTCAGGTGATAGGGGTAAATTTCTGTAAAAGATATCTGCTTTTTCT
>Ga0316218_1001969_pt1 | contig 20481 bp, 18 predicted proteins | sample TBH18003metaG_FD_203634 | JGI IMG/M metagenome (GOLD analysis project Ga0316218, IMG submission 203634) | Freshwater microbial communities from Trout Bog Lake, Wisconsin, USA - TBH18003 | ecosystem: Environmental > Aquatic > Freshwater > Lake > Hypolimnion/Profundal zone | place: USA: Wisconsin...
CGAATAAAACGTCTTGAAATGATGTTGTATTTTGCATATATGCTATTTTGTCACAAAGATAATAAATAGGTTCAGTTAAACCGATAGTCATTTTAATTTTTTCCGCATACAATAAGATGAATATAAAAGCCTTTTTTAAGATTGGTTTGACATTACTGCTACTGGTGTCCGGTAGCTTTTATTCTTGTTGTGCATATGGGCAATCGGTAAATAGTGCTGATTCTGTGATCGCTTCCGTACAGAATTTGTCCTCAGATTCAGAAAAGGTAAGTACGTTATTGGATATGGTGCCCAGGGCTTATTGCGAAGACTCCGTTTATAAATTGGCGGTGGCCAATGAGGCAAAAAGGCTGGCCGAGCGGATAAAATGGTATCGTGGCTCGTACCTCGCCAATTTTACGTTCGGTAAGATATACTTCGAATGCTCCAGGAATTATGTAAAGGCTTTTGAGTGTTTTGAGAACAATGTAAAGTTGGCCAACAGCGCCGGTAATAAGAGTGATGAAGCCATATCGTGGGAAACGATAGGTAAGTACCACCAGCAGTTGTCGGATTACACATCCACATTGCAGGATTTTGATAAAGCGCTTGAAGTAAATCCCGGGCCCGATGTGAAGATCGCTATCCTTGCCGATAAAGGGATTGTCTGCAACCAGATCGGGGCATACCCGCAGGCATTGGAAAGCTACAATGCTGCATTGACAGAGATCGATGCGCTTGAAAAATCGAAAAAATACACAGCTGCTGATGACGGGAACATGAAGGCTGCCCTATACATAAACATGGGTGAGCTGTACCTGTCGAAAAACCAGCCAGACAGGGCCCTGGAGATGTATACCAACGCAAATAAAATGGCCAGGCTCATTAATGACAAGGTGTATGTAGTGAGTAGCCTTGATGGCATAGGAAAGGTGTACAAGCAAAAAAAGGAGAACGATAAAGCGATAACCTACTATCAAAGCGCGTTGGACAGCTGTGCGGGGCTCACCAATTTTAAATATGAGGTGCGTTTGCTGAATGAGCTGGCCAATATATACCTCATCAAATGGTCTATACCCAATGCGCAACTCTATGCAGATAGTTCTTTAAGGCTTGCAGAAGCACAGGGATATACCGACTTGCTGTCTAAATCGAATGCAACACTGGGCGATGTGTACCTGAGGCAGGGGAAATATGACCTGGCGATATTCTATCTCAAAAAAGCGCTGGATATTGCCAAGCAAACCAAGATATTGGAAGATCAGAAAGATGTCCTTTACTTGCTGACAACCACCTATCAGCAGAGTGGCCAGTTTGAAGCAGCGTTTAAAACATTGAATGACTACAACACGGTTAAAGACAGCCTTGCTGTATTTGATAAGCAGAATGAATTTGCCCTTAAGCAGGTGCAAATGGAATACAGGAGTAAACAAATAGTGGATAGCGCAAAGCAGGCGGGAGTGTACGACCGGCAAATAACCAGGCAGCTCACATATACCTACAGCAGTGTAATAGCATCGGTATTCATATTGTTGCTCGCCTTTTTCATTTACCGAAATTACAATACACAAAAGAAGTACAACGAGCTGCTCTCTAAAGAAAAAGAAAGGCACCTGGCACATATCGAAGCGCAGAGCAACGTGCTGAGCGATATCGCCCATACGCAGGCGCATGATGTTCGCGGACCGGTAGCCACTATACTGGGCCTGCTGCAACTCTTTAACCACGAAGACCCCACAGACCCTATTAACGGGGAAGTGATCAGTAAGCTGAATATTGCCACCGAAAAACTGGATAATGTAGTGAAGGAAGTGGTGTATAAAGAAAACAGGCTGCGCTACAAAGACGGCCCTGATAAAAAATAAAACAGGCGCAGACTACATGCCTGATCCATTGCGTGCAGCAGCTATGAAAAGCAAAAATGATATTGTGGGTACTGACCAACTTGCGCCGGGTATTGCCGAATCTTTTCTAATGTCGTACAAACCTTTACTGCTCCTTATTATTTTGTCGTTACTGGTGTATGCCAATACTATTAATAACGGTTATGTGCTGGACGACCTGGGCGTGATCAAAGAGAACGCTTATGTGGCGCAAGGGATAAAGGGCATACCCACCATACTTACCACCCCCTACCTCAAGGGCTTCAGGGTTAACAACGATGCCACCACTACCAACGACCTGTACCGGCCACTGCCGCTGGCGTGCTTTGCCATAGAGCGGCAACTGTGGGGCGACTGGCCTGCTGGCAACCACCTTATCAATATTCTTTTGTTCGCTGCCTGTGTGGCATTGCTGTATTTGTTTCTTAACGCATTGTTTGATGAGGACAAGATGGGCGTGGTATTTGTTGCCTGCCTGCTCTTTGCGGTACACCCCATACATACCGAGGTAGTGGCCAATATAAAAAGCAGGGACGAGCTGATGTGCTTCTTTTTTGCGTTCAGTTGTTTGATGCTGTTCCTTAAATATGCGGCATCGGGCAAGGTGTGGCAACTGATTGCGGGGGCTTTTTGTTTATTCTTGTCTTTACTATCGAAAGAGACATCGGTGAGTTTTGTGCTTGTGGTGCCGCTTATCTTTTTCTTTTATAAAAATGAGGATAAAAAAAGAAGCATTTACCTGTCTGTGGTAACGGTGGCTGTAGCTGTGTTTTTTATCCTCCTTAGGCAATATATCCTCAAAATAAACCATGCCGAAAGCACAGGCGCGCCCGGCTTTTTGGATAATATGCTGGCCGGAGCGCCATCGGTATCATCGAGGATAGCGACTGCAATAATGATGTTGGGGTATTATGTGCGGTTGTTGTTTGTGCCTTACCCGCTGGTGTGTGATTACGGATACCACACATTCGGTTTTGTAGGGTTTGGAAATATATGGGCGCTTTTGTCGGTGTTGCTGTATGCAGGTGTGGGTGTTGCTGGTATAGCGGGGCTGGTAAAGAAAAAGAAAGACGCATATGCTTTTGCGGGGCTGTTCTATCTGATCACCATTGCGCTGTTTGCTAATATTTTTATACTGATTGGTTCTACAATGGCCGAGCGGTTTTTGTTCTTTCCATCGGTGGGTTTTTGTTTGTTTATTTCATTACTGCTGCATCTGTGGCTGGCGAAGGATAACGACACTATACCAAAGAAAATGTGGCTTGTTTTGGTACCCGTGCTGGTAATATTTGCCGGGCTAACTATACAGAGGAATGCAGAGTGGAAGGATAATTATACACTTGCGCAGGCGGATGCGGCAAAGTCGCCCGACAATGCCCGCCTGCTGCAATCGCTGGGGTATGAAGAAACAACAGATGGCGTGGCCGATGAAACAGCCCCTAAAGAGAAGGAACACATCCTGCAACAAGGAATAGCGCACCTGGAACGATCAATAACTATATACCCCGGCAACAGCAGTGCGCACAACTATCTCGGCAACCTGTTTGCGAAGCTGCAGCGGTACGACTCTGCCGAGGTGCAACTGAAGGAGGCTGTAGCGCTGTCGCCGCAAAACCCGGTTGCGTTGTGCGACCTGGGCGCTGTTTACTTTGCCCGGCAGCAATATGTGACCAGCGCAGCCCTATGCAGGCAGGCGCTACAGATAAGCCCTGGTAATGTAGCGGTGATGAACAATATAGCTATGAGCTATTTGCAAATGCGTGTATTTGATACAGCCATTTATTTTTCTCAGAAAGCATTGGTGCAAGACCCCGGCAACCAGCTATCTACAGGTATCATAGCTGCGGCAAAAAGGGAACTTGGGAAAACGGATACATTTAGTAAAAAGAACTAATTCCCGCGGTAGTGTAGGTTGGCCCGATATTTTATACTCCCGTTTCAGGCGTAAGGGCAAACAATTGTGTCCTAATAGCCGTATATTAGTGTAGCGATGGGGAAAATAATATCAATAGCAACAGAAGTGCCACAATACAAGCACAACCAGGCAAGTCTGCTGGCTTTTATGGAGGGTGCGTACGGGGCAGATGAAAAACAACGCAGGGTATTAAAATACCTGTATGAGCATAGTGGTATAGATAACCGCTACTCGGTGATACCTGACTTTACCTTGCCCATAGACGAATGGCAATTCTTCCCCAAATCAAAAGACCTGGAGCCATTCCCTAACCTGGAACACAGGATGAAATGGTTTATGGAAAACGCGCTGCCGCTGAGCTTAAGGGCCGCAGAAAAGTGCATAGATGGCATCATCAGAAAAGAAGATATAACGCACCTGATAACGGTAAGCTGCACGGGTATGAGCGCACCGGGGCTGGAGCTGCAACTGATGGAGGCTATGGGCCTGGCTGCTGATACCTGCCGCACTGCTATCAACTTTATGGGCTGCTACGCTGCTGTGCATGGACTTAAAATGGCCAATGACATAGTGGCTGCCCACCCGAAGGCGCATGTGCTGGTGGTATGCACAGAGCTATGCTCGCTGCATTTTCAAAAAACATTCTCAGAAGATACCATTGTGGCGCCGCTCCTGTTTGGCGATGGCTCCGGGGCTGTGCTTATCAGCAGCGACCTATCGGAAAGGGAAGGGCTAAGGATGGACAGCTTTTACTCCGAAGTGCTGAAAGACGCACAGGGTAGCATGACGTGGAACTTATCCTCTACCGGGTTTATAATGACACTTGCGGGGGATGTGCCGGATATTTTCAGGGCAGATATAGGCAAGATGAAGGACAGGGCGCTACATAAAGCCAGTTGCAAGCATGAGGACATCCGTTACTGGTGCATACACCCCGGTGGCAAGCGTATACTGGATGCGCTGGGCAACGGGCTGGGCATAGATGAGGAAGATATGGCCGCATCGCGTAGTGTGCTGCGGCAGTACGGCAATATGTCGTCTTGCACAATACTCTTTGTGTTGCAGGAGATGTGGCATGGCATTATTGGCGATAAAGGTGAAAAAGTTTTTGCGGCTGCCTTTGGCCCCGGACTTACTATGGAAAGCATAACAATGACTGTAGCATGAGCTTTGCCATCCGGTCATACCAAAAAGAGTTGCTGGATGGGGATGACATCCCTTTTGCTGATATGGAGGTCAATTTGAAAGAACTGAACACCATAAATACCTTGCTTGGCGGGCACAACATTACCTGCAAAGGGATTGGGTATTTTGCTGATCAATTGCAAGGCGCGAATAAAGAATTGGCAATAGCGGAGATCGGCTGTGGTGGCGGAGATAATTTGGTCGCCGTGGGCAAGATGCTGCAAAAAAGGAATATCCCGTTTGCGCTTACCGGCATAGATATGAAAGCAGAGTGCATCACCTATGCGCAGCAACATGCTCCCGCCAACACCACATGGATATGCAGCGACTACAGGCAAGCGCAATGGAATGGTGCACAGCCTGATGTTATTTTCTCTTCGTTGTTTTGCCATCATTTTACGGAGGTGCAATTAGTGGAACAACTACAATGGATGCAGCAAAACAGCAGGCTGGGCTTTTTTATAAACGACCTGCAAAGGCACCCATTGGCTTATTATTCGATAAAGCTGCTCACGGGTTTATTCTCGAGATCTTATCTTGTAAAACATGACGGGCCGCTATCTGTAAAGCGGGCATTGGTGCGCAAGGAGTGGGAGCAGGTGCTTGCAATGGCAGGTATTACCAACTACACCATCCGGTGGCAATGGGCATTTCGTTACCTTATTATAGTAAAGAATGGATAATAGTAACGCATATGATGTAGCTATTATTGGCGGCGGCCTTGCGGGGCTGTCGGCGGCGATTGTGCTGTCCCGCAAAGGATACAAAGTATTGGTACTGGAGAAGGATGATTACCCGCGGCATAAGGTATGTGGGGAGTACATAAGCATGGAGAGCAAACCCTTCCTCGAAAGCCTGGGACTACCTGTGGGCGACATGGCCCTGCCGGTTATTAATAAACTGCAAGTAACAGATACAAGAGGCAATGAGGTGCGTGCAATAATGCCGCAGGGCGGCTTTGGCATCAGCAGGTATGTGCTGGATGATGCGCTGGCGCAATTGGCACAGGAGGCAGGCGCTACCTTGCTCACCAAAACAAAGGCAGATAATGTGCAGCAGGCAAACGGGATATTTACTGTGAACGCAGGCGCGCATACTTATACAGCGAAGTTAGCGTGCGGCACCTGGGGCAAGCGCAGCAATATAGATGTGAAGTGGCAACGGCCATTTATAACAGGCAAGAATAAGGCACTGAATAATTATATAGGCATTAAGTACCACATCAGCTACCCCTGGCCTGCGGATGTGATAGGGCTGCATAATTTCAAGAATGGCTACTGTGGTATATCGCAGATAGAAGATGGAAAGTATTGCCTGTGCTATCTCACGACGGCGGCTAATCTTAAAAATTGTGGTAATGACATTAAGCGAATGGAGCGGGAGGTGTTGATGAAAAACAAAGTGCTGGAGCAAATATTTACTAATGCCATTTTTGATGAAGGTTTTCCCGTCACCATATCGCAAATTAGTTTTGATAAAAAGGAATTAGTGCAAGATGGAGTACTGCTGTTGGGCGACGCTGCAGGTATGATAACGCCGCTCTGTGGCAATGGCATGAGCATAGCGCTCCACACGGCGAAGATAGCTTCAACCATGATGGATGATTTTTTGCAAGGACGAATAAACAGGGTGCAAATGGAACAGGATTATGTATCGCAATGGAAGAAAATGTTCTCTACCCGCATATCGCTCGGGCGATTGATACAAAGCAACTTTGGTAAGGAACGAACAACCTCGTTTTTTCTTAAAGCGGTGAATGCATTGCCGTTTTTGCGGAGGCAGTTGATAAAGGGCACATCAGGCTTGCCGTTTTAGATCACAACTCCACCCACGCCTCGCTTTCCTTCAGAAGAGAAATTAACTCATCTACAGCTACTTCGCTAGGCACATTTTTCTTTACTACTTCCTTGCCTTTGTATAGGGTTATTTTGCCGGGGGCACTGCCTACATAACCAAAATCGGCATCGGCCATTTCGCCGGGGCCATTCACTATGCAGCCCATGATGGCGATCTTCACGCCCTTCAGGTGATTGGTAGCTGCACGTATCTTGGCTGTAGTTTCCTGCAGATCAAATAAAGTACGGCCGCAACTTGGGCAACTGATGTACTCCGTTTTGCTGATGCGGGTACGGGTGGCCTGTAGTATAGAGAAAGCGGTATTATTGAGAAATTGATTGTTGCTTTTTACTTCGAGGTAGGTGCGGCCGGTCATGCGGCTGTTGTCCAGGCTGGCAGGTTCATTGGTGAGCCATATACCATCGCCAAATCCATCGAGCAGCAGGCCGCCTGTATCTGTGGCGAGATGTATCAGTTGCTCGTCTACAGTACGTTCTTTACTTTCTGTTTTCAGTATCACCGGGCAGCTAATGTCCTGCCGCATCAATTCTGTGATCAGTCGCCTTACAGATGCCAGTGCATGGGTGTTTGTGGTACTCGCCACCAGTACCACATTGGGGTAGTGGCTTATTTTATCGCCAACGCCATCGCGCAGGTCATTGGCGTCCACATCGAGGAAGTGTATTTGCTCTAAAGCGAGGTTGGCTTCGAGGTATTCATCCTGTGTGAGCAGCGGATAGTTTTTGATCTGGTCCTCAGTATGCAGCCATGTGGGGTAATCGCAGATCACCTGCAAAGTGCCGGGCAGTGCAAAATCTATGGTGCGGTTGCCGGTGTATACATAGTCGGCAGCGGCATCTCCTATGCTCCACTTGTCGGTGTCCTCGTGGTAGGTGTAGCCTATGGGTAGCAGCGAGGCTGCGCCTATGGTTGGTTCTTTACTCAGGTCGGCAACAACTACCGGTACATGATGTGTGCCAATATGCTGCGCGCTAACGGTATCGCGGCGTTTGTACCCAAAAGGATTGTAAGGCAGCTCAGGTGCACTATTCCGTGCGCCGGGGTAGCCTGCAATGGGCGCATGGCCCTCCCTGTGTGTATATCGTTTCACAATATCACGGCATACAGGTATTTCAAATTCAGGATCCTCCGTGAGTGATACTCTTATGGTATCCCCTATGCCATCTTCAAGTAATGTGCCTATGCCTATGGCGCTTTTGATGCGGCCATCCTCGCCATCGCCGGCTTCTGTTACGCCGAGGTGCAACGGGTAGCACTCGCCAAATTCTTCATCCATCTTTTGCACCAGCAAGCGGTAGGCTTGCACCATCACCAGGGGGTTGCTCGATTTCATGCTGAGAATCACCTGGTTGTAGCTTTCATCGCGCGCTATGCGCAGGAACTCCATCGCGCTCTCCACCATGCCTATAGGTGTATCGCCATATCGGCTCATGATGCGGTCGCTCAGCGAGCCGTGATTGGTGCCTATGCGCATAGCAGTGCCATACTCCTTGCATATTTTTACAAGGGGCAGGAAACGGTCGCGGATGCGCATTACCTCTGCGGCATACTCATTATCGGTATAGTCTATCGTGGCAAATTTCTTTTTGTCTATGTAGTTGCCGGGGTTTACACGCACCTTCTCTACTATGCGCGCGGCAATTTCTGCGGCATTGGGGGTGAAGTGTATATCGGCCACCAATGGAGTAGTGTAGCCCCTTGCGCGCAACTCGTTTTTTATATTCAGCAGGTTCTCTGCCTCATTCTTGCTCGGGGCAGTGATGCGTACCAATTCAGCACCTGCCTCTATACAACGGATGGTTTGCGCCACGGTGGCAGCCGTATCCATAGTATCGGTGGTGGTCATGGTCTGTATCCTGATGGGGTTGCCATTGCCCAGCAACAGGTCGCCGATCTTTACCTCCCTTGTGGGCAGGCGTTTATATGCTGTAAGAGAGGAACAATAATGCTGAAGCATAATGCAAAGGTAGCGGATAGATTATTAGATATATTTTAGCGTTGTACTGTAGATGTGCTCTGGTATTTCTATGATTGTTCTTTGCTAAATTCTACAATATTAAGCCCGTCAATGCGGTCGAAATGTTTTTTGTTCAATGTTGCAAATGTTAGTTGATGCGTTATTGCAGTTGCTGCAATAAAAAGATCCGCAATATCTATTTGCTTTCTTTTCTTTTTCAGAGCGCTATTTATTTTTACTGCTGTGTCTACAGATGCTTCATCCAATGGGATGATCTTGACCGACTCCATTACGCTATTCCAGAATGAAAGTTGATTTTCAGTGGCTCCGGAATAAATTTCATACTTACTAACAGAGGAAATTGCAAATTGATACCCTTGCCTGACCAATGAAACCCAAGTGGAATTATTTTTATCAGTTCTTCGGTAAAAGTCAATCAGAATTGATGTGTCAACCAATACTAATTTGTCCGCCATTTGTTGATCGCTTTTCTGTTGCCGGCTATAGTTTCCAGCTGTTTTTTTGTTGCGGTTGGGCCGTTCAGCAATAAGGCTTCCAAATCAGTTACTGGCTTAGCTCCTTCTGCCTCTTGTTTGATTTCGGCTTGCAATTGTTTTAATTTTCCGGCAGGAAGATTTTTTACAATTTTCAGCAATTGATCGAACCCTATGTCTATTTGGACTTGCATGATATCAAATTTAGCGAATTTTACGCATAATGCTAAAATCCTGCGGTCTTAATGCTTTTGTAAAACCACCTATATGCAACAAAAAGGTAAAATTCATATCCCCAATACCTGATAAGTTTGCTTTTTTTACGCAAACAATAGTATTTTAGCAGAATTACTACCAAAATAGTTGATGGAATACGAAATAAAACAATATGGGAAATTCAAATATGTAGAGGAAGGAAATGGCGAGCCGTTGGTATTGCTGCACGGCCTGTTTGGCGCGCTCAGTAATTTCAAAGACCTTGTCGATTACTTTAAGAACACACACAAGGTTATAATTCCGTTATTGCCGTTATACGATCTCACGCTGCTCGAAACGTCTGTTTCCGGGCTGTCGAGGTTTGTTACCAAATTTGTAGAGCACCAGAAATTAAGGAATTTTCATCTTTTAGGCAATTCGCTCGGCGGGCATGTGGGGTTGGTGTATACACTGAAGCACCAGGAACTGGTAAAGAGCATTACGCTTACCGGCAGCTCGGGCCTGTTTGAGAATGGCATGGGCGAAACCTACCCCAAGCGCGGTGATTATAATTACGTACAGAAGAAAACAGAGCTTACTTTCTACGATCCCAAGGTAGCGGCAAAAGAACTGGTGGATGAGGTGTTCAGCATCATCAATAACAGGATGAAGGCGCTGAAGATCATAGCCCTTGCCCGTTCGGCCATCAAGCACAACCTGGGCGATGAGCTGCAAAGCATAAAAATACCTACCTGCCTGATATGGGGAAAGAATGATACCATCACTCCCCCTATGGTAGCCGAGGAGTTTCATAAGCTGCTGCCTAACTCTGAGCTGCACTGGATAGACAAATGCGGCCATGCGCCCATGATGGAGGTTCCTGCCGAGTTCAACCAGATATTATCCGGTTTCCTCAGCAGGTACAGCGCATAACTTATTGTAATCCAATTGCCATTTTTATTTAAGGTACATACTATACATAGTCTGGCAAGCGTTTTGCTGTACATACATATATCAGAGGAGTAAGAAAATGAACATAGACCAATTAATATCACCATCAGTGCCCACATTACTGAACGAAGATAGCGGCAGCAGGGCGCTGGAGCTGATGGAGGATAATAAGCTGTCGCAATTGCCATTAATAGCCGAAGACAATTATGTGGCGCTTATACAGGAAAAAGAAGTGCTGGAGTGGCCCGATAGCGAAGCGCATATGGCCAACGTGGCACATGCTGCAACAAGGCCGGCCATACTGAGTGGGGCGCACCCTTTTGAAGCCATGCGCATCATGAGCCAGATGGACCTGGGTGTGTTGCCGGTGATAGACCATGAGCAGAAATACCTAGGCGCGGTAACCAAAGATACCCTGCTGCAATACATAACCACCAACAGCGGTATAGACATGCCGGGCGGAATCATAGTGCTGGAGATTGCCCCGCGCGACTATACACTGGTGGAGATAGCCCGCATATGCGAAAATGAAGATGTGGCCATTATGAACCTGCAGGTACATACCAACGAGCTGGGCATGATGGAGATAACCCTGAAGGTGAACCGCACCAGCGTGAGCGCATTAGTGGCCTCCTTTGAGCGGCATAACTATGTAGTGAAGGAGTCATTTGGCGAGGAGCATAAAGATGAGGACATAGCCGGTAAATACAACCTGCTGATGAACTACATTAACATGTAAATATATAGTCCCCTAAAACCCCTAACCCCTCCCGCAGAAAAGCGGGACCTTGTGCCGGGGAGGCATCTGCGGGAGTAAAGGCATCGCGTTTCATTAATATCGGTAACTTTGCTGACTCTCTTTAATTTTGACTGAATGATAGCAATAGACAACGTACTGCTGAGCGATGAGATCGTGGAAGAGCAATTTGTTTGCGACCTGAGCAAGTGTAAGGGCGGCTGCTGCGTGGATGGAGATTGCGGCGCACCCCTTACCAAAGAAGAGACCGAAATAATAGCACGCATATACCCCAAGATAAAAGACGACCTGGAGCCACAATACATAGCAGAGATAGAAAAGCAAGGCACACATACCATGGACGACCAGTATGGCTATGTAACCCCCACCGTGAACGGCGGCATATGCGTATATGGCTATACCGATGAGCTGGGCACCGTGAAGTGCGGCATAGAAAAAGCCTGGAAGGCCGGCAAGGTAGATTTCCGCAAACCCATATCCTGCCACCTGTTCCCCATACGCATTACAGCGCACGATGGCTACGAAGCTGTGAACTATGAGCCGCGCCCCACACTGTGCAAGCCCGCCTGCAAGCTGGGCAAGCAACTAAAAGTACCTGTGTACGTATTCCTGAAAGACTCCCTAACCCGCAAATACGGCCCCGAATTCTACGGCACACTGGAAGCTGTGGCTAAGAAGATGATGAAGGATAAGGGGAAGTAGGGCTGCTGCTCTATTGTCATATTAAGCACCTGCATTATTAGGTGCTTTTTTTATGTCTATACTTGATATTGATAAATTAGTATCTTTATTAGACAATAGCACCCTATGAGAAAGACCCTATTTATTCTTTTTGCTTTTTTTGCGATATTCTTTTGTAATCGGGCATCGTCCCAGATTGGGTTGCAATGGATAGCTGCAGGTACACCGTCCAGTAATTTCTATAACGGTGAAGAATATTGGGGGAAAGTTGCGGTGGTTGATAGTGGGAATGTTTACGAAACCAGCCTTAATATGGGCGATAGCGCGGTATTCGGAAATTTCACCTTATTAAATCCCAGAGGTCTTATCTACCAAACGGTTATAGTTAAGACGAATAGTTCGGGTAGTTTTCTATGGGCAATTTGTACGTCAGGAACGAATGCTATGCCGCTAAGTATTTGTCCAGATAAACATGGCAACTTGTACCTTTTAGGTACATTTTACGGATCTGTTTTAAAAGTAGGAGACAAATCGATTGTCAACAGAAGCCCATCGGCTATTAATTCTTATTTCCTTGCAAAAATTTCTTACGATGGTACTGTGATTTGGGCAAAAAATGCAGGCAATTACACGAATGGAGACAATGTAGACGCATGTAAGGGATATATGGGGATTGATACCCTGGGCGATATTTATGTAACTGGTTCATATGGGGATCCCCATTTTCAGGTTGATTCAACTATTGTTTCTAATGCCGATACAATTCCTGACCCATGGTTTGGGTTATATACCTATGATTTTTTTCTCGAAAATTTTGATACATCAGGGAAAGTGCGGTGGGTAAAGAGTTTCGGAGGGCTCGCAGATGACTACTCGAACCTTACTACAGTTACGCAGGTTGGTGATGTAGTAATACAGGGTTATGTAGGATATGATACAGTTAATTTTGGTGGAAAGAAATTAATTAATACTGGCTATCTAGCTTGGTTCAATCACGAAGGTAGCTTAATGAAAGTAGTAGATATTGGGTTACAAGGCTCACCAATGGTAGATATTAACAGCGATCCAGATAATAATGTCTATTTGATAGGAAATATAGATAGCTCATTTGCATTAGGCTCCTCGACAATAATCGATCAAGGAGGTACGGATATTTTTGTTGTTAAGTATGATTCGACGGGTAACCTAGCTTGGGCAAATGCCGCAGGCGGAAGTGGAGAAGATATAGGATACAGTATCACGCTAGATTCCTGTAGGAATATTTTCGTAAGCGGAGGAATGGCACAAGGAATTCATATGACACCTGGATATGCTATGAATTTTAATGGTCATTTACTTAAGCAGCCATCTGATTCCTGTTGCGATCCTATGTTTGTTGTAGAGTACGACAATTCGGGTAATTACCAACAAAGTATAGCATTAATGACTGGTGGTGATGATGTTAATGGTATTGCGGTTGATAAAAAAGGTAGTTTTTATGTCGGTGCAGATTATGTGTCCATTCAACCCTGGATAATTGGGAAAGATACGCTTCCCACAACGTTAGGTTCTGAATACGCGTACATCGCAAAGTACCGATACGATTCCATAGGTTGTAGCAACTACAATTGGGCGGTGAGCAATGTAAATGTATTGCCGTATCCCGCGACCAATGATATTAAGGTCTATCCCAATCCCGCTACAAATGAACTAACGATCAGTAGCTCATCTATAATAAAGAATGTAGAGATCACCAACTCCGTGGGACAAAAAGTATACGCTCAAAACTATGATACCAAACTGGTAATCGTAACTATCGCAACCTTCCCACCCGGCATCTACTTCGTAAAAATAAACGGCACCGAAGTACGTAAATTTGTGAAGCAATAACAAGCACATTTTTCACATTATCGCATTACCCCACATTACCTATATCCAACCTTGGTCATGCAAATACCTGGCTATCTGTACAGCATTGGTGGCTGCGCCTTTGCGTAGATTGTCGGCTACTATCCAGCAGTTGAGGGTGTTGGGCTGCGAGTAGTCGCGGCGTATGCGGCCTACGAATACTTCGTCCTTGCCTTCGGCATCCAGCGGCATGGGGTAGCCATTCATGGCGGGGTTGTCTATCACTACCACACCGCTTTGGTTAGAAAGCAGCTCTTTAATATCAGATTCCTGGAAGTCGTGCTTCAGCTCTATGTTCACGCTCTCGCTGTGGCCGCCCATTACGGGTACGCGCACTGTGGTTGCGGTAACACCGATACTGCTGTCGCCCATTATCTTGCAGGTTTCCTGCGTCATCTTTATTTCTTCCTTGGTATAGCCATTGTCCTGGAATACATCTATGTGCGGTATCACGTTCAGGTCTATGCGGTGCGGATATACCCCGAAGCCGTTGCCGCCTGCCCGCTGGTCCAGCATTTCTTTTACTGCCTTTTGGCCGGTGCCGGTCACGGACTGGTAAGTGCTTACCACCACGCGCTTGATGCCGTATTTGAGGTGTATGGGGTTCAGCACCATCACCATTTGTATCGTAGAGCAGTTGGGGTTGGCAATGATGTAATCGTCCTTGGTGAGGGCGTGGCCGTTCACCTCCGGTACTACCAGCTTGATGCCTTCTTTCATGCGCCATGCCGATGAGTTATCTACCACGCGGCAACCAACAGCGGCAAATTTAGGCGCCAGTTCCAGCGATATAGAGCCACCTGCCGAGAATAAGGCCAAAGCCGGCTTCATAGCAATGGCCGTATCTGCCGATACCACGCTGTATTCCTTACCCTTATACATTACCTTATTACCTACCGACTTCTCAGAAGCCACAGGTATCAGTTCGGTAACGGGGAGGTCGCGTTCTTCCAGTATCTTCAGCATGGCACTGCCCACAAGCCCTGTGGCGCCTACAACGGCTACTTTCATTTGTATAGTTAAATTGAGGGGCAAAAGTAAGAAAACAATCCCTCAATAAATGAAAAATCCCCGACCTTTGCGCGCTATGAAGAACCTCGGTTCCATCAATAAATACTTCGTTAAGTACAAATGGCGGCTTTTCCTGGGTCTGCTGTTTGTGGCTATCTCCAGCAAGTTTGCGGTAATGTCGGGCAATGTGATCAAAGATATCCTTGACCCGGTAAAGCATATGTTTGCTGCGCATGTACCGCACGATCAAATTATTTCCTTTGTGGTAAAGGGTGGTCTTACATTATTCGGGCTGGCATTGCTGCGTAGTATTTTTATGTTCATGATGCGGCAAACGATCATCGTTATGTCACGGCATATAGAGTACGACCAGAAGAACGATATATACAACCATTATCAGCAGCTCACTACTCGCTTTTACAAAGCCAATTTCACCGGCGACCTGATGAACCGCATATCAGAAGATGTATCGCGTGTGCGTATGTACACCGGGCCATCTGTAATGTATTTTACCTCGGTGGTGTTCCTCACTATCTTCTGTATATGGGATATGCTGCGCGTAAATGTGTTGCTCACAGTATGCGTATTGGCTCCATTGCCATTTCTTGCGCTCACTATTTTTTATGTAAATAACATTATCTTTAAAAAGAGTGGTAAGATACAAGCTCAGCTATCATCGCTTACAACCACTGCCCAGGAGTCTTACTCGGGTATTAGGGTTATTAAATCATTTGTACAGGAAAAGAATATGCTGCGCTTCTTCGAGATCAATTCTGAAGCGTATCGTAAAAGCTCCATCAATCTTTCGCTCACCGAGGCCTTTTATTTTCCATCAATGAATTTATTTATTGGCGTTAGCTTTTTATGCACTATGCTTATTGGCGGTTATTTTGTTATTCACGGACAGGTAAGCATGGGTAATATAGCGCAATTCGTTTTTTACATCAACTTGCTCATGTTCCCCATATCCAGCATAGGTATGGTGGCCAGTATGACACAGCGTGCGGGTGCGTCTCAAAAGCGTATTGACGAGTTTCTGCATACCGCACCGGATATTGCTACACCAGCCAATGCAGTGCGTGAAGATTTAAAGGGCGCAGTCAGGTTTGATGATGTTACTTTCACCTATCCGCATACAGGGATAACTGCGCTCAACCATTTTTCGCTTCGTGTGCCTGCCGGGCAAAAGGTCGCCATCATTGGTAAAACCGGTTCGGGTAAATCTACTATAGTGCAAATGCTGCTGCGCATGTACGATGCCACATCGGGCAACTTATTTATAGACGAGCAGAATATAGACAGGTACGACCTGCACCAGCTACGCCGGCAGATAGCCTATGCGCCGCAGGAGGCATACCTGTTCTCAGATACGATATTCAACAACATCAAATTTGGCAAAGACGATGCCACAGAGGCAGAAGTGCATGAAGCTGCCCGCATGGCCGACCTGGATAAAGATATCAACTCATTCGCAGAAGGCTACCAGACCATGATAGGGGAGCGGGGGGTAATGCTCTCCGGCGGGCAAAAGCAGCGTATGGTGCTGGCGAGGGCTATACTGAAGAACAGCAGTATACTGGTACTTGATGAGTGCCTCTCAGCAGTAGATACCCAAACAGAAAAGACCATACTCGCCAACCTGCAAAACTACCTGGTAGGCAAGACCGCTTTCGTCATCACCCATCGCATCTTCACCAGCTGGACTTTCGACCAGATCATCATCATAGACCACGGCGCTATTGTAGAGCAGGGCACGCACGATGAGCTGATGGCCCTTAATGGCCGCTACGCCAAGCTATACAGGCATCAGACTAGTTAGAGATTGCGCGATACGTTCCACCACATAGGCACATAGGAAACATAGTCTATGTTGTCTGCTTTCATTAATTTTTGAGTACACATAGGTGCAATTTCTCCCGCCTATGTGGTCTATGTGCCTATGTGGTGGCCTTGAATAACACCGGGCAGGTCACTTCAATGATGCAGAATGGGCAAAACAAAAAATATTTTTGTGTATTCAGAAAATAATATACTTTTGATATCAAATTGATATCAAACAATTCAACCAATGGAAAAGATCATCAAACCTACGAATGGCTATGCGGCCTTGTTTTTATCGCTTATATTCTTTGTGGCCGGCATCTGCTGCTTTGTAGCTACCGGCAATACAGCAAGCCCTATGTACATAGCGCCGGGCATTGTCAGCGCGCTTATCTGTGTGTTTATCTGGAAGGGGCTTGTGATCATACAGCCCAACAATGCAGGCATACTTAACCTGTTTGGTAAGTATGTAGGCACTATTAAGGACAACGGCTTGTTCTTTGTGAACCCGCTGTACATCACCAACAAGCTTACACAGCGGGTGCAGAACCTGGCCATACCTATACTGAAGGTGAATGACAAAATGGGCAACCCCGTGGAGATTGCCGCTGTGATCGTATGGCAGATACAGGATACCTACAAGGCCCTGTACGAGGTATCAGACTACAACGCATTTGTAAAGATGCAGAGCGAGGCCGCGCTACGTACCCTCACCATGGGCTTCGCCTATGATAATATAGAAGATGAAACGGCGCAGATAACCCTGCGCGAAGGTGGTACTAAAATAAATGAGCTACTGCAACAGGAACTGGATGAGCGCTTGCTTACCGCAGGCATCATCATTAAAGAAGCGCGTATCAGCCACCTGGCTTATGCGCAGGAGATAGCAGGCGCTATGCTGCAAAGGCAACAGGCATCGGCAATAGTAGCTGCCCGCTACAAGATAGTGGAAGGGGCTGTAGGTATGGTGGAACTGGCATTGGAACAACTGAGCAAAAAGCACATTGTAGATCTTGACGAAGAGCGCAAGGCAGCTATGGTAAGCAACCTGATGGTAGTGCTGTGTGGCGAAAGAGGTGCCCAGCCTGTATTGAACACCGGTTCGTTATACTCATAATCTATAAGCGGGTGGCAGATAAAAAGACTTTTGTACTGAGGATAGACGAAGACGTGTACAAGGCCCTTGAAAAATGGTCGGTAGACGAGTTTCGTAGTGTGAACGGCCAGATCGAATTTCTTATTGACTCCGCTTTAAAAAAGGCCGGGCGAAAGAAGGAGAAACCTATAGGTAAAGAAAAACCAAAAGGATAGGGGCGCAATAGCGCCCCTATCCTTTTAAGACTATTGACCAGCTTTATATAAACTTATTATCCTTAGCAGCCTTTATCGCATCTGCTTTGGAGTGTACATTTAGTTTGTGGTAGATATTTTTAATGTGCGATTTTACGGTTTCCAGGTCTATGAACAGCTCATCGGCTATGCGCTTGCGGCTTTTACCGGTGGCTATCTGTTCCAGTATCTCTGTTTCGCGGCGGGTGAGGGGCGATGAGTCGTTGCGCTTGAAGGAGGAGATCACCATGCGGGCTATGTGTGCGCTCATAGGTCCGCCGCCTTCCATTACTTCGTTTATGGCAGCTACTATCTTCTCGGGTGGGGTATTCTTGGTGAGGTAGCCTGCCGCGCCGCTACCCAGCGCGCGGAAGATGAGCAACTCCTGCTCATAAACGGTAAGTATGAGTATATGTGTATCGGGCAGCAGCTTTTTGAACTTGGGCAATGCGTCTATACCCGATATGCCGGGCAGTTCCACATCCAGCAATAGCACATCAGGGTCGTCATGCTCTATCTTTTTCAGGGCATCTTCGCAGGATGGGTAGGTGCCCACTATTTTATAACCGGCAGTATTGCCTATCAGGAAGGCATACCCATCGCGGATGGTTTCATCGTCTTCAACAATAGCTACTCTTATATCCAGGTCGCGTGCCATAGTGTAGAATTTGAATCAAAGGTCAGTATTATTCTCTAACAGAAACTCACCTGTTTGGCGGTATTTTAAAAGTGAGATTCATAATAGTGCCTTTACCCGGCCTTGAATCCAGGTACAGCTTGCCCTTCAGCCGCTCGGCCCGGATGTGCATATTATTAATGCCATTGCCTTTTTTTACGGTCTGCCGCTCAAAGCCCTTGCCATCATCTTTCAGCACCATTTGCAATACGCCCTTGGTCTTCATGCTCACCACCACCGATACGTTCTTTGCCCCCGAGTATTTTAGCCCATTGTTCAGCGCTTCTTTGAAGATCATCAGCAGGTTGCGGCTCATGTCCATGGGCAGGCGGTAGCTGCTCCATTTATCTTCTATGCCTGTTAGTGAGAAGTTGACCTCGGTATCCTGGTACAGCTCTATACCAAAATCCCTGATGCGGTTCAGTATCTCGTACAGGGTGTCGTTCGATGGCTTTAATGACCACAGTATATCCCTTGTGCCGCCATACAGCTGTGCGGTATTATCTTCTATCTGGTTCAGTATGCGCGTGGTTTCCGGGTTCAGCTCTATTTTGTTCTTCAGTACGTTGGTCAATACATTGATGCGGGTAAGCTTGTTGCCTATCTCATCATGAAAATCTTCTGCGGTACGGAGCCTTATCTTAGCCTGCTCTTCGGCACGCAGCTTGGCCAGCAGCCGCAGCCTCCGCTGTTTGCGGCTATTCACTATATACTGCATCAGTATACCCGATAGTATACATGCAGCCAGCACCGCCAGCCTGAACCACCTTGTTTTCTGGTACGGGGTTATGATCTCAAACTCATAGGTAAGCTCGGGTGCGCTTTGGCCGTTGGCTCCCTGGCATTGCACATGTAGCGTGTACATACCGGGTGGTAGCGCCGAATAAGAAACAGAATTAGTAGGCGACTAGTCCGACCACGGCGCATCAAGCCCGTCCATGCGGTAGCGGTACACCACTTGCTGTGCTCCGCTCAGTGTTATGGCCTGGAAGGTAAAGGAGATGTTGTTCTTCTTAAACGGCAGTTGTAAGTGATAAGGTATGCCATACCAGTTGTCGGAGCTGTCGTAATAGGAGTGGTCCATCACACTCTCTCCCGCCAACTTTACCGATTGCAGGATTATGCTTGATGGCGCTGATGATACAATGGCCGAGTGTGGCTGGTAATGCAGCGCCCCATTGGTGGTGCCAAACCATATGCTGCCATCAGGCAGCTTCACTACGGCATTCATGTTGCTTTCCATGCCGGTAATGCCCTGCGCCTTGCCATAGAACGAAACTACAGGCTCATCGTTAGCGCCTATTTTTATGCAGTGTATACCAAAGCCTGTACCTACCCATATGTTGCCATCGTTATCGGCAATGATGTTGTAGATAAAATCAGACCGCAGGCCGTTGCTTTTATTGATGGCGAGTACGCTGTGCGTGTCCAGGTTATACCGTATCACGCCGTTATCGCTGCTGCCGGCCCACAGGTTGCGGCCCTGCATGGTAAAGCATTGCACAGAACTGTCTATAGCCGTATTCGTTTTGAATGGGATAACACTCCCTGCATTGTACAGCAGTAAGCCGTTTTCTGTGGCTATAAGCACGCTGTCTGCACCTATAGCCAGGAATGACTGTGCGGACATATTGTTGATGTCAACGGTCTTAAAGCTGTCATGCTCGTACAGCATCACGCCCTTATTAAAGGCGATCCACATGCGCTTTTCGGGGTCTTCGTAAAGGTCGTTGATAAAGTTGGAAGGAAAGTTGCGCTCCGGCGTTACATATTGGCGAAAGACATTGTGGTCATAAGACCATAGCCCCCTGCCTCGTGTGCCTATCCATAGTTTTGAATTATGCGCATAGCACAGGGTAATTATAGCGGGCACAGGGCTGGACGGGAACGACAATGGGCTCAC
>Ga0316218_1001972_pt1 | contig 20445 bp, 16 predicted proteins | sample TBH18003metaG_FD_203634 | JGI IMG/M metagenome (GOLD analysis project Ga0316218, IMG submission 203634) | Freshwater microbial communities from Trout Bog Lake, Wisconsin, USA - TBH18003 | ecosystem: Environmental > Aquatic > Freshwater > Lake > Hypolimnion/Profundal zone | place: USA: Wisconsin...
CGCCATGCCTACCTTGCCGATATTACTTACGGCACCAACAACGAATTTGGCTTCGACTATCTCCGCGATAACATGGTACACAACCCCAACGAAATGGTGCAACGCAAGCACCACTTTGCTATGGTGGATGAAGTGGATAGTGTGCTCGTGGATGATGCCCGTACACCCCTCATCATTTCAGGCCCTATACCCAAGGGCGATGAACAACAGTTTCATGCGCTTAAACCACGTATAGAAAGGCTGCTGGAAGCACAAAGGAGAATCACCAACCAAAGCCTTACCGAAGCCAAGAAGCTCATTGCCGATGGCAAGACTGATAAAGACACCGGCGGCCTCCATTTATACCGTGCCGTGCGCGGCCTGCCTAAGAACAGCGCCCTCATCAAATTCCTCAGCGAAGAAGGCAACAGGCAGATACTCCAGAAAGCAGAGAATTACTTCATTGGCGAGCAGCAGCGCAATATGCCCAAGGTAGATGCCGAGCTGTACTTTGCCATCGATGAAAAGAATAATAGCGTAGACCTTACCGAAAAGGGCATCGCCATCATCACCGGCTCCGGCGAAGACCCTAACTTCTTCATACTGCCCGATATAGGCACCGAATTGGCCGACATAGAAAAGTCAGAATTATCTGCCGAAGAGAAAGTGCAGCGCAAAGATGCCATGCTGCAGGATTACGCCATCAAGGCCGATCGCATACACTCTGTGCAGCAGCTCCTCAAAGCATACACCTTGTTCGATAAAGACATTGAATATGTGGTAATGGAGGGCAAGGTGAAAATAGTTGATGAGCAGACAGGCCGTATCCTTGAAGGCCGCCGCTACAGCGATGGGCTGCACCAGGCCATTGAGGCCAAAGAAAATGTGCAAGTGGAAGCCGCTACACAAACATTCGCAACAGTTACTTTACAGAATTACTTCCGTATGTTCCACAAGCTGTGCGGCATGACGGGTACCGCCGAAACAGAAGCCGGCGAATTCTGGGAGATCTACAAGCTCGATGTGGTGGCAATACCTACCAACGTAAGCATCATCCGTAAAGACCAGCAAGACCTGGTATACAAAACCAAGCGCGAAAAATATAAAGCCGTAATAGACGAGATCGAAGCATTGCGCGCCATTGGCCGCCCTGTGCTGGTGGGTACTACATCGGTAGAAGTATCAGAGTTGCTGAGCCGTATGCTGCAGCAGAAGAAAACACCGCACAACGTACTTAATGCCAAGCAGAACGCGCGTGAAGCACAGATAGTAGCAGAAGCAGGACTCTCAGGAGCGATCACCATTGCCACCAACATGGCAGGCCGTGGTACCGACATCAAGCTGGGGCCAGGTGTGAAGGAAGCAGGTGGCCTCGCAATCATAGGCACCGAGCGCCACGAGAGCCGCCGTGTAGACCGCCAGTTGCGTGGCCGTGCAGGCCGCCAGGGCGATCCGGGTTCTTCACAGTTCTTCGTATCACTGGAAGATGAGCTGATGCGCCTCTTCGGTTCTGAGCGTATCGCATCGCTTATGGATAAGATGGGCCATAAAGATGGCGAAGTATTGCAGCACAACATGATCTCCAAATCCATAGAGCGCGCGCAGCGCAAAGTGGAAGAGAACAACTTTGGCATGCGTAAAAACCTGCTGGAGTATGATGATGTGATGAATGCCCAGCGTGACGTAGTCTATAAGCGCCGCAGCCACGCGCTCTTTGGCGATCGCCTGTCTATCGACCTCGACAACGCCATGTACTCTGTAGCCCTCGGCTTCGCCGAGCAGTTCGTTGCAGACAGGGACGTTGATGCCTTTAAGATAGAAGTGATGAAGCACCTGGTCGTAGAACCGGAGCTTACACCCGAGCAGGTTGCCAAGGCCGATGCCAACGTAATAGCAGAGCAGCTATACCACCAGGTGAAGGAACACTACAACCGCAAAACGGAATTCATGCGCGAGCAAATGCACCCTACCCTCACACAGATACTCAACGACAGCGGCGACCGTATCAATGACATCATAGTGCCGTTCACAGATGGCATACGTGGTATGCAGGTACATGTGCCGCTCAGGGAAGCTGTGGCGCAGGGCGCATACCCTGTTGTACAATCACTCGAAAAGAACATCACCCTCGGCATTATTGATGACTCGTGGAAAAACCACCTGCGTGCAATGGACGACTTGAAACAGTCGGTACGCATGGCCTCTTACGAGCAGAAGGACCCGCTATTGATCTACAAGTTCGAGGCATTCAAGCTCTTTAAAGAAATGACATTGGAGATTAACCGCAACATCATCTCCTTCCTGCTCCGCGCCGGCATACCTGTACAGGATGCACCGCCACAAGCCGCCCGCCGACCAGAGCCAGCTACCGACATGAGCAAAATGCGCACGAACAAGGCAGAAGTAGATGCACGCGAACAAGCCTACGCAGCCGATGAAGAAGACTACTATACCGAAACGCCCGATGCACCGCCGGTAAAGCGCGTACCCGTACAGGCAGGCCCTAAGATTGGCCGCAACGACGACTGCCCATGTGGTAGCGGTAAAAAGTACAAGAACTGCCATGGCAAGGGCCTTGCAAGTTAATTAGTTGATTAAGTTAAAGAATTCATACAGCACCTTCAGAAATGAAGGTGCTTTTTTGTGTACCGATACCCCCTGGATATCCACTTCGCCCTGGACTTCGCAATTATCCACTTGTGAACAACAACCATTGCAAATTGAGTTGAAATACTTAATTTTTTGTGTCCACGTAGAGTCTCTCCGCTCCTTCAGCGGAGGACTCTACGGTTCGCGCCGGACAGATAATACAACTACTGAACCATCACCAGCCCGTTGTTCTCTGATGTTCCGCGAAGCGGGCATCAGGAACTACAAATAAGGCCGATTTGCAATCGGCAGCCTCGCGCGGGACAGGTAACACTATCGATGATCCCTTTCCCTTACGTTCCGCTTCATCGGCCATCGGGAACTACTAAGGGCAATTTCCAATCGGCATCTTCGTGTCCCCGTAGAGTCTCTCCGCTCCTTCAGCGAGGACTCTACGGTTCGCGCCGGGCAGACACCACAACTACTGCACCTTCACCAGCCTTCGTGCAGTTCGTTCTATACTAAGCCCATCCGTGATCACTACACTATAAACCCCATTAGCAAGGCCGCTAATATCCACTCTTTCTTTATCGCTCGCGAGAGTCTTGATTAGCCTTGCCGAACCATACACAACCAGCACACATCCCTTCGCATGTTCAATAATAAATACCACACGCTCTGGGTTAAGATATACAGAATACCCCCCTTTTTAGGGGCCAGGTGCTTGGATAACGAATTAAAAAAACAAAAAAAACACCTACAATATGAAATAGTTCATTAATTTTAGTGTAATAGAATTATTTGTTTATGTTGAAGTATAGCACATATTGGAGTGCAGAGCAGTATGCCACAACTACTCTGGATACAGGTGAAGCACATTCGGCAGGCGCTCCATCCGGCACATATTCTGCCACATACAGCGTTATTTCAGGCGGCGCTAATAACTGCATAGATGCCACAGCTGCCAGTTCCTGTTTTGGGGTTATTGCCGGTGGCCGTAAAAATACTATTGGCGATAATACTTCTTATGCTACTATTTCTGGTGGATGGACCAATACCGTATGCTCCGAGTATTCAGGCACAGGCAGTGGTTATTACAACGTTGTCAGTGGCTTCAATAGCGTTATTAGTGGTGGCGGGCGCAATACTATTGATGTCTCCTCTCTTCAAAGCTTTATTGGCGGCGGCGGGGAGCATTACATCCATTGCCTCACAAAGCAGGCCGTTATTGCAGGCGGCTATCAGAATACCATCTGCTGCGGCCACTACTGCACTCCGGCCATATTTTCGGGTGTGCAGCACAATGTTGGCGGAAATGCGGCATTAGTGATCAATGGCTACCAAAACTACGTATGCGCCGATTATGGGATGGTAGCCAATGGCAGCACCAACCATGTATGCGGCGGCCTCTTTGCCTCTATAGCCAATGGCTTAGAAAACTGCGTAACCAGTGTATGCGGCCATAGCTGCTACCACATGATAGCCGGCGGGTACCTCAACAACATTATAGACACCTCATTAGTACCTTCCTCGCGCGATTTTAATTTCATTGGCACAGGTACCGCAAATGCGGTATTAGATACCTCTGGCGCATTTATAGGCTCCGGCATAAATAATAGCATTACTTCCTCCGCTTATTCTGTAATAGCAGGTGGTAATACCAATATCATTGCCCCCGGCAATGAAGTCCCCACATGCTACAATGTAATAGCCGGTGGCCTCGGCAATACAGTCTGTGCCCCGTTTGGTGCCATCCTAGGTGGTAAAGGCAATACTGTTTCGCATGCTTACTCTGCTGCTTTTGGGTGTAATGTATCTTCTTCACAAAATTGTGCATTTCATGCTAATTTTTATGTTTCACAAGATACACCTCCTTATAGTGGGACTGTCGGTGTTTTAGCATACATTACAGCTCCCGCAAGTTTAGGTTTGCCTTCAGGGACATGTTTGGTGGTTACTAGATAGAATGACTGATGTATAGAATGAAATATTTTTTTCTTTTAGCCGTCTTGCTTCCTAATATAGCAAATAGTCAAATTATCACTACTATTGCTGGTACAGGTTCATCATCGTCCACCGGCGATGGCGGACCTGCTACTGCGGCAGGCATTTCGGATCCTTGCTATGGCACTTTTGATAAAATGGGAAACTTTTACTTTAGCGATATTTCTGCAAATCGTATTCGTAAAATTTCGACTGAAGGAATAATAACTACTATTGCAGGAAATGGCAGCGGTGCATTTTATGGTGATGGAATGCCTGCAACAAATGCATCTATAAATGCTCCGGTAGGAATAAAATTTGATACCGCTGGGAATTTATACATTGTTGATCATAGTAATTTCAGGATTAGGAAAGTTGACGCAAATACAAATATCATAACCACAATTGCAGGTAATGGATCATCAACATATACTGCCGACAACGTTGCGGCCACCTCAACTGGTTTAGGAGACCCTCAATGCATTGCAATAGATAGATTTGGTAATATTTACGAAGCAGAAGCATTTAGTTACAGGATACGTAAGATAAATGTTGCAGGAATCATTACTACTTTTGCAGGCAACGGCACATTAGGCTTTAGTGGAGACGGAGGTCCTGCTACCGCTGCCCAAATAGATTTGCCTGAAGGTCTAACCGTTGATGAGGTCGGCAACTTATATATGGCTGATCCGGGAACATTAGTATCACGTGTACGCAAAGTAAGCACATCTGGTATCATTACAACAATCGCAGGAAACGGTGACTACACCTATGCTAACGATAATATGCCTGCGACCGCAACTGCGATAGCTCCTTTTGATATTACAGTAAATGAACTGAATGATTTATTTATTGCTGACCAATATAATAACCGAGTGTACAAAGTTGATCACAGCACTGGGATATTATACAATATCGCTGGTACTGAAACTGCCGGTGATACAGGGGATGGAGGTTCGGCAACTGCTGCAACATTATATAATCCAAATGGCATCGCAATTGATGCGTGTGGTAGTTTGTGCATACCTACTCAAGGCCGTATTTCTGTCCCAGGGTCAGGCAGGCGTATTCGGAAAGTTACTTACAATCCTACATGTACCTACGCAACAGTAAATATAAACAGTGTTGTACAAAGTAAATTTGATATATACCTTCATCCAAATCCTGCAACCAATCAAATACAAATAGACAACATACCCAAGCCTACAAACTACCAATTACTAAGCTTAGTAGGTTCTATGATACTAAAAGGGACACTAAGAGTAGGTAACAACACCCTATCATTAAATACATTACCTACAGGCATGTACTTATTAGAAATGATAGATGAAGATGGCAATAAAACAGTAAAGAAGATCATAAAACAATAGCCTTATGAAAATAATATTCCAGGTTGATGGCGGTATAGGTAAATGTATAGCCGCCACTGCCGTGTGCAAAGCGATTAAAAAGCAATACCCCGATGATGAGCTGGTAGTTGTTTCAGGCTATCCGGAGGCATTTTTGTGCAATGATAATATTTCAGAAAACCTGCGTTTCAGTGAGCTGCAATATTTCTGGCAGCGGCACATACAAGGGCAGCAAGTAAAAATGATGCTGCATAATCCCTACTTGGACACTGGCTTCATTACCGGCACCAACCACCTGATAAAAGTGTGGTGCGAGATGTTCGGCATAGAGTACAACGGTGAGCAGCCGGAGTTGTTCCTTACAGATCGGGAGTATAATTTCTACGGCAACCGCTTCCCATCCGAAAAACCAATACTGCTCATACAAACAAGCGGCGGTGCGCCGGAGCAACCCAACAAATATTCCTGGACACGGGATATACCCCATGTCACCGCTCAAAAAATAGTTAATGCTTTTGCCAATGATTATAATGTGGTACACATCCGCCGCGAGGATCAGTTGCCGCTTCAAAACACCACTCCCATACATGCGTATGCATAGCGGTTACCTGCTATCACAAGATAACCAAAAACAATTCAATATCAATAAAACCAAACACCCCATAGCTAAAACGTCTTGGCTCGTATTCCTTTATAAGCGACCTTTGTGCCATACATTGCCCCGCCGTAGCTTTTTTGAGCGAAGGAGGGAAAGCACCATTTCATACCACGTGCTTTGTGCCCTTTGTGAAACCTTGGTGGCCTTTGTGTTAAACATTTAGTCACGCAAAGATAAAATGTCCTCTGTCCCAAATGTGACATCCAATGGGACATCTGAAAAATAATATTTGTCCGTAAACATTGCCCACACTCATTCACATAAAAAATGGTAATGGGATTTATCCCGATAGCTATCGGGACAAAAAAACTTTTCAGCGCATAGGACATTCCAGGAATCACATGTAACTACATGAGCTGCCGACGGCAGACAAAAGATCACCCCTCGCCCCTTCGGAGAGGGGCAGGGGGGAGAGGCCAGGCACCCGGTCGGAAGGCCTACAAAAAAATATTTCTTCTATCAATAAAGTCTGGCACGGAATTTTCTATACTATAATTATCCCGAAGAATCGGGAATATATAAACCCTTAAAAAAGAGGAGGTATGTTATGAGCGGCGTTGTTATACTTTTCGCATTTACCATGTCCAGGGTCATCATCTTTGCCGAAAAGATGATCAACACCCCATCACAAACTACCGGGGACAGTGAAGCCCTGCAAGCCCTCCCCGCCGATACTGCTGAATAAGAGATAGTGGTGCGGGGAGCAGAATGCAAACGAAAAAGGGGCAACAGATCGCTCGTGCCCCTTTCACTATCTTTAAGAGTATTGATTATTTACCTTTCTTAGCCGGGGCTGAGGTTGATGTTTTAGCACCTGCCTTGCCACCATCCACGCTCGCTGGCTTGGAGAAGAACATCACAGAGATCACGCACAGGCCACCTATAGCGCCTATCATGGTCCAGGTGCCTTTTTCCATCACATCCGATGATTGCTTTACGCCCATCACCTGCGAGCTTGCCGCGCCAAAGGAGCCGGTAAGGCCGCCACCCTTAGGGTTCTGGATGAGTATGAAAAACGCCAGTACTACACAGCACAGTAAAATGAGTATTGTTATTATAGGTATCATGATTCTTTATCCTTTAATGCTTCGTCTATTTTGCGGGCAAAGTAAATGCTTTTTTGAGGATTTCGCAAACTTAATTTGCGGTACATCTCCACAGCCTTATCATATTTACCCTGTTTAATATATATTTCAGCTAATGTTTCACTCAATAAACCATCTTCCTTAGATATGGAATTAACCGCCATCTCAAACACATTCTCCGGTATCTCCTCGTTCTCCTCTTCTATCGCGGCGGCCAGCTTCTCCTTCTGCCACATACTGCGGAGGGCTTTCTGGTCTTTGGTCTCCTCCTTCTGCTTCTCCGATGAGCTTTTGAAATGCAGCAGCCACTCCGAGAAGCTCATCACCACCATCAGCGATTTATCTTCATCGTCTATAGCCTCTATCTTCAATTCATCCACCTGGGGTATCTCCTCGGGTATCTTTTCGCCCTGCTGCAGGAAGTAGTCGCGGGTATATATCGGGAAGATAAGCGGGTCGTCCGATGGCTCAAATACGGTCTCGTACTGGGCGGGTGCAGCCACTTCTGCCGGCGGCTCTGCCACAGGTTCCGGTGCAGGCGCAACGGCCAGCGTTTCCTTAATATCAGCAATGTATATCTCCGGCGATGACGTATGCGTGGTTTCATACACCGGCGGGATGATGATGTCTTCTGTATTTTCCGCTTCGCTGGCATGGGATATGATCGGCTCCGCATATACCGGCGGGCTCTGCCTGAAGGTATATACAGGCTCTATGGCCTCAGAAACTGTTTCCTCTGCCTCTATGGCTACCTCAGGTACTGGTGGCGCCACATGGGCCACAGGCACAGGCTGGCTGTGCAGCACAGCGGGTATCTCTACCTCCTGCTCCTCAACAGCAACCGGTGCTACTACCTCTTCTTTAGGAGGCGCAGGTGGTATATACGCCTCATGTGCTTTATGCGCATCGGCAGCTATAGACTCGGCTATGATGTCGGCAAAAGAGGCTTCGTGTTCTGCCACAGGTGCAACCTCTTCCTTCGCCGGCGGCTCGTAAGCTACAGGAGGCACTACATAGTCGTCTTCTTTAGGCGCAGCAGGTATAGATGCCGGCATTTCATGCACAGCCACAGGTGGCACAAAGGCATCCTCCCCTGGCTCGTCTGTCGGCAGTATGGCTTCTGCCATAGGTGCTACAGGCTCTTCGTGCTGCACAGATACAGGTTCAGTTACAGGTTCTGCAACGGGGGCAGCAATTGTATTTTTAACTTCGGGTAATTCAGGTACGGTTTCAGCAACAGCTGCAACAACAGGCGCTTCTTCCTGCGCCACAGGTACTACAGGCTCGGGGTGCGCAGTCACTTTTTTCTTGTCCACCACCCTGCTGGTAATGATCTCGGCAGAGGTAACGGGCGCAGCAGGCGCGGCGGCAGGCATGTACTTAACCTGCTCATTGAGGCCCGCTTCCAGGAAATCGCAAAACTGCATCCAGTCGCCCATATAGGGCAGTATGCCCGAAAGCATTTCCGGGGCAAAGGCCACCTTCCTGTGCAGTTCCAGCGCCATCATATAGCGTGCTGGCAAAAAGTACGGGAATGTTTGCCGGAACAAAGCAATACTCCCCTGGTCACCATCGGTCAATGAACCGGGGTTGTTTAATAAAGAGGAGATATATTTTATGGAAGTCTCGTTATTCATTTGCGCCAACAGGCTACCAATTTACAAAAGCTTTATTAAAAATATCATCAGCAAGCTGATTTCCTATATCTTCTATCAATGCAGGCTCAGCAGTTTGTAGCAGCTGGGAGGCATCAAAGTCCGAAAAACGGGTGAACGTCTGTGTAAAGTTAGCTTTTTCGTTGAGCTTGTTCTTAAAAGTGATCTGCACGCTTATGGTCAGCCTGTTCTTGGTGGCTACCTGCACACTTTGCGCGCCCGTTACACTTACGGCATAAGTGGTAATAGCGCCTACCATATCATAGTCGGCATCGTCCTTGGTAACGGGTGCCAGGCCAGTTTGCGAAAGGATGCGGCTGCGCAGCTTCTCGGTAAGGGTTGAGCTGAGGCTGGGTACCACATTGGCCGAGCGGTTATCCAACTGGTGTATGTATATGTTCTTGCCCTCTATGGTAGCCCCCGAAAAACTGTATATATGGCATCCTGCCAGCATAAAGAGCAGTAAGGGGAGCAACAATAAAGAGGCGCGTTTTGCAGGCATAGCTATCAGTGATCAAAAATAGGTAATAAACAGTTCTATAGGTATGGTCAGGCCATTACTCCTGGATATTATATTCCTTTATCTTTCGGTAAAGTGTCCGCTCAGAGATACCCAGCTCGGTAGCGGCATCGCGGCGGCGGCTCTTGTGCTTTTTAAGCGCCTTGGTGATGTACTCTTTCTCGCGATCGGCCAGCAGCAGGGTTTCTTCCACATCTTCGTGGTGGTCGTTTGCCTCCAGCAATATGGGCGTGTTCGGGTTGTAGTGGCTATTCAGATTGAGCGAAGGCTCGTTATCATTGCTGTACACCGGCAGCAGCTGCTGGTTATTATTACTATTGGCAGATGGGTCGGCAGGGGTATAGCCCTGGTGGTGCGCCACATCAAATATCATCTGCTTCAGGTCGTTCATGTCTTTTTTAAGGTCAAAGAACAGCTTATACAGTATATCCCGCTCGGTATTAAAATCGGCATTGCCGCCGGATGAGCTAACTCCGCTACCCGGTATCAGGGCCAGGCTTTTAGACGTATTGCGTTGCGGCAAAAATTTCATCAACGCCTCGGCAGTAATAAGCTTATCAACAGAAAGCACCGATATTTGCTCGGCTATGTTTTTAAGCTCCCGTATATTGCCCTGCCAGTAATAGTTGATCAGCATTTGCTGCGCAGCAGGATCCAGCTGCACGGATAGTGTTTTATAGCGCTCAGAGAAATCAGCGGCAAATTTCCTGAACAAAAGCGGCACATCTTCTTTGCGGTCGCGCAGCGATGGCACACGTATAGGCACTGTGCTGAGGCGGTAATACAGGTCTTCGCGAAATTTGCCTTGCTGTGTCAGCTCCAGCAGGTCGCGGTTGGTGGCTGCTATCACGCGCACATCGGTCTTCTGTACTTTTGAGGAGCCTACGCGTATGAATTCACCGGTCTCAAGCACACGTAGCAGGCGGGCCTGTGTGCCCAGCGGCATCTCGCCTATCTCATCAAGAAAGATAGTGCCACCGCTCACGGTCTCGAAGTAACCCTTGCGGCTATCCACAGCCCCTGTAAACGAGCCCTTCTCATGCCCGAAGAGTTCACTGTCTATCGTACCCTCCGGTATAGCGCCGCAGTTCACTGCAATAAAGGGATTATGTTTACGCGCGGAGAGCGCATGTATGATAACAGAGAACACCTCTTTACCCACACCGCTCTCCCCCACTATCAATACCGAAAGATCAGTATTGGCTACCTGTACCGCAGTGTTTAACGCATGGTTCAGCGCCGGTGAATTACCGATGATCGCAAACCTGTTCTTTATGCTTTGAATGTCCATGTTTAAGTTAAAAGGCAAAAGTTAAAACCTAAAAGTTGTTACAAGTAGGTCTATTACGAAATTAAAATTGATCGCACTTCCTTTACTTCAAGATTCATAAATGACCTGTTTACTCTTGTTAATGCTCTCAATAAAATATGGGTTCTTCATCTTCTCCGCAGCTACAAGATCTACTTTCCTGTTTAATAGATCCTGTAAATAAAACATCAGGTCAAAATAGTTATCGGCATACTCCATTTCCTCTATATCCTCTTTCCTGAAACGGTATAGAAAATCCACATCGCTTTCATCCGTAAAACGCCCCGTATCAGTAGCGCTACCCACCAGATACAATGACTTCACATGATACTTTTTGCAAGCATCCTGTATGGCCTTCATATTATCTTGTATCAGTGGGATCATTGTTCTTAAACCATTTCTCCTATCAGTGTGGCAGATGTTGCGGTATGTACCTTTACGGTGGTGTAGTCGCCCTTTTTCAGGTTGGCATTGCCTTTGGGGAATACCACTACTTTGTTCTGCGAGTTGCGCGCGCTCCATTCCAGCTCACTCTTTTTGCTGGTCGATTCTATCAGCACCTCAAAGGTCTTGCCTATATCGTTCTTAAAGCTCTCAGCCTGCTTGCTTTGCTGCAGGTTGATGATCTCTATGAGCCTTCTTTTTTTCACTTCTTCCGGCACATCATCGGTATAACGGCGGGCCGCCAGTGTACCGGGGCGCTCGCTGTAGGAGAACATATAGGCCATATCGTAGCGGGTAAGGTCCATCAGCGATAATGTGTCCTGGTGCTCTTCTTCAGTTTCAGTGCAGAAACCGGAAATAATGTCTGTCGAGATAGCGCAGTCCGGCATGATCTCGCGGATACGCTTTATTTTAGACAGGTACCACTCGCGCGTGTAGGTACGGTTCATCAGCTGCAATATTCGGGTGTTACCGCTTTGCACCGGCAGGTGAATGTACTTACAGATGTTGTGGTACTTAGCCATGGTGTGCAGTACATCGTCTGTTATATCTTTAGGGTGAGAAGTACTGAAACGCACCCGCAACAATGGCGATACCAGCGCCACACGCTCCAGCAGCATTGCAAAATCAACATTCTCACCATTAGCAGCCGTATAATAATAGCTGTCCACATTCTGCCCCAGCAGGGTTACTTCTTTATAGCCACGGGCAAAGAGGTCTTTGCACTCGTTCACAATGCTTTCCGCATCGCGGCTGCGCTCGCGGCCACGGGTGAAGGGCACTACGCAGAAGGTACACATATTGTTGCACCCCCGCATGATGCTTACAAAGGCGGTAACGCCATTGCTATCCAGCCGCACAGGCGCTATATCCGAATAAGTCTCTTCGCGGCTCAGTAATACGTTCACGCTTTTCTGGCCGCCCTCCGCTTCTGCCACCAGGCCGGGCAGACTGCGGTAGGCATCGGGGCCTACTACTATATCTACCAGTTTTTCTTCTTCCAGGAATTTTGCTTTCAGCCTTTCTGCCATGCAGCCCAGCACACCTATAAGCATGGCCGGCTTGTTTTCCTTTATCTTTTTAAATGTTTGCAGGCGGTGGCGTATGGTGCTTTCAGCCTTCTCGCGTATTGAGCAGGTATTGAGCAGCACCAGGTCTGCTTCCTCGACGTTGCGGGTAGCGCCAAAACCTTCTCCATGAAGTATAGATGCCACTATCTCGCTATCGCTGAAGTTCATTTGGCAGCCATAGCTCTCTATAAAGAACTTTTTATTGAATTTATTGGGGTCCCCCGCAAAAGGAGCATACGCCTCTCCCTGGCGCGATTCCTCTATCACTTTGTCCAAAACCTCTGCCATAATTGCCGATTTCTGTTTGCGCAAAGGTAAAGGTATTAGCTTATTAAATAAGGAGTGGCAGGCGTTTTACCGCAATTTTATAATTTCTGCCATTGCCCCCTAAATTACCCGCAATAGGCGTAAATTTGGTTCCCCTTGCCCACATTGCCTGCTTTATCCATGACCAACTATTGCCACATTGAAAAAACAGTTATTAATATTTGCCTGGGAGTATGACGGCTACCATTCTATGCCCGGCGCTGCCTTGTCACGCAGGATAAGGCAGGTGGCAGAGGATTTTGAAAAGAACAGCTGGCAAGCTATTGTCATTCACCGCGACCAAAGAGGTGAATGTGGCACCGAGCCTTTTGTCGTAAAAACAGAACCCTCAGGTGTGCAGCGCATCGTTGTGCGGTCTGTGAAAAACGTATCTGACTATAGCAAATTTGCCTTACTAAGAAAGCTGCAAACCTTTTATTATGTATCTTTTCATGGCGACCGCAGCTATGAGTGGGCCAATAATGTGATCAAATATTTCAACAAATTCGGTATCGCCAAACCCGACCTGATCATCAGCTTTTTTACACCCCGCGCACCTTTGTTGTTAGGCCATCATTTTGCCGCAAAGCTGCAAACCCCGTGGATAGCAGACCTGCAGGACAATTTCGACCACGGCATATCCCGGGTACTGATGCCGGAGAATAAGCGATGGACTAAGAAAATGCTCACAACGGCACATGCAGTAGTACATGTATCCAGCGAGTGGGCAGCAACAGATGGTAAACTACTGGAACTGGACATAAAAACCATACGCCATGCCGTACCGGATGTAGCTGCCAAAAGCAACACCGTTAGGGATCCCAACAGGCCTTTCGCCATTTTTTATGGCGGATCGCTAAGCGAGCAGGACCAGTCTCTATATGTACTGAAAAAGGTAATAAACGGTATAGATTCTTTGCCACGGCCTGTAGAATTACTCGTTGCCGGCACAACACAGATTTACGAATCCTTCAGGCAGGCATTCGGGGATATTATTACTATAAAAACACTGGGGTGGCTGAACAAGCAAGAGTATAATGCACAGCTTGCGACCTGCGATTGTAGCCTGGTAATACCCTGGTCTACGCCGCCGAGGCAGGTAGTGCCTTCTAAGTTCTATGAGCTCTGCGGGTATGGCAAGCCTATATGGATAGTGGGCAACGATACAGGCGGATTTACCTACTTACTGCAAGAATGGAAGCATATGCCGATAACTACTGCAAATATTGGTTTCCAGCAGAAAGCGCTTTTAGCCGCCATTAACGGCGACTTCAGCCTGATGTTCAATATGGAAAATTGCACTGAAAACTACATCAAAGAAGACGACCTCTTTAAAAAATACACCGAATTAATATAATTCAAAAATGGGCGGTGTGGATAAAATGTTATTGACAATCAATAATTTATGAGATTTCCTGTTTATTTTTACGAGAATTAAACCTTTTTATTAGTAGATAAAATTATATGCAATAAGCCCCGTGTGGCTTTAGCAATTATGTGTGGTATCGCCTGTTATATAGGAACGAGTAAGGATGACGGCTTAAAGTTTGGCATAAGGTCAAAAACATTGCTGCGGCACAGAGGCCCCGATGACGAAGGTATATATAACGATGAGCAGGTAACCCTGGCACAAACAAGACTTTCCATCATTGATCTTACAGAGTCGGGGCATCAGCCTATGGCCTCCTCCTGTGGCAGGTACCTGCTCGTGTACAATGGCGAGCTATACAACCACCTGGAACTGAGAAAAAAATATTTAGCCGGGCACCCTTTCATCGGGCATTCTGATACCGAAACGATCATAGAACTATTCAGGCTGCAAAAAGAAAAAATGCTGACCGTGATGGTGGGTATGTGGTCTATCATCATCTGGGATAAGGAAACAAAGAAAATATTCATCAGCCGCAGCCGCTTCGGGCAAAAGCCATTGTATGTGAGGCGCACAGGAAAATCGTGGCTGCTATCGAGCGAAATAAAACCCTTGCTTGCAGAAAGGGAAAGCCCGTCATTCGACCCTACCGCTGTAGCCGAATACCTGGCGCTGGGCAATTACGCCCATATGGGTGCACATACGTTCTACCAGGACATCCGGCAATTCCCGGAAGGATGCTACGCCTGGCTATGCCATGAAGATACCGCGATAGCGCCCCAAAGCTACTGGAAGCTGCCAGATATAGCAGACAAGGATAAGGTACCCTTCGACAAAGCCGTGCAAAAAGAGCTGCACGACCGTATAGTAGAGGCCGTGCTGTCTGAAACCCAGTCTGATGTGCCGATTGGCATTACACTTTCGGGTGGTATAGACTCATCTATTATTGCCGGTATATTAGCCACCTACTACGACAAGGGCATACACATCTTCACAGCGCAAGCGCCAAACGGCAAGTATGATGAGACCCGGTATGTGGATGCCGTAATTGCAAAATATAGCAGCGACAGCTTTATCGTACACCGGCAAAACTCTGATGAGCTCTCCATCAAAGAAGACCTTGCTAAATACATCGGGATACAGGAAGAGCCCTTTGGCGATTCTTCCATTATTGCACATGGATCGCTCATGGCAATGGCGGCAAAAGAAGGCATCAAAGTGATACTGAACGGTCAGGGCGCTGACGAATTGTTCTTTGGATACAGCAACATGGCGCGGGCTATATTGTCGGAGCAATTTAAGAAAGTACAATTAGGCCGCTTTTCTAAAAACCTGTCGGCAATGAAAATGGGGGGTGGCTATTTTATGCGTACGCTGCTCGAATCCATCTTCCCCAGTCTTGAATATAATTTACGGCTCCGGTCGCGCATCAAAAGACGGAAGGCTATCAGGCCCGAATTGCTCAATGGCGTAGACAATGACCTGGTCTCCCTGTTCAAATACAACTCTGTGTATAATGTATGGCGCGAATCAATGTATGGTGTACACATTCCTCACCTGGTACATTATGATGACCGCAACGCCATGGCGTATAGTATTGAAGGTCGTATGCCCTTCCTGGACCACAGGATAGCCGAATACGTGTCTGCTATAAAACCCTCGGAATTTTTGAAGAATGGCATGAGGAAATACATTTTAAGGGAATCGTGCAAACAATACCTCCCCGATATTGTATATAACCGCACCGATAAAATAGGTTTTCACACACCTCTTACCTCCCTGCTGAAGAAAGACACCACATGGGTATCGCAGCAATTGAACGAATGCAACCTGCTGAAAAAAGAAGCAGTCGGCACTTATACCCACCGGCTCAATAACCATAATATAAACGTTAGTGATGCATTGCAGATCTGGCGCTGTATCTCCGTACATCTATGGATGAAAGAATATAATATCCATTAGAACAATTGCATTTATTACTTTTGTCTGCGCACCTTGCTTTTTAAACGCCAATAAATGGTTAATGTGATATTCCTGATATTCTATTTAATTAGCATCTTTTTTTTTACTGGCGAAAGTCTATACTACATACTTATTTTCCAATGCCTCGTTTGTATTGTAAAAAGCCTGAAGCAAAAGAATTACATCACCCCCATTTTCACTTTTTATATTGGCGTTATTATTACCAACCTCGCCAACCTAAGCCTGATAGGACAGGTGGCCAACCACAATATAAAAGCATACAACTACATTGTACCGCGCTATATTGATGATGCCGTGAAGCTGTGGTGCGTATCCTGCACACTGATCATTATAGGGTACGATCTTTTTTCAAAAAGATCCTTTGCCTCTATCGCGGTGATCGTGACCAAGAAACAAAACCTGAAGATCATATTTGGCATACTGGTGGGCATCAACCTGCTGCGTATTTCAGGCGGCACCGTACGGCTCAACGGCAGCGGTGTATTTAAAATAATAGGGTTGCTGAATATGGTGGGCATTATGTTCTTTGCTCGCCTGTGGTCTAAGGATAACATAAAGACCTATCGCAATTATGCACTGACACTTTATGTGCTGCAAACCTATGTGGCGCTGCTCACAGCCTTTCTGCGCTCCGACCTGATCATACCCAGCTTCTGTTTATTCCTTGGCTACTTCATAGGCAAAGGGCATATAAAATATGTGTTCAGCTACCGTATACTACCCTTTATACTTATCGTAGTATTATATTCCAGCACCTTCTCTTCGTTACAAACAAACCGGTCGAATTTTATCAATGCCTTTTATGAGACCAGTGCACCCATAGAAAAATCAACAGAAAACTCAACAGCGCTGCTCGACAGGAACGCGAACCTGGCACAACTCACCAACATTGTAAAGCTGGTAAAACAAAACGGCTTTTACGAAGGCAAGGCCTCGGCGCCGCTTGTATTGGCACTCATACCCAGGTTCATATGGCCTGATAAGCCGGTGATCGCCATCGGGGCCTGGTTCGCGCTGGAGATAGGAGCAGCGTATAAGGCCGATAATGGCAGGGCAAATAATTCGATTAACATGACCCTACCGGGAGAGTTATACCTCGATTTCGGATGGACCGGCCTTGTACTGGGCAGCCTGCTGATGGGGGCCTTTATCGCAGCGCTATGGAATGCTACTAAGTTCTACGAATCAGAGTATAATATCACCGGCACCTTGTTTGGCGGGTACCTGTTCTTCCTTTCGGTATTCGGTTTTGCGGGAGACCTGCAGATACTCATCACACTGGTTTCCACCTACCTCATGTTCTATCTTATAAAAAAGGTGATCGTGAGACTTTAGCCTCACCGCTTTTTGGCGGCTAATAAAGCAGCAACCTTTTGCGCCAGCTTGTGCGAAGGATATTCAACCAGCAAATATATCACATAGGAAATAACCAGGGACAGCAGGATAAATAAAAGATAAGTATACCCGTTATACGCAATGAAAGCGCTGAGCATAATAAAACAAAGCTCATGGCCCAGGTAAATGGAATAAGAGAACTTGCCTCCATACTCAAACAGCCGGCTCACCTTGTGCGTGCGGTAATACACGATCTCTTTTTCTATCCATACATATAGCAGCAGTGCGTAGAAATTAAGTGTGAACAGGCAGCTTACATACAGGTGCGCAGCCAGCACAAAAATGAGCACGCTGCACAGGTACACCAATACCCGGTACTTCCAGATACTGGCTGCGGATACTGTATAATCTACCTTGTCTATTTTCTCAGCGAGCATCACCCCAAGCAGCCAGCAGGGCAGCCCTATAAGCCACGTCAGTGATGTACCCAGCTGCCAATAGTTGATATTATAATTGAGCTGCCGTTGCTGCAGTAGTGATTGAAAATTATCCCTGCCGAAAAATGCCGTGGCAACAATAGAAAGCACAAATGCGATGATGAACTTAGACTTCCAGCTTGTTTTTATTCTAAACAACACCGGGTAAATAGTATAGTAGATGAGCTCGCAATACAGGCTCCATACGGGTATGCGGTCGTAATAATTGAAATGATTGGCCACAAGCCCTACCACCAGCAACGGCAGGCCAATGCGCAGCCAGCGGCGCAATAAAAACGGGACAAGATCAAAATGGTCTTTATTGCGGTTGGGATAATGGATCACAAAGCCGGAGATAACAAAGAAGGCAATAACGGCAGCTACCCCAAAGTAAAGATGATTGATGGCAACGCCCATATACAGTAATGGCTTAACGGAAGAACCCTTAAGCAACAAAACAAAAGGGTCGCGAAAATGGGACAGCAGCACGATCAAGGCTAAAAAAAACCTGATGCTGTCAATACCATTTATCCAGCGGCTTTTGGTTGCGGTCATTTTTTCTGTGCGCGGTTTTCTGTGGGGTAGCAACAAAAGTAATCAAAAAGGGTTGCTCCCGTATTTTTACTTGTTTGGCGGAAACGCTATCTTCACGCACACATTACCATCCCCAATGAAAATACTTGCCATAGGGCCATTATGGAGAGGAAGCAATGCAGGTGGCCTGTTCCAGGCCATGAGCAGGCAGGGCTGCCTTATAGAAGTGCTGGACGAGTTCTACTACATCAGCCTGCAAAGCAAAGACAAGCTCACCAAAGTGTATGAGCGGCTGCTACGCCCGCGGCAGGTCACGGAATTCAACGAGGCGATAAAGCGCAAGATAAATGTACTGCACCCACATGTGCTGTTTGTGTACAAGGGCGCATTTGTGTTACCGGAAACATTGCAATATGCCAAACAAAACAATTGCAGGCTGGCCTTGTTTTACCCGGATGTAAGTACCACAGCGCATGGGCCCAACATACCTAAGTGCATACCATTGTACGACACAGTATTCACCACTAAAACTTTCGGGATAACCGATATGGCAAAATTTGGTGTGAAGAACGCGCACTTCATCCCCCATGGTTTCGACCCGCAGATACACCGGCAACTGCCACTGAGCGATGAGGATAAGAAGAACTATGGCTGCGATGCCTCCTTCATTGGCACATGGTCGCCCAAGAAGGAAGCATGGCTCACAGCCCTGAAAAAAGCCCTGCCGGACATAGACTTGCGCATATGGGGCGAGCAATGGTATAAAGCCCAATCGCCCGAAATAAAGAGCTCGATTCAACACGCACCCGTAGTGGGCGACCTGTATGCAGTAGCCATACAATGCTCAAAGATCAACCTGGGCATACTCTCCGAGCAGGTAACAGGTGCCTCATCAGGCGACCTCATCACCTCGCGCACGTTTCACATACCCGGTTCCTTCGGCTTTTTGTTGCACGAGCGCAATGAAGAATCGGTATTGTATTTTAAAGAAAATGAAGAGGCCGGATTTTTTGATGGACCCGAAGAATTGGTGCAAAAAGTAAGCTACTACCTGGAGAAAGGCGGGCTACGCGAGCAGATAAGGCTCTCTGGATACATCAGGTCGCTGAGGGAGCATTCGCTGGATGAACGCGCCAAAACAGTGATCAGCTTTCTAAGCTGATATCACCTGAAATTAACCACCATCCCCAACCCGGCCCCATGTGGAACAGGCATAGGAGATACCTGCATAGAAATATCGCGGGAGATGTCGAAATTTTTGAGGTGTGCTGAGGTTACCGCATCTATGATCTGTAGCATATAGCCCACACCGGTAAACAGCACGGTAAGGTCAAGATATTTATTATAGTCATTCTGCAATTGCGATAGCTGATCGGTGGTATAGATATTCACATACTGATCAGTGGGATAAGGATTATTAATGCGCCCTATGTATGCTTTGCGATAAGTTTGGTAGTTGTTGAGGTTATCGGCAATGAAGTATCCTGCCACGCCCAGCCCTACATAGATAACGGGTATCTTCCAGTATTCATGATTGTAAGCCTGCCCCAGCCCCGGTACTATAGCTGAGTACAGGCCGGCTTTTTTAGGATTGGGTTGGTACAGGTGTGGTTTCATAACGCTATCCACTTGAGTACGTCTTGTCGTAGCAGAGGAGTCGCCACCTGTACCCTGCGCAAAAGATGCCTGCGAACCAAGCAGGGAGCAGGCCGTAGCGATACAAATAAAAATAAATCTTGCCAATACTGTCTTCAAGCGTAACTATTAAATTGGTGGTAAAGATACTGAAGTTTGTTTATCT
>Ga0316218_1001977_pt1 | contig 20419 bp, 21 predicted proteins | sample TBH18003metaG_FD_203634 | JGI IMG/M metagenome (GOLD analysis project Ga0316218, IMG submission 203634) | Freshwater microbial communities from Trout Bog Lake, Wisconsin, USA - TBH18003 | ecosystem: Environmental > Aquatic > Freshwater > Lake > Hypolimnion/Profundal zone | place: USA: Wisconsin...
CTCCATTCGCCTGCCTTGCGTGGGCCACTACCTCTTGTAGTATGGTCCGGTGTCCTTTGTGCACGCCATCAAATGTGCCCACAGTAACGACGGCATTCTTAAAGGCAGGCAGGTTGGTTATATCGGTGAATATGGCCATGAAAAAGTGGCGCAAAGGTAGTGTATTTCCATTGGCCGCATAGTTGGCGCGAAACAACAATTATACCCTATTTTTACACCTTCTATGCCAAACCTGTATATCATTGCCGGGTGCAACGGAGCGGGCAAAACCACCGCCAGCCTCACCATACTGCCGGAGATACTGGACTGCAGGGAGTTTGTAAATGCCGACAACATTGCCGCGGGCATATCGCCCTTCAATGTTGAGGCCGTGGCCATAGAAGCTGGCCGCATCATGCTGCAACGTATAGACGAGCTGCTGGCCCACGGTGCCGACTTCGCCATAGAGACCACCCTGGCCACCCGCAGCTATGTAACATTGGTGCATAAAGCCAAAGAAGCGGGATACAAGGTGACGCTCATCTATATTTGGCTGAATAGCCCCGCACTGGCCCTAAAGAGGGTAGCCAAGCGGGTAATGAACGGAGGGCATAATATACCGGATGATGTGGTGCATAGAAGGTATTATAGGGGAATAAAGAATCTATTTGAATTATTTCTTAATATATGTGATGCCTGGGTGATCGCAGATAACTCGTTGGATGAGCTACAGTTTATAGCCCGCAAAGAAAAAGTTGAAAGTATTATTGAAAATAACGACCTTTGGGAGGTAATAAACAAGCAGGTTTATGATAAATAGCCACAAACAGGATAATGTTGAGTTGCTTAATAAGATCAAATCAGGCCTTAGGCTTGCTTATCACAATCTATATCTTCAAAAAGCCGCAAACAACGAAACTGTTGTGATCAGCGTGAACGGCGAAATAAAAGAAGTACCAGCCCGCGACCTATTGAAAAACTACAAACAGCACTAAGTTTTTCTGCCTTCTCCTTACTTTCAGTGGTCATTGAGAACAACGACCTTTGGACTACAATTAACAAACAGGTATATGAGCGTTAAGCAGGAGCATATTGACCTTTATAAGAAAATTGAAGCCGGGTTAAAGCTTGCCTACCACAAGCTATACCTGCAAAAAGCAGCCAACAACGAAACAGTTGTGGTAAGCATCAACGGTGAAATAAAGCATGTACCCGCCCGCGAATTACTGAAAGAACAAGAAAAGCACTAAGCCATTCGCTCCTCCTCTCCTTACTTTTTAATGGCCATTTTGCGCATCAGCAAGTCTTGCTGATAAAGTTGATACCTGTAGGCCGATGATGCCTCCATATCCTTTACCATTTCCTCTATTTCTTTGTCGCTGCCCTCGGGGTCATAATCCTTATTCAGGTTGTTGTTAAAGAGCACGCCCACGCCCTGCCACACTACTGCCGAGAAGCCGCCTTTCAGCTCTTTTACAATGCTGTAGCAATTTTGGCCTGTTTGCCGGTTGATGAGCTTGATCAGTATATGCCCCTGGTCTATGCTCAGGTTTTTCAGCGGTTGTTTAAAGGTCTGGTCCAGGCTGTGGTCTATGGATTTCAGGTATTTCTTACGGTCGTGGCGGCCATCCATTTTCTCCAGGTTGTCGTTGATGCCCTTGAATACCGCTGCCGCTGTAATGGCGTACGGGTACACCGTGAAGATGTCGTTGCGCAGCCTGTCGCGGCGCAGCTTTTCGGCGGGGTCCAGGTACTTCTCTACTTTTGTGTATTCATCGAGCAGTATCATGGGGTACACCTGGCCGTTCTCCACTACCGCACCCAGCCTTATGGTGTCGTTCACCGAGTTTTGCGCCCGTGCCCCTGTGCTTGCTACCAGTAGCAACAAAAAAGCCGATATGTATAGTACGCGCCGCATAGCTTGTGTAAATTTCCGAATTTATTATGATAAAAACGCTATTATTCGGCGTTAATTATCTATATGTTGTTAATGTTTTTGCAATATTAAATAATGGCACATTCTTTGAAGAATATAAAAGGTAATTTTGCACCCGGATCATGAAAAACGCAATACTGGCATTAGTAGTTATAGCATTGGGAGTGGCATCCTGCAACAAAGAGCCCCAACAGCTCTCCAAGCAGCAAATAAAGCACCAGATAGATTCCATCACACAGGTGCGCATCAGCGAGTCGGATATACAGGCGCGTATAGACCTGGAGCGCAGGATAAAGATAGAAGTAAAGGCCAAGGCCGACTCTATAGTGGAAGCCCAATCGCGCCCCAAAGATACTACTGCCGCTGCCACGCATGTGCTGCGCTCTGTGCCGCCGGTAAGGCCGGGTATGATACCCCATATACCGGGCAGAAGATAACCCCAACCCCATATGCTGCTCAAAGAAACACAACGCCCCATACTGTTTTTTGACGGGGAGTGTAATTTGTGCAACCGTGCTGTGCAATACATCATCAGGCACGATAAAAAAGAACAATTCCTTTTTGCGCCGCTGCAATCGGAGGCAGGTAAAGAGCTGCTGCAAGTGATGCCCGGCAATGTGCCAAACAGCATGATACTATACTACCGGGGCATATACTATGTGCGCTCCAATGCCGCCCTGCATACCGCCCGCCTATTAGGTGGCTGGCGCTCGTGGTTATACGCCCTTACTGCGCTGCCCTGCTCCCTCCGCGATCCATTTTACAACCTCATAGCCCGCAACCGCTATAAGTGGTTTGGCAAGAGCGATACCTGCATGGTGCCCACGAAGGAGTTGGAAGCGAGATTTCTTCTTTAAGTCAAAAGGCAACAGTGATCCCGATAGCTATCGGGACTTAAAGTGAGTTTGGTAAAATGTCCCACCCGTTGAAAACTTTTTTTGTGGATAACTCTGATTGCGATTATTTATGTAAGTCAATACTGGCAATGGTTATGGACGTATATAAATTTACAGATGTCCCATTCGATGTCACATTTTTTTTAGTCGTTAGTCGAAAGTATTTAGTCGTTAGCCTGTAGGTTGAAAGCTAAGGCCACAAAGATTTCACTAAAAACACAAAGTATCAGGCGTACGAAAAATACTCTTTGATGGCACAAAGATCGTGAAGAAAGTAATACAGCCCAAGACGTTTTATCTATGGATTGTTAGAATTTATTTATCGGTTTGCTTACCAGTTTGCGTTTATACCTACAGTTACTTTAAATTTAGTGATAAGTGACAGATCAAATAACGGCTCGGGATTACCATTTTCTTTAAGCTCTTCTTTGGCCCGCTGTATGCCGTAATTGAACCTGTTGACGAATTTTAATATCTTCATTGCTTCTGCCAATACAATATTCCTGTAATCGCTGGCGTAAGGGAAGTTGTGTGTATTCACGTCTCCGTATAGTCCTCCCGGGTTGACGATCTCTATACGGTTAGAAAACTCATAAATATATACAGGTGCATTCGATTCATAATTGCGGTGCATGATGGCGTTCATGATCAGTTCCCGCAAAGCCCAATAAGAATAATTACGGGCTACTTTTTCCTGGAAAGAATCTACCCTTACCGGCCGTTCTTTAATGATGTTTATTTTGATGAAGTCGTCTATCAGGTTCATATCTGTGATGAGCGGGCCGGAGAATTTTTTTTTCAAAATCAACGTTGCTGGTCATTTCATTTCCGCTGAATTTGACGTATTGCAGGTATGCCCCCGGCAAATAAAATTCCGGGTTGGTACCAAACAGGAGTATGCCGGCATTGGTGGGGCACTTTTCTTTTGTATCATAAAATCTTAACGATGCGAGTTGTTCTTCTGTAGTTCGCCCGTTTTCGACAAGGGTATCTTTATCTATTGCTAATGGCAAGTAGTTATTTTTAAAATAGTCGAGGCTAAGATCGGTTAGCGTAGCGCCTAATGCTGGCACGAGGTCGTAAGTGCGGGCGTGGCCTGTACGGCGCTCTATAAGTATTTTTTCTTCTTCCAAAGTTGCTTTTCCCCGCCGTGGGCCTATGCGTATCCAGCAGCGCCCGTCAAACCGTACAGGCGGATAAGATGACGGTCTTACTTCAACTACTACTATCTGGCCTCCGGGAAAAGAAAATACAGGACTAACGATGAGCGAGGGCTGGGGCAGTACATTGCCATTTGTTTTTACGTTTCCTATTTTCTGCAATTCTTCATCTCCCCATTCCATTCCGGCAAGCGAGCCATCGTCATTAACGCCAAGTAAAATATAGCCGGGTTGTTTATGATTCGGGAAGTCATTAGACAAAGCGCACACCGCCGGACCCAACTTGTCTTCTTTTACAGAAACAGTTCTTTCGATCAGGTCGCTTTCCATATCGGCAAGAAGGCTGCTTACCAATTCTTCTGTAATCATCTTAATTATGTGTTTCCTATTTTGTCTTTAAAAGTGGAGGAAAGGTAAAAAAAAGTATGCGAAATATGACGTAATCCGGAATAATCATAATAATTCGGGATTTTGCCGTTTGTCTGAACTATGATTTCGAATGACAGGTGTGAAAACTATGATGGTGTTGCCTGAACTACGCGAACCGTAGAGTCCTCGCTGAAGGAGCGAGAGACTCTACGGGGACACAAAAGGCTCCTATTTTTAGCCAAATACAGATTCAAACATCTTTTTTTTGATCTGTTCAAAATAGGCCGGTTTGATGGAAGATAGTTTGTTGATAACTTCATCAATACTATACGATTGGATCAATTGACATTTTACAAAAGACTTTTTAGTTAAAGGTTTTGATAGCATGGAATTATCCAATTCAAAAGTAAAATCATCATTATATGGTTTGGACGATATCATGATAGCATAGAAAATATCTTCTGCATCTTACACATCCTGGTTAGATATAACCAATGCAGGGTGAACTTTTAGCCTGCCATCTGGAAGTTCAAAATTAAGCTCTACAATATCTCTCTGCTGTATCTTCATTAAAGGTATTTTGCGATAGCTTTATTCTTCCTTTTTAAGATTGCTGCTTTCATGTCTTCATGTTCCTGTAAGGCGGCTATCATCTCTGAATGTTTTTTTATTGAAGAAACCTTTTTTACAAAATTCATAGAAGATAAAATGTCTGATAATTCTTTAGCCTTTGTCTTCGAGTCTATTTCTACTATAAGCGTTTGCATAGCCTGATTTTTAATAAAATTAAGCACTTTTTTTCACATTGGCTAAGGTTTTCAGCTACCTCAAAGTTTTGTCTGAACTATGATGTGGAATGATAGGAGTGAAAACTATGATGGTGCTGCCTGTTGTTCCAAGCCCAATAGATGCAGTCATTTCGAATGAAGCCACGATTTTTCATCGGGGCGAAAAGAGAAATCTCCTGAACCTTTGTGTGCGGCACAATAGATGGCTGATTGCTGCTATCGGGCTTGTTGCAATGGTTAGGGGGATTCCACCGCTACGTTTCGCTGAACTGCACACTTTTCGGAGTGACACTGCTATTGGGCTATTCTTTAATGATCTTCTTTACCGTTTTATTGCCTTTATCATCTATCAACTCCAGCAGGTACATGCCTGTGGGTAGCGCATTAAGCGACATACTGTTATTGCCTTCTTTTAGTACGCCTTGTCGGAGTATGGAGCCTATAATATTGTACAGGTTATATTTTGTCAGTGCGGGTATGTTATCTATTTGCAGTAGGTCGTTTGTCGGGTTAGGATAAACAATAAGATCATTTGGCAAAACAGTAGTAGAAACACCTAAAAAATCGCAATAAGAAAAAGTAATTTTTCTGACTCTATTATTATCAAGATCGCAAACCCATAAATTGTCGCAACTATCTAACGCAATACCATCAGGATCAAAGAATCTTGCTGCCGTTGCAGGACCGCCATCGCCCATAAAACCTTGAATGCCATCTCCTGCTAATGTGGAAATATTACCAAATGAAGAAGATATTTTTCTAATGACATCATTATAATATTCTGTAAACAATATATCTCCTGCGTTGTCTATTAGGATTTTTACTGGAGCATGTAACTCTGCGGCAGTAGCAGGTCCGCCATCGCCACTATACCCATAATGCCCATTGCCTGCAATAGTAGTAATTGTTCCAGATGAGTTCACTTTACGAACAACATTATTTGCATAGTCCGCAAAAAAAATATTACCTATATGATCAACTGCAATGCCTTGTGCTTGGTTTATCATTGCGTCAGTGGCCGGACCATTGTCTCCGCTATATCCGTTATTCCCGTTACCCACAATTGTAGTAATGATGCCATCTGATGAAATTTTCCTTATTCTTGAATTACCGTCTCCAAAGTAGCAATTTCCTAACTTGTCGCAAGCAATTCCCGTTGGGTTTATAATCATGGCGGCAGATGCAGGACCACCGTCTCCACTATAAAACGCTGTACCATTACCTGCAATTGTGTTGATCATTCGTATACCGCCATCGAAATAAATCTTTCTAATTCTATTATTCATAATTTCGGAAAAATAAATATCCCCATTTGTGTCTAAGGCTATGGATTGAGGATAGTCTATTAGCGCTGCTCTTGCTGGCCCACCATCCCCACTTTCACCTGCTAATCCACCACCAGCGATAGTTGTAATAATTCCAGAAGCTGATACCTCTCTTATAGATGATGTTGTTGCTATATATACATTGCCTACTTTATCAATTGCAATATCAACAGGGAAAATTTCGGCAGTTGCAGCACTGCCGCCGTCACCACTATTTCCTGAGACTCCATTACCTATAACGGTGTTTATTATTTGTGCATTGCAAACACAGCACACAATAATCATGAATAACAACAAGCAGCTCTTTTTCATAATACTCTAAGGGGATTTAGTTCGCTATCAATAATTTTTTAATGACCTCACTGCGATTCCACCGCTACGTTTCGCTGCGCTGCACACTGTTCGGAATGACACTGCTATTGGGCTATTTTTTAATGATCTTCTTCACCGTTTTATTGCCTTCTTCATCTATCAACTCCAGCAGGTACATGCCTGTGGGTAGCGCATTAAGCGATATACTGTTATTGCCTTCTTTTAGTACGCCATGCTGTAGTGTAGCGCCTACTATGTTGTGTAGGTTGTAGTTTGTGTTTACAGCTATGTTATCTATTTGCATTAGGTCGTTTGTAGGGTTGGGATAAACAATAAGATCATTTGGCAAAACAGTAGTAGAAACACCTAAATAGTGACAATCAGGATAAGTGATTTTTCTTATCCGATTATTAATGGCATCGGCAATGAAAATATTACCACATGAATCAAGTGTTATTCCATAAGGATGGTTTAATTCTGCGGACAAAGCTGGTCCTCCATCCCCGCTAAAGCCTTGCGTTTCATTTCCAGAAACATTGATAATAATTCCATTATCATTAATATAACGAACGTTTGTTCCATAGTCGGAAAAAAATACGTTTCCTAACCTATCTGTGACAATATCCCAAGGTACAAGTGAAGCTTCTGTAGCCAATCCTCCATCACCATCGCAAGAATTTATTCCATTACCACCAATTGTGGTAATTATTCCCGCAGTTGAAATTCTCCTTATTCGGTTGCTCCCCATATCTGCGATATAAATGTTTCCTAAATTATCAATTGCAACACCGTGAGGGTTATGTATCATTGCGTTAGTGGCATTCTCGCCGTCTCCGCTAAATCCGGGAGTGCCGTTACCAGCTATTGTGGTGATAATACCGGTATTAGACACTTTGCGTATTCTTTGATTTCCATCGGTAAAATATAAATTATCATCTTTATCAAAACACAGACCTAATGGATTTGTAATAAGTGCATCAGTAGCTGGCCCACCATCACCACCATACCCAACGATTTCTTTACCTGCATACGTTGAAATAATTCCTGTAATAGATACCTTACGTATACAACCCAAAAATTCACATGAAAAATATATATTCCCGCTTAAATCAACAGTTAGATTTCCAGGAAAATCTATACTTGCATCAGTCGCAGCTCCACCATCCCCTGTGTACCCAGATGAACCATTGCCCGCTATTGTCGTTATTATGCCCAAAGTTGATATTTTACGAATATAATTTGATGCTTCTGATATATATATGTTACCTTCAACGTCTAATGCAACTCCTCCAGGCGTGTTTAATTGCGCTAAAGTCGCTTGTCCACCATCTCCACTATGGCCTATGCTACCCGTGCCAGCTATAGTTGAAATGATTTGAGCATTAACTATTTGGGAAATAAATAGATAATTTATCAAAATATATTTTGACAGCGATGGAACTCTTCTCATAATCTGGAAATTATACCTGCTTCGTTTACTTTGAAAACTTTATCTGGATCTGCTTGAGTGAAATAAAAATTCCCCTTTTTGTCAAATTTGCAACCATCGGGATAGCCAATAGACGTTGCTGTGGCTAATACATTCTCTGATGTATTACCTATATCCTATTCCCAACAACCGTAATAATATTTTGCGCTTTACAATAAGCACAGCATACCAGTAATATAAGCAACGAGCATATCTTTTTCATAATAGTCAAAGTTAATATATCGCCTGTATATTTCAATTGCTTTATAAAAATATTATTAAAGGGGCGTATTCACTGCTTAAAATTGCTCTTTTCTACCAAACAGGGTTTAAATTTGGGGGATGAAATATTTGAAGGTTGTCCTTTTGCTGCTGGTGGCTGTGTGTATGCACGGGGCTGCGGGCGCGCAGGAGGTGCTTTATACGGCATACGATAAGTTTGATTACCGCACCGATGAGTATTCGGTGGTGGGCAAGGTGGGTGAGCTGGTATATACCTACCGCAACACGGCAGACGGCGCGCTACTGGATGCCTATGACGACTCTATGAACAAGGTGGCCACGGTGCTGCTCGATTTCTTCCCGGCCAAGATATACCAGGCTAAGTTTGTGGTGTACCCTGATAAGATGATCGTGCTGTACCAGGCGCTGGAAAGCAACAAGGTGATACAATACGCGGCCCTGCTGGATGAGAAGGGCAGGCTGAAGGGCAAGCCGGTACAATTGGGCGAGTTTAAGACAGGGATCTTTGGCGCTACACGCACTTATTTTTCATCGGCCGTATCAGACAATAAAAAGGCCATACTCATATACAGCGCCAACGATAAGAACAGCAGCATAGAGTTTGAGGGCAAGTGGCTGGATGATAACCTTACCATCAGCAAGCGCAGCAAGGCCACCTTTGAGGCCGATAACAAGGTAGGCCATGGCGAGCTGAACCTGGGCAATGACGGCACTGTGTATATGGCCGCCTACAGCACCGTAGGCACCCTTAACTATGCCGACCAATACTGGATACTGACACTGGCGCCGGGCAGCACTAAGTTTGTACCTAAAGAGATGGCGCTGAATGAAAAGTTTGCGGCCAGCGGCTATATGAAGATAGATAATGCCAACAGCCGCATCTACTTCGGCGGCTTCTACTCCGATAAAAAGAACGGCAACTTCGATGGGGTAGTGTACGCAGATTACAACATAGCCAGCGGCGCTTTTGAGAACCAGAAGTTCATCCCCTTCGACCGCGAACTATTGCAGGTTGCGGGCAACAGGCGCAAGGCCCACCCGTTTGATAACTACGAGGTGAAGCAACTGATCGTGAAGAATGATGGCGGCTTTGTGCTGGTATCGGAGGTGCATTACATCACCACCCGCACCAACTATACACCCGGCTTTGGCTACTATTCTTCTTACTCGCCCTATACCACCACTATGGTGCGCGAGTACCATTACGATGACATTATGGGCATCTCTTACAACAAAGACGGCGTGCGCCAGTGGAGCTCCTTTATACCCAAGCAGCAATACTCGCAGGAGGATGGCGGCGTGTTCTCCTCCTATGCCCTGCTGAACACCGGCGGCACGCTGGGCTTCCTGTTCAATGACTTTAATGTGGCACATTCGCGCATACAACTGGCTACGCTGGAGGCTGATGGAAAAACAGACATACATACCTTTACGGCAGATGGCAACGACTCGCCCGACTGGCTGCCCAGGTCGGGCAAGCAGGTATCTGCGCGGGAATTAGTTGTGCCTTGTTTTCATAAGCGGCAGATATGCTTTGCTAAAGTTGTATTTTAGTGCCCAAATCCAGTACCTGAGTGCTTCGATTATTTAAAAATAACAGCCCGTTTACCGTTATCATCCTGTTCATCTTCGCCCTGCTGGTGAAGTTCAGGGTGCTGCTGCACCCCATAGAGCCGGTGCAGGTAAGGGGCCACATCATATACAATGCCATAGTAGAGGGCATGTTCTTCATCTTCAGGCATGGCGGCTTTGCCTATGGCATGATCGCTATTGTGATCCTCTTTATACAGGCCCTGTACCTCAATAGCATTGCGGCGCGGCACAAGCTGTTTCCGCGGCCTACATACATACCTGCCTTTGTGTTCCTGCTGCTTACATCTGTGCATCCATCGCTCAGCGCCTTTAGCGAAACGATGCTTATCAACTGGCTGCTGCTGGGCGCGGTGGATATTATGTTTGGCTTTACGCAAACCACGCAGCCCCGCAAGCTCATCTATAATGCGGGCTTTCTGCTGAGTATGGCCGCTATGTTCCAGTTCACGCTGCTGGCGTTTTTCTTTATGCTGCTGGTGGGCATGGTGCTGTTCCGCTCCTTCAATGTAGGGGAGTGGTCGGTAGCCATGATGGGGTACACCACGCCGCCGTATTTCTTTGCCTGCGTGCTGTTTCTGTGCGATCGGTTCGGCCTGTTCTCCACCTGGCCGCATATAGGTTTTTCGCTGTCGGCTACGGTGTCTTCTCCGTTCTATCTTATCGTGTCGCTGGGCAGTATTTTTATTTTGCTGGCCAGCGGGGTGTATGCCATGCAGCAGAATGTGCCAATGAGCAATATATATATACGAAGGGACTGGATAGCCATTTCTTTTTACCTCATCATATCAGTATTTGTGGCTATACTCACCGATGTGGAGGTGAAGAGCGCATGGCTCATCACCATGCCTGCATTGAGTATAATAATAGCACACGCTCTTTTGCTTGAAAAGAATAAACGATTTAGTAACTTTATCTTTTATTTTTCTCTTTTTTTCCTGTTTTTCTGCCTTTGGGTATATAAATAACACATTATAAAATGAAGTTTGGAATTATTGTTTTCCCGGGATCTAATTGCGACAGGGACATGATGCATGCCCTTAAAGACGATCTACAATTTGAAACGGTAATGCTGTGGCACAAAGACCGTGACCTGAGCATGTTTACCAAAGACGACTGCATAGTGCTGCCGGGCGGGTTCTCCTACGGCGACTATCTACGCTGCGGCGCGCTGGCGCGCTTCAGCCCCATGATGGAGCAGGTGATCAACTTTGCCAATAATGGTGGTAAAGTGCTGGGCGTGTGCAACGGCTTCCAGATACTGTGCGAGGCAGGGCTGCTGCCGGGTGTGCTGCTGCAGAACGACCACCAGAAGTTTGCCTGCAAAAATGTGTACATCAAAAGCGAGAGCAACCAGAACCTCATAGGCCAGCATGTGGGCGAAAAGGTATTGAAGATACCTGTGGCACACGGGGAGGGCCGCTACCATGCCGATGCGGCTACGCTGAAGCACCTGCACGATAATAAGCAGGTGGTGTTCCGCTATTGCAATGAGCAGGGTGAGGTGCACATCAACTCGAACCCGAACGGCGCAGTGAACAACATAGCCGGTATATGCAACGATGGCCGCAACGTATTTGGTATGATGCCGCACCCCGAGCGTGCCTGCTCGCCCGCGCTCAATAACATTGACGGCAAGGGCATATTGCAGGCGCTGAGCCGGATGAACTGATAATTAGACAATTGGACAATTAGGCAATTTCCGTCCGTCTTAGAACTTTTAAAAGTTCTAAGACGGACGCAATAAGAAAAGTTAAAAATGGGTTCTTGTAAAGCACGTGAAAGTAATTTGCTGTGCCTTATTGGTAACTTAGCTATATACTTCATCACACACAAACTAAAGTTATGGCCTCATTAAGGTATTTATTGCTCGTGCTGGGCGTGTCGCTGGTCACTATTGCCCGTGGGCAAATGATAGAAGACCCCACCACCTGGAAGTACGAGGTAAAGAAAAAGAGCGCTACCGAGTACCAGCTTATCTTTCACCTGGATATAAAGAAAGGCTGGCACATATGGTCGCTGCACCCGGGCGGCGATGGTTACGAGATATCGCCCTCGTTTAACTTCGACAATAATCCCAATGTAACAGTAAAAGGTGCGGCCACAGAAAAGGGCACTGCTACCACCACCACCATGGAGGGCATAGATGGCAAGATCACTTACCTGAATGGCAAGATAGACTACATACAAAATGTGACCGTGAAAGGCAAGGGCAAGATAACCGGCAAGCACACCTACCAGGTATGCAACGACAAGCTATGCCTGCCACCGAAGGATAAGGATTTTGTGTTTGAAATAAAATAATGATTAGCTGATTTGATGATTAGCTAATTAGCTGATTAGTGAGATGAGTTGGTTTGATGATGAACTGGTAGATGATTTGATATAAGGGCAATTAGCTAATCAGCTAATCAATTAATATAAGGCATTAGCTAATCAGCCCATCAGCTAATTAGCTAATCAATAAAAACGTTCTATGACAAAGCTATTTAGATCCATATTGTTTGTTGTGCTGTGCTTGTTTGCTGGCAACGTGGTACACGCACAAATTGTGCGTGATAACAGCAAATGGACGTTTGAGGCCAAAAAGATAAGCGGCGATAAGTATGAACTGATCGTGCATTGCAAGCTGCCGGATAAGTGGCATATCTACGCGCTGAACCCCGGTGGGGACGGGATGGAAATAGCCCCGGAGGTGAAGTTTACGAAGAATAGCGATGTGAAGCTGATAGGCGTGGTAAAGGAGCGGGGCAAGAGGATCAGCGAAGCAATGGTAGGGATAGATGGTAATGTGAACATCTACAAAAATAAGGTGGACTATGTGCAGGAAGCTATCGTAAAAAACAATGCGACCATCAAAGGCACATACAGTTACCAGATATGCGATGATAGTCAATGCCTGCCGCCTAAAAGGGATAAGCCTTTTACCATCACAATAAGCGATGCCGGCGGCACGGCCGCTGCTACCCCAGCGGCAGATACTGCTGATAACGGCAAAGCCACAAAAGATACTACGAGCCCTGTGCAAACCGCTAATGTAAGCGGGGGCGGAGATACCACTAAGAAAGCCGTAGCTGCAACAAATACGCCTTCGGGCAGTGCATCGGCAAAGGCGAAGGAAGAAAAATCATTGCTGTGGTTGTTCCTGGCAGCGCTGGCCGGTGGCCTTGCTGCGGTGATCACTCCCTGTGTGTATTCCATGATACCCATTACTGTGAGCTTCTTTACCAAAAGAAGCAAGACACGGGCAGAAGGGTTGCGCAATGCGTTGTATTATTCGCTCTCCATCATTATCATCTTTACGGTACTCGGGGTGCTGATCTCTGCCATCTTTGGCGCTAACGCACTGAACGCGCTCTCCACCAACTGGATCGCTAACCTATTCTTCTTCGTCATTTTTGTCATTTTTGGTATTTCCTTCCTGGGGGCGTTTGAGATCACATTGCCCTCATCGTGGACGAGCAAAACAGATTCGCGCGCAGGGGTAGGTAGTTTCGGCGGTATCTTCTTTATGGCGCTTACGCTTGCCATTGTTTCCTTCTCCTGTACCGGCCCAATAGTAGGGCCGCTGCTGGTGCTTGCAGGCAAGGGCGGTATTGCCGGCCCTGCGGTAGGTATGTTTGGTTTTTCGATTGGCCTTGCGTTGCCATTCGCTCTGTTTGCTATCTTCCCCGGTATGCTCAATAAAATGGCATCATCAGGCGGCTGGCTGAACCAGGTGAAAGTAGTGTTGGGTTTCATAGAACTGATGCTGGCGCTGAAATTCTTCTCTAATGCCGATCTCGCCAAAGGTTGGCGATTGCTGGATAGGGAGATATTCATCGCCATATGGATCGTGATCTCTGTTCTGCTCGGTTTCTATTTGCTCGGCAAATTGAAACTGTCGCACGATGATGCCTCTGCAAAGAATGTGTACGGGCAGGAGTATGTATCTATCTTCAAGCTTTTCCTGGCTATTACGTCGTTCTCTTTTGCTGTGTACCTGCTGCCGGGTATGTGGGGCGCACCGCTGAATGGTATCAGCGCGTTTGTACCACCAATAGGTACTTTTGATTCGTTTGGCGGCGGCGCAGCACCCGAGGCCAGCACTACTACGGAAAGCAACGGCATACACCCGGTGAAGTTTGTAAAGGATATGAAACGCTTTGAGCCGCAGGCTGTGAAGAGCCTGGGGTTGGTGACTTACTTTGATTATGACGAAGCAGTAGAAGCGTCTAAAAAGCTGAAAAAGCCCATCATGCTGGATTTTACGGGCATCAACTGCTCTAATTGCCGTAAGATGGAATCGCAGGTTTGGTCGCAGCCGGAAGTGACGAAAAGGCTGAAAGAGGACTTTATCGTTGTGTCGCTGTACTGTGATTTTAATTCGATAGACCTGCCGAAGGAACTGCAACATTTTTCTAAAGACCTCAATTCACAGGTAGTGACTGTGGGCGATAAGAATGCCGAGCTGCAGGCAGCTAAATTTGAATCGAGCACACAACCCTTCTATTTTTATGTGGATGAGAATGGTAATAAACTGGCAGACAAGGGCTATTCCTATAACCCTGATGTGCAGAAATTTATTGATCACCTGGACAGTGTAAAAGCTAATTATAAGCGGACACACTCCTAAACCCTGCTTATGCGCCACTTCAGACCCATATTAGTATTGTGCCTGCTGGGTTTGATATTGAGCGGTGATGTACAAGGGCAAACTGGGAGGCGCAGGCGTACAAAGGACCTGCTCATACAGCCTGTAAGATATGTGGAGCGTATGAGGCTATATAAGCCAATGACAGTTGAAGATATAGGCCTCAATGTTTACTACGACTATGATGAAGCGCTGGATGCCGCAAAGCAATTGAAGAAGCCGGTAATGCTGGATTTTACAGGCGTGAACTGTATGAATTGCCGTAAGATGGAAAAGCTCGTTTGGACGAACCCGGAAGTGGCAAAGCGTCTAAGAGAAGACTTCATTGTTGTTTCACTTTATGAAGATGTGCGCAAGATAGAATTGCCGCCCAGCCAGCAGTATTTTTCCAAGGCACTGAATAAACAAGTAAAAACGCTGGCAGACAGGAACCAGGATCTGCAGGAGTCAAATTTCTCATCCAATTCGCAGCCGTACTACTTTTATGTGGATGAGAATGGAAAGAAGCTGGTGAATAAAGGCTATTCTTACGATCCGGATGTGTCGCATTTTATTGCCCACCTGGAACTGGTGAAAGCGAATTATAAGAAGCGGCACTCCAAATAACTCAGGGTTTTAAGTCCAGCTTCTTGTCACATTTGGCGATCATCTTATTGATCTTGTTTTCTTCCTGCTTTGTGGCTATTACTTTGGTCAGGGCTGTTTGGTAGTATTGCTTTGCCTGTGCATAATTGCCTGTCTTGAATTCGTGATCGCCGGCTATGACATAGGTATGGTAGAAGTTAGGGTTGAGCGCCACGAACTGTTGCATATCCGCTGTGCCGCCATCCTGCAGGTCTTGCTTTAATTTGCGGAATTGAACGAAATCTTTGAACTGGGTGGTTTGCAGGAATGGGTCGGGGGCGATGTTGAGTGTGCTGTCGCAAAGCTCTGTGTTGTGCTGCAGGCCGTGCATAGCAAAGATCTTATTGAGGTCGTAGCACACAAACTGGCCGAGCTGCCATGGCTGCGTGGATACCCATACCAGTCGCTTCTTAGGCTCAAATACAATAGAGTGGTGGGCGATCATCTGGTTGATGGCTTTCTCATTTCCTATGCCAATATCAGCATTGTTGATGCCCATGCGGTCGCGGAGGATGTCTACTGTTTTTTGAGGGGTGTTGGGGCCTTTTTCGGCAATCAGCTCATTCAGCCTTTGGTAGCGGTAAGCAGATGCGCTTTGCGCTTTCTGCTCTTCGTTGGATTTCAGTTTGCCGAGGTTATTGCCCTGGAAGTGGTTGGTGCAGGTGATGAAGTCGGTGCCGGCATCATATACGTCTATGCTGTCGGGGGTCTTTTGTATGATCACTGCTTTGTTGTCTGCAGCCGAACCGATGAGGAAGGACTCTGATACAAACATTTTCCTCCGTTTGGCAATGGTGTAGGCTTCGTCTATATTTTTAGCATATTGCAGTATCTCCCGTGCTACAAGCGATACCGGTGTGGCTGCGCCGGAGGGTATACTGGTCTTATCTGCATTGATAGTAACAGTGAGGCCGTTCTCGTTCATGCCTGATACTACGCCTGTGAAGCCCGCCCAGGTCACCATCATAAAGCGGTAACCATCCTTGGGATGATAAAAGGCTACTATCTTGTCTTCTGCAAATTTATCGCCTACATAAAAGTCGAAGTTGCGGCCTACGATCAGCGAACTGTCTGCCGACTTGCCGTCCCACGTAGCGAAAGAGGTGCAGCCCACCAGCGCCATGCTTTGCAGGGCGTGGCCTATATCGTGCGCTGCGTGGTAGTTCATGATGCGCTCGAATTTAGTGCCTATGTAGCCATAGTCGTCGGATGCGGAGAAGGATACACCGTAAATCTCTTCTTTGTATTCTTCGGGTACACTTTCGCCCAGGTTACGGTTGAACCAGCCGATGAAGTATTTAAGGAAGTGCAGGTAAATGTTGGAGGGAATCAGCTTCTGAAACTGCCCTGTAAAAATGTCTTCCTGTTTTTTTACCAGCTCGGTGGTGAGTTTGCCGTAGATCACACCGCGCTCGAATGGCGCACCTTCCACATATAGCTCATACAGGCCGGATTTGCTTTTGCGGAACCAGTTGTTGCCTATGGTGTAGCAGTTGGTGTCTATTTGGGTGCGCTCCAGTTGCAGTGCATGAGTGTCAGCTACCTTGGGTGGGTTGATGTGCGATACGCTGATCACATATACCGACAGCACACCGATCAGCAATACCAAAATGAATATGCTGATAAATATACCACGCAAGAGTCTGCGCCACCAAGGTCTTTTCTGCTCCACTAAAAGTTGTTTATGCTGCTTAAAACGGCTGCAAAGATAAGCTAATACCTGCGGTTTATTTTGCTATAAAGGCGTTAATACTCATCGGGGAAGTTGTAGCTTACCCCTGTTTCTTCAATGAATGTACGTATGTCGACCAGTGTATAGCTGCTTGCGTCATCCGGATTAGGTGCATAGAGGACTACGTCGTATTCGCTGCCGTTATAAGCTGCTAAAGCTTTCTTTGCATCCTTAGTAGCGTGGTATCGGTCAGCAAATGCTTTTTTATCGGCTTCGCCAAAGGGGCATACCAATACATCATCGATAGGGAGAATACCATAGCTGCCAATTTTAACATCAGTATCAATGAGGTCTTCGAAATCCTCGCGCATTTCTTCTGCGTCTTCGTGTGTAAATGGTGTTCGTGTCATTTAAGCTTCATTTATTTTTTGTAACAGGTCGTCAATGTTTATGAGTTCACCACAGGTGGTGAGACTGCTGATGGTAACGCCGAGGATGCCATGCAGGTTCAGGTTCTGCCCGGCAAGGAACAGATTGGGTATTTTGGTGCGGGCGGGTATAAATGACCGGAATGAGTTGCGGTAGTCCTTGGCTATGCCATACATACTGCCATCTGAGGTGCCTTGGTAGTCGCGGTAGGTGAGGGGAGTGGCTACATAGTAAGACTGTATGCACTGCCTGATGTTGGGAAATTTCTTTTCCACCACATCCAGCAGGCATTCAGCTTTTTGTTGTTTGTAGGTTTGGTAGTCCGTGCATCGCTCACTGCTTTGTGAGTCTGTATTGAAGGTGTCTTCCCATTTAGCTACATCTTCATAGCGCATATAAGTCATTATCGTCAGGCTGTCGGTATATTCATCGGTCTTGGAGCTGGCGTTAGCAAACAGAGCATAAGTCAGCGGCCAGTTATCGTCGGTATATTCTACGCCTTCCCACGCATTAGCGTGTTCGTGATAATAGACATTGTGATTGAGATAGGGGAATGTGTCTTTCTTCATCACAATGTTCATCAGAAAAGTACTTATCGTGTTTTCTGCTCCCTTCATGCGTTTACGGTACACCTGCCGCAGCAGGGGGCTCTCAGTAAGCGCCACCGTTTGTGCCGGGTGCAGGTTGGATATAAAGTGTGTTGCCGTTATTTTTTCGCTGTTCTCTAACACCACATGCGTGGCGTGCGTGTCGTCAGCCCCTATTGCTGTTACCTTCGTATTTCGACGTAAGATACCCCCCAGGGCTGCTATGCGTTTCACTAATAACCTTGCTATCTGGGAGCCGCCATCCACGCACTTCCATGAGCTTTCTATAAAACTGTTGGTGATCAGGGCGTGTATGTATAGCGGCGTTTGGTTGGCCACTCCGGCGTACAGCAGGTTATTGCCTGCCAGCACCTGTCGCAGGGTTTCGTTAGTGGTTACGGAGGCTATGAACGTTGCCGCGTCTATGCCCAGCACACTTTCCTTTTCTTCATAGGTGCCGTTGCGGAGGTTGTATAACGGAAAGCGACTGCATACGTCTTTTATAGTAGCGCAGTATGTATCAATGGCCGCTTGTTCGGCCGGAAAATCTTTTAGCAGTTGCGCTTTGAAGTTATCATAGCCCTGCGCCAGCCTGTATTCTTTGTTATCCCCTGCAAAACAAATAGCATCAAAGCAGTCCCTATCCATTTGCTTTAGCTTGAGGTCGCCCATAATGCCCAGGTAGCTGAATATCCTGTTAAGTACCTGACCCTCTCCCAGTGCGCCTATGTAGTGTACCCCCGTATCTATAATGGTTTTGTCGCGGGCATATGTTTGCAGGCAACCACCCGGCTGTCGGTTCTTTTCCAGTATGCACACCTTGTAGCCATTCATGCCCAGTACAGCGCCGCATACGAGGCCCCCAAGGCCACTTCCGATGATCACTACATCATAGTCATTCATGCGAGGGCATTTTAATGACGAAGATCACATTAGAAGTATATTTGGTGTTGTCTATCTGCTCCACTACAGCGCCGTACTTAGCAACAATAGTGCGCATTTGTGTCGATGATATGAACGACAACGGAAGCCCCGATGTCTTATTAAAGCCTATTGCCCTCGTAGAGAAAAACTCTGTAAGAGCAGTGCCCTTCTGGCGTTGTGTAAGCTCGGCATCGCCATCGCGCACTATTATGGATCCTCCGGGGGCAAGGTTGTCTATACATTTTTTCAGCAGCGCTTCCTGCTCATCAGGTTGCAGGTAATGCAATACATCGCTGATGATAAACGTATCATACTCGCCAAACGAATGCTCCATGATATTGCTATGAATGAAGTTGATCTTATCCGTTTTTAAATAGGCATGGTTAGCAGTAGCTATCTTTTCCTCATCGTGGTCTATGCCGGTTATGTCCCGCGCCGGTGAAAGAAAATGCAGCATATAGCTCATAAAGCCATAGCCGCAACCAATATCCAGTATACGCCCTTTTGACGGCACCAATTCGTTAAAGGGAGCATAGTATTTTTCCATTCTTACCTTCACGCGCAGGTACCACTCCAGCACCGGGCCTTTGTACAGGTAATTGTAGTACAGCAGTTCGCCGAAGTATTTAGGGGTTTCTATATCCGCTCGGATGTTCTCGTATTCCTGCCTGAAATGCCTGGCTATGTTCTTTGCACGTTCTACATAACCCTTACCCCAGCTCATATCTCCCTGCCTGATGCGGGGTAGGTATTTTACCGTTACCTCTCCGTCTTTCAGCAGGAAGTCGCCCTTGGTCATGGTATAGGCTGTGCCATGTATCACTACAGGCAGCACATCCAGCCCGAGTTTCTCGGCGATATAGAATGCACCTTTGTGAAAACGTTTGATATCGGCCTGTGGCGAGCGGGTGCCTTCAGGGTACACAGCTATAGAATAGCCTTGCAATACTTTTTCTTTCAATCGGTCTATGCTGTCTTCCACGCCGTCGGCTACAGGGTAATAGTCGGCCAGCCGCACTACACTGCCAAAGACGGGCGAACGCCACACCCACTGATTGGTAAGCAAGATGATCTTTGGATTAAGTGCAGTGGTGACCAATATATCGAGGAATGACTGATGATTGCTGATGAGCAACGCAGGCCGGTCCAGTTGTTCGTTATCCGGATTGAGGAATGTCTTTTTTACATTGCCCATGATGTACAATACCGACCATGTATATGCAGATAGTATGCGGTGATATAGATACTTGCCTTTTACTTTATTAAATGGATTTACCTTGATGAACAGAAAACCTAAAAAGGTCATAATGTAACAACCCAGGGCAAAGTAGGTAAATGCAAAAACTGATTTTGCCCACCCGGTGAGCGTCCATGGTGCACGGCCTTTCTTCACACGGTTGGTGATCAGCCAGTTGAACAGGAAGGGTATCAATACTTGCGAGGTGAGCACCACACAACCAATGCCCACGATAGATATAATGGCA
>Ga0316218_1001979_pt1 | contig 20397 bp, 18 predicted proteins | sample TBH18003metaG_FD_203634 | JGI IMG/M metagenome (GOLD analysis project Ga0316218, IMG submission 203634) | Freshwater microbial communities from Trout Bog Lake, Wisconsin, USA - TBH18003 | ecosystem: Environmental > Aquatic > Freshwater > Lake > Hypolimnion/Profundal zone | place: USA: Wisconsin...
TGCTGTCAGCATTGCATGAGAATAACAGGTTACACCCGGACAAACAATTGCCTTCGCACCAATCCATACCCCATCTTCCAATACAATCTCTTTTACAATCAAATCAAAAGATGGTTTTGTATAATCGTGATTCCCGGTTAGCAATAATGCACCCTGCGAAATACAGACATGATTGCCAATGGTAATTTTTACCAAACTGTCTAACCAAACATTTTCTCCTATCCAACTGTAATTACCAATCGCGAGATTCCAGGGATACTTGATATTGACCGAGGGTTTAATCACTACGCCTTTACCTATTTTGGAACCGAATAATTGTAATAAAAATATTTTAAGTCTATTAACGGGGAATAAACCATTATTAAAAATAAATGCATTGATAAAATGCCATACAAAACGTTTTACTGCAGATCCGCCCGTATCATACCATGCATTGTTATAAGAAGAGATATCCGTTTTCATAAAATATTATTGAAACAATTGCTGATAGGCTGTTTTAAAAGATTGATTGAAATAATACTCATTCGCTAATTGTAAAGCGCCCGTACAATAAGGTTGCCAGCTTTCATTATCCAATGATGCCAACTCGTTTAACAGTAAGCTAATACTTTTTAAATTATCTATATCCACATTCCATCCGGCTTTTTTTTCCGTTAACTCATTCCATGGCGTAAAATAGCTGGTAATGATGGGCCTGCCTACACTTAAACTTTCAAATAAAGCATGGCCGAAATTTTCTCCCTTTGTCAGTAAGATCATAGCATCATATTGTTGCAATGTTTCCTGAACTTTTTGAGGAGATAGATTGCCCTTATAATTGATTTGAATATTCAAAGGCAGGGAACTCATTTCGATATTGCATTCATTCCAGTATGATTCATCGATAATAGGACCATAAATATCTAAAGATATTTTTTGTGAACAACCCTTTAATAGCTGAATTAGACTCTTTAAGTTTTTAACTGAAGTGATCAGTGATAAATGGACAAGTCTCAACAATGATTGTTGTTTTACTATAGTTGCAAGTGCAGTAACTGGGCGTTTAGGCAAATTACCTACCATTTTAATATTTACCATATCACCAAAAAATTCTCTGATTGCTGCAGCTTCTTCAATTCCGGTTGCATGCCAAGTCATATTTTTTAACAGCATTGTCTTTTTTAAAATGGTCAAATAGATATTTTTTTTTATTGATTTTACAGCTAAAGCACTTTTCTGAAGAACACCTCGAGGGCTGATAATAAAATTCGCGCTTTTAGAAAACAATTGCTTCTTCTTTAAAATTGGATACAAAAAAAACCTGAAAGAATACATGCAGTTAAAGAAAATAATATCAGCTTTAGTGTTTTTCAGTATTTGATGATATAAATTATAACTAATAGACTTATCTGCATACCAAACCATCACATTACATTCAGCAATTTTTACTGCATTCCAATTATTTAATTTTATATGCGCATAAGGTTTCTTAGAACCGATATCATATGCACTGGTTATAATAATAAATTCATACTCATTCTGTAGTGTTGTAATTAAATTGATTAGTGACTGAACCGGACCTCCCGCTTTATAGCCAGGCAAAAAATAATCATAAAAAATAAGGATTCTTTTTTTCAAGGAATTATGCTTGCTGTTCAGCTATTTGTTTATATAATCTTAAATACTCATCCGCAATTTTTTGCGGATCAAATCTCTTACAATTTTCCAATCCATTTTGGATTAGGCTTTCGCGATAGTTATCATCATTAATAATCCTCAAAATTCCATTGCTGATAGATTTGATATCATATGGATCTACCAAACAAGCTGCATTACCAGCAATCTCCGGCATTGATAAAATATTACTTGTAATGACCGGTCTTCCTGTTGCGTTCGCTTCAACAATCGGCATTCCAAAGCCTTCATAAGTAGATACAAAACTTATTATATCGCAATTGATATATTGTTGCACTATTGCTTCTTGAGATAAATTAACAAAGTTTGAATAACTGATATTATATTTTTTCAATTTTGTCAATAAGGCTTCTGATAAAACACCAACAATATTTAAATGACAAGGGATTTCTTTAATTGCTTCAATTAGACTTTCAATGTTTTTATTAGCAGCAGTCCCTACCTGTAGAATCAGGGGCTTCTTATTATTAAATTCTTTAGGTGTGTATTTAAAATCAGTTGAAACTGCAACATAAATAACATGAATATTTTTTTCTGAGTAATTGGTAAATCTCAGTAATTCATTTTTCGTTGCTTCTGAAATTACAGTCACAAATCTGCTCTTCCTCAACGGAAGAGTAAACCAAAAATATTTTAATAACCAAAATTTTATTCCTTTTGTATTAGCAAATCTGCTACAATCCAATATAGTAAGTATAGTTTTATTTTTTTTTAAAGCAATTGCTGCAAAATGGATGTCACCAGTTACATGATTTACATCTCCTTGATTTTTATATGCTTCCCATAAAATTGCAATCCTATATAAAATTCCCTTACTATAATAACTAAACTCTTTTAAAACAGCTTCAATATAATCAGGCATCCTACTTCTTACGTCTTTAAAGATAAATTCTACACTCTTGTTAAAATTATAAGGTTTTCGCTGGAAGAAAACTACCTTAATTTTTCTGCACATTAAAATAAGATTTATTTATCTGCTCTTCCTCGATTAAAATATCTAAAACATCATAAAAAGAAGTATCATAACTCCAATTCAACTCTTTTATTGTAGAAGTATTATCGCCGTAAATATCTTGAATATCTACAGGTCTATATAATCCCTTATCTACAACTATTTTATCAAGAGGCAGATTCAATTTATCAAAAACATATTCGACGATTTCTCTTAACGAAACAGAAATTCCAGAGCAAACAATGAAATCATTGGGTTTTGATTGTTGCAACATCAACCACATGGCTTCAACATATTTTTTTGCATATCCAAAATCTCTTTTAATATCAAGATTGCCCACCCTTAATTCTTCTTGTAAATGATATTTTATTCTTAGCGATTGTTGGATCACTTTCTTAACAAAAAAGTTGGAAGTACGCAAATAAGATTCATGATTGAATAATATACCGCAGCTTGTAAATAATCCATAGGATTCGCGATAATTTACACATAACCAATGACCTGTAGCTTTTGAAACGGCATAAGGACTTACTGGATGAATAACCGAATTAATTGTAATAGGCAAATTTTGTACAGCGCCAAACATTTCGCTACTCGAAGACTGATACAATTTTATTGAGTTAATACCATTTAATACTCTGATAGATTCTAATAGATTCAAAACTGACAATACATTAAACTGAACTGTTGCAATAGGCTGATTAAAAGAAATAGACACAGAGCTCTGTGCAGCTAAATTGTAAATTTCGTCTGGCTTATATCGATTAATTACTCTCATCACTTGTGTAATATCAGCTAAATCGCAATTTTCTAGAATTACATCATTTAGAATACCCAGATAATTTAAGTTAGAAACATTATGTTGTGTATATCCCCGGGTTAAGCCAATTACCTGATACCCCTTTCGCAAAAGCAGTTCTGATAAATAGGCGCCATCTTGTCCGGTCACACCAGTTATAATAGCTTTTTTCAATTACAAGAAATTATTTTTTGTGTAGATAACAAATAGCACCAATACCTGCTCCAATGAATGGTCCCATCAATCAGTCCTCTTTGTAAATCTTCTGTTTTGATATTTGTCAAGTTAAGGCCAGATATCTGTTTCATCCAATTTTCAAAAGGGAAAACAAATCCCTGCTTGGGCCTTTGCCAAATAGCTGCAGGCAGTTCTTTTTCAAATGCTTTGATCAGTAAATATTTTATTTGCTTAATATTATAACGAATAGACGGATGAACAGCATACACCGCATTCATCAATTCTCTATCTAAAAAAGGTACCCGCACTTCTATGCTATGCCACATGCTCATATAATCGGTATCTTTTAATAACTGATTTTGCATGTATAAATTGGTTTCCGTATAACTCACTTGTTCCGGTGGCAATAATTTTTCTGCAAATTTTGGTAAAGTTGTATCATTCAATAATTGCCAAACTTCGGTTTCGCTGCAATCCAATAATTGCGCTACCTGTGCGGGAATAAAAAATCCCCTGTTGAATAAATAATTGCCCTGTGCATTTTTTAATCGTAGAAAATTGAATTTCTTTCTTTTATCATCCGAAAATAATTTGGCTGCCGCAAACATAAATGCCGGCATCCATCTTGTTTTTAATAAAGTATTGTTTCTATAGAAGGAAGGATAGCCTCCAAACAATTCATCCGCACCAATCCCACTTAATACGGCTTTCAATCCGTATTCCTTGGCATACTTTGAAATAAAATAAGAATTGATGCCATCGGTACTGGGTTGATCCATTGCTTCCAGAATATCCGGCAATGATTCCTGAAATTCATTTTCGTTCACCAAATACGACCGATGCTCTGCGCCTGTTTGCTGAATGATGATATCCTGATAATATTTTTCCGAGAATTTTTCATCCTCAAAAACAATTGATAAAGTATGCAGGTTATTTTGTAAAAAAGGTTTTGCAATTAATGTAAGCAGGCTTGAATCAATTCCCCCGCTTAAAAATAATCCGATGGGTGCATCGGATATCAAATGCCTTTCTACGGCAGCTATTAGTTTTTCTCTGGTTAAAGCAACTGCTTCATCCAAATTTGTTATGCGGTAATTATAATCAGGCTTATAAAATTGTTTTTTGCTAAACGTTACATCACTTAAATCAATGGCCAGATAATGCCCTTTTTCTAAAGGCTGTGCATTTTGTAAAGTGGTAATGGGTTCGGGCAAATGACCATAGAGCAGAAAATATTTTTTCCAGTCAGGATTTTCTTTCCAATGCGGATCAATTTTTTTAAATGCTCTGATCTCCGAAGCAAAATAAACCGCTTTTTTGCTGATGGAATAATAGAGTGGTTTTATACCGGCATGATCCCTGGCGAGTATCAATTGTTTTTTTTGTTTATCTAAAAGTGCCAGAGCAAACATGCCGTTGAACAAGGCAAAACAAGCTGTACCCCATTCCATATAGGCATGAATGATGACTTCGGTATCTGAATGCGAATGAAACTGATGACCCAATGCCAGCAACTGATCTTTGATGATGATATAATTATAAATTTCCCCGTTAAATACGATCACCAAGCCTTTCGCTTCATTCATCATCGGTTGATTCCCTGCAGCAGATAAATCGATCAGGGATAATCTTCTATGCCCCAATGCCAAGGGCAGATCGGTATCTATATACAGGCCGCTGTCATCCGGGCCACCTCTGTACATAGCATCTCGCATCAACACAATATCTTTTTCTGTTGGTCTTTTTCTCAGATCATATATTCCGGCTATCCTACACATATTTTTTGGAAAGACTTGTTAGTGTAATTGCGTACGTTGTAAGGAGTATTTAATTATTAAAAAAATCATTTCAGTCTGAACCCGATTCCGGATTATTATAAAATTTAAGTTGCAGAATTGTCACTAATTGTACCAATAACTTTTTCGGAATTATCGAATTATCTTATCATCAAATCATCACAACTTGTCCTGATTCTTTTTGGAATCACTTTCTCACTATCAACCATGCTATGTGCCAAGAACAAATCATCCATAGCAATAAACTTACCCAAAACAATAAATTATAATTCCGTAATAAATAAGAACGAATACAAATACTATTGGCTTTTTCATTTCCCAATATCATTTTTAAAGATTTATATATGTTTTCGCCAATAAATCCATATTTATTCCAATTGGTATAACGCACATCCTCATAATTATACTTTGGAGGATAATTATGAGGTACCTGACTTTTATAGTAGTCCCAATTTGCACTAACTTCTTTAAAGTTTGCATATTGACCATCCGGCTTTTTAAAATAAAAATCAAACAAAGGGTCCAAGACTACCCATCCACTATTTTTCTTTACTTCCGTAACAATATGACCACCCCAAGTATCTCCAACTTTCATCTGCGCAATTCTTACTTGATAATTATTTGCTTTTAATATACGCGCCAATACTACTGTTGCGCTCCCACAGGCACCCTCTCCGGTCATAAGATCAACAGTGCTGGAGTGAAAAAATTCTGCTTTAATCCCGCCAATCTTATTGTCAAAAACAATACCTCGCCTACCAACCAAATAATTGGCGATATCCATAGAATGCTTAAAAAAACTATCCGGATTACTTCTTGATGAACTATCACTTAATATTTTATGAGCAATAGAAGTAAATAACTCAGCTTCGTATTGAGATTCAATAAAAAAATAAATAGTTGAAGCTAAAAAAAAACCATTCAGAAAAATTATTAAGTATAAATTATAATATAATCTCAGAAACTTTTTCATACAACTTTTCTTTTCGTTAAATCATTTATTGATGCATTATCAATAAGAATCAATCCTATCATAAAGAATATGCTATTGTAAATATTAAAAACAACAGGTGTAAAATAAAAGATCAGCAAAAAAATAACAATTTTACTAATTGTATTAATCATTAAAAGATTTACAAAAAAAGCAACCAATAAAAATCTAAATATCAATAAAACAAAACCGCCTTCAATAGCAATCCTGGTTAATTCATTTTCATAATAGCCATATTCCTTTAGATAGATAGAAGTACCAAATGCTGAAGTAGCCCCTTGATAAGTACTTCCTAACCCTATCCCAAAAAAAGGATACTTCCCCCTAAAATTATACAAGTCTTCTAAATCCCATGTTAATCGATGCTTCTGTTCACCACTTTGACTGTTTTCTATTACCCTATCTGTAAAATTATCATATGCTTTGCTAATTTTTTCTTCAATACCTATATTCCCTTTTAAAAGAAATATGGAAAAAAAGAAAACTAATGGTAAAATTAGATTTTTAAGAAAAAGAGAGATCGATTTTATTGAAAATTCAGAGAAAATCATAATAAAAGAAACTATAATAAACACACCAACAGCGGTCCTAGCACCTGACATAAAAGAAGCCACCAAGCCACCTGAATATAATATAGATATTAAAAATGGGTTATAATTAATTCTTAATAAATACCATACAAAAAATATTAGAAAACTTAAATAAGCAGTAAAACCACCTATAAAAGAGAAAGTACCTATTACCCTAACTGAATCACCTACCAATGCAATATTACCTCCTACAGCATCAATATTCGCATAGGCATTTAACCAATGTTCTGGAGGCAATTGGTATTGAATAAACCCTAAAACAATTTCAATAAAACTACAAATTAAAAAAATTGGGATAAGGGGGCGTAAATTAATATTATTCCTATTTAAAATGTAATATCCAAAAGTAAACCAAAAATTAAAATGCAAGATCAAACCCAAAGCACCATGAAAATAAGTTAGGTTCATAGGATTAAGAGCTAATAAAATAAGTAACATTAAATAGACAATGATAAAGTTGTATTCCCAAGGTTTTTTGTATTTTTTTCCAGAAAAAAAAAGTAAATAGGGTATACATAATTGAAAAACCAAAATAGTATTAGATATTATACCATTTCCAAAAACCCATTTTCGCAATGCCCCAGTTAATAAAGTTAAAAGAAAGATTAAACCTATAATTACTTCAAACCTTCTATATTTAGGAGTAAACCTTACATCCATTTCTTATTTTTTATAGCAACTTAATAGCTTCCAAACATTAAAAAATATTATTTAATCAATTGAATTTCATGATAGGCCTTGAAAATCTTTTTGCATTGAAACTCCCAATCATATTCTTCCCATTTACTATCTGAAAATTTGTTTGTGCCAATGAATATGATTTTTTGAATCCAAGATTCGACTGAAAAGTCACAACAAAACACATTAGAAAATTTATTTTCTTCTACCCATTTTATGAAAGTGCAAATAAAAGGTTTGCCAAGAGATGAATACTGAATAATCTTTAAAGGCATAGCATTATATAAGAATGGGTTACCTGCTGTATTTTTAGGCAAAATACCAATATGCGATAAATTATAATATATATATGTTTCCTCAGGTGGTATTACGCCTACGTTAATTACATTTTTTGACTCAATGATGGGGTGATTCCCAATTAAAATAAAAATAGCATTCGGAATTAAATCAATGCTTTTAGCAACCAATTCTTTAACAAAAAATTTATCAAACCAAACTTCCCCACCAATAAAGCTTATTACTATCTTATTTTCAAGTTGAAGTCTTTTATTGTATTGGACTAGTTTATCCATGCTCACATTTCTTAACTCCTTAAATTCCGCCCCATTAGGCAAAAATGAAAATTCTGTGTTTATGAATTTATTGATATTTATAGCCGCAGATTCAGTTACAATATAATTTTTTTTAGAAAGATTAAAGCAGCAATTGAAATAATTAATTTCATATTCTTTTACATTTTTTGTAAAAGAATTAAAATCAAAGTCATCTTGAAGATCAGAAAAAATTATTGCGTTACTATCCTCGATTATAGGAAAAAAATAAAAGCCATCTGCATATAAAATAAGGTCAGGCTCTATTTGCTTAATAACTCTTCTTAATGTTTTTTTGTTAAAGCTTCGAGATAATTTCAATGCCGCAACATTGCCAAGAATAAATCTAATAAAAGCATTACTCAAGAATGGAATATGAAAAATGTTATATTGTTTCCCATTTTCAAGCTTATCCCCAGCAAATAAATTTTCTATCCAAATAAACAATCGTTTATACCATCGAGTTTCTCCATTTTCACACCACTCTATGCTTCTTGGATCATTCCATTTTAGCCAGGTAAGGTCAAAATAGTTAGATAAATATTTACCCAAATAATAACTCCGTGACATTTGAACACTGATACAATCTGCAGGTATAAAAACTAACTTAGGTTTATCCTTCATAAAATAATGCTTTCAATATATTAAAATCTAATTATTATTAATAATATTTTTGGATATTATATTACACACTTATAAGGATGTCGTTGAAAATTTTTATAGACTAACAATTTCATTGTTTTATTTCCGGGAAAAATTCATTTTCGAAATCCCTTAAATTTATAAATAGAGGCTATACCCATCAAACTTAATATTACTGTTAAGAAAAAATAAGTATAAAATTTAATAGGATTTTTTCAAAATAAAACAATACTCCCTTGAATGAGTATTTTACTAACTCATTTGTTAACCCGTAAATACTGCTAATAAATATTTTTATCCTACTAATCCGATATTGATGAATGTTTTCTATATTTTTTATTCGAAAATATCTAAACGAAATAAAATACTTTTTAAGCCCTTTAAAAGGTTTAGTTCGTCGCCAGGGATGAATTACTACCGCAGATTCTATGAATTCAATTTTTTCTAATTTATTTACTCGAATCATAAAATCAATATCCTCCATAGCCGCATATGGAAAATTTTCATCAAACCCACCTACTTTGAAAAAAAAATTCTTTTCAATACAAAAATTACATGACCACAAATTACCTCCGGTAATATTTATTGGCGCCTCTTCATCAAATCTTTTTTTTGGCCTATCAGCATTGGTGTAACCTTCAAATACAAATTTTTGGGAATTATCTTTTATTGAATTTAAATATGCTTTAATCCAATTTTTGGCTGGCAAACAATCATCATCAGTAAATAATAACCATTCTCCCTTGGCATATTTGGCTCCGTTATTCCTATTAGCAGCAGGTCCTCTTTTAGGACCTTCCACCCACTTTACCCAAGGATATTTTTCCTCGATCAAATCCATTGCCTGATTTTCTTTTCCATCATCCGTCACAATAATTTCATAAGAATTCATCCCCATCTCTTGAGTCTCAGGCAATAAACAATCCAAGCATTTTGTTAAAGATTCATTTCGACTACAAGTAGGTATAATAACACTAAATTTCATTGAAAATTTTTTGCTATAATTTGAGTATTTCTTACCCAATCAAAATTCTCAGCTGCATAATTATAGGCATGTTCACTTAATTGCTTATACTCATCTTTATTATTCCAAAGATTTAAAATCAAATTGGCGAAATCTTCTGCTGAAGCAACTTCTGGAAGTAATTTACCCGTTACCCCATCTTTAACAGATTCAGTTACACCCATTATAGCATAAGCAAGTGAGGGGACTCCAAATGATGCAGCCTCCGCATAAACAATACCGAATCCATCGGCTTTGGAAGGAACTAATAAAAAATGAGCTTCTTTAAATAAATTGAAATATATTTCAAAAGAATCTTCAGAGGACTTATTAATAAAACCTAAATAAGAAATACTAGGATCAAAAAAATCTTCTTTCACCTTTGGCTTTATATTTCCGATGATAGTTAAAGTACATGACATTTTCCTTTGCAATTCTTTAAATGTATTTATTACTATATTACCACCTTTTCTTTCCCAATCAGAGCTAATGAATAAAATATTACAAACCTCACTTTGAATTTTTTGATGAATCATTTTTTTCACTTCTTTATTATCAATTTTTAGGGTCAAATTAGCTCCACGAGGTAAAATAGAAATTTTGTTTTCGTCAATTTGGAATTGTCCTAATATCCTGTTTCTTAACCACCCTGAAGCTACAAATACTTTTTGCGCTTTATTAAAAGATAAACTATCTAAATCATAAGATTCATTTTTAATTTTTAGAATAGGCGGTGTTGAACAATAATACTTATTAGAATAAAATGATTCGTATGTGTTATCTATCCATACGACTAAAGGACATTTAATATTAACATAAGCACATGTAATCGTACTTATTGTAATTGCTAAATCATACTTAGAAAAATCGATTTGTTTTATACTTTTAGCATAAGCCTTACTTAATGCTTTTGACCAAAATGCATTGTAAGAACCTTTTCTGTAATTGAGTAAAATATGATAATAGAATTGATATATTTTTGAAGCCAACTTATCAAAAAAAACACGTTTGTCTTTTACCAAAACCATTTCAACTAAATGCCCATTCTCCAAAAATCCTTTATAAATATGATAAGGTACGCCCGATCTTATATTAGGGTTTCTACAATCGTATTCTGTTATTAAAGCAATAATCATATATTATATCCAAAGTATTGTAACTAAATGTCCAATTCTATTTAATATTTTAATAAATTCAAATTTATTGATTTCGTGTCCTTTAATATTTTCTTTTACTAAAACGCTTCATATTTTTTCAGAAATTCAAATAGTTCCTGTGCAGCCTTTTTATAAGAATAAATATTATCAAATGCTTTAAAAGCCATTTTTCTATATTCGAGATAGTTATAATCAATTTTATCTATTGCATTTCGAATGCCATTATAATCTTCAATTAACTCCAAACAATTATATCGTTTTTGAAGATTTTCATAATTATTATTCCGAAGTGAAATAAAAGGGATACCACATTGCGTGAATCTTGCAATTTTTTCCGAAGAATATGCTGTAAGTCTATTATTTTCAATATCATTTGAATAAAGAACAATTCCAATTGTGGCTGAACTTATAATAATGTTAATACCGTTTTGATCAAAAAAATCTTTAGAAATAAAAATGTTTGATTTTTCATTTTTGATTGATTTATTTGAAATATTTAAACCATGTATAATTAAATAATAATCATTTGGTAAATTATTAGCAATCTTATCAAAATCCATCATGCGATTGAAACCCCCAGCACCAAAATATAATAATATTTTCGAGTTAGGGGCTAAAGAATATTTGATATGAAAATAATTGAACAATTTTTCATTTTTATTTTGATAAATTGAAATAGGTAGTAATATAATAGGCACATCGCTATTTTTGATTCCATTGCCTTTATAAAGTACTTCAGCTCTATCTTTATCCTGAATTATTGTTGCTAAACAATGATTGTGAATTTCCTTTTCGATTTTATGAATTAGTTTCATATATGCACTAGATAATATAGGATGATCGTTTAAGTATAGTTCCAAACTATAATAAATTATATCTGAACATATATTTAATTTTCCGCACCATATTAATCCTAATTTTTCAACACCAATAATCAAATTAAGAGACCTTCTTCTTCCTTCCTTTTTCCCAAGCTTATAAATAACAGGATTTAACAAACAAATTAATCGTAATATCTTCTTTTGTTTAAACCGCTCATATAGAAAACTTATTGCTCGCTCTATTCGAGTTTTAGGTTGAATAATAACTACATTAACATCAGAATCTATATCATCATCAGAAACAAATTTTTTACATAACGAAGTTTGAAAAAACGTAACCTCATAGCCATTTCGAACCAAAAAGTTACATAAATTGCAAATATGAATTGTTATATATTCATCATATTGAAATATTCCAATTTTCTTTGGCTTCATAATAAATTTTTCTTCAAAATGAATAATCCCTGCCAGTCATTAAATGAAAGGTCACTATTATGCTCAAACCATCTAGAGGAATAATCTATCCTACAGCCAATTATTTCTGCAAATAAATCAAGTTCGTAATTAAAAAAATAACGCATTGGGTGCTTTTCATTGATTTCATAACTCATATTATTGATTTTGTTATGTACTAAAATTGTATAATTGACATCCACTTTATTTTCTTTAGCATAAATAACTGGATTAGCAATACGGTGTATTCTCAAAATTTCATTCTCCAAAATACGATGCCTGATATGTGGCTTATCACTCAATACACCTGGACCATACCAGCAGTCAAAAATAAAAATCCCATTAGAATTCAAATGCTCAACTGCAGTATTAATTTGTCTTAAAACATCATTATTTGTCAATTGATAGCTAAATACATGGAACAAAGAAATGACTATATCAAATTTCTTTTTAATTCGGAAGGACCTAACATCTCCAAAAAGAAACTCAACATCTTTTATTTTTCTCTCCTTTTTTTTGGTATTTGCCAATTCGATCATTTCCTCAGAAAAATCAATCCCTGTGATCTGATAACCATAATTTACCAAATAAAGATCATGGCTTCCTGTACCGCAACCTAAATTTAAAATTGTCTTTGCACCTGGAAATTGTTTCTGTATAAGCTCATGAATCAGTGCAGCTTCCTTTTTATAATCTTTATCCTTATATAAAAGATCATAGTATGCAGCATAATCTTTAAAAACACTCATTGTAATAATTTATGTAGTTTTTCAGAAACCTTGTGCATCTCACTTTCATTTAAAGCTAAGCCACTTGGTATATAGAATCCATATTCAGAAATTCTTTCAGCTATCGGATATCTCTCGTCTTTATACCAACCCATTTTTAAAAATACGGGTTGTAAATGCATTGGATAAAAAAATGGGCGACATCCAATCCCTTCAGCACCCAATCGTTTCATAGCTTCCACTGCATTCATTCCTGCTTTTTCTTTCAGCACAATACTATATACCCAATAAATATTATCTGCATACTCCGTTTTAACTAAAGGCAATTCTATTCTATCTTCCAAATCGCTCAACAGACTTGTATATAATTTACCCATGCCTCTTTTTCTGTCAACAAATTCATCGAGTCTTTCAAGTTGTGCAATACCTAATAATGCCTGTAAATGAGTAAACCGGTAATTCCAACCCAATTCATGATGCACAAATCTCTTTTCGGGGATAAATGCAAGGTTTCTTAATAACCTGCATCGTTGTGCCAATGCATCATCATTACAAACAACCATTCCACCCTCTCCTGTTGTAATATGTTTATTGGGATAAAAACTGAATGTACTAATATCACCGAAACTGCCACAGGGTTTACCTTTATAATTTTGACCGTGCATTTCCGCAGCATCTTCAATTATTTTTAAATCATATTTTTTTGCCAGCGTCAATACTGGATCAATATCAACAGGAAATCCATAAATATGCACTACTAATATTGCTTTCGTTTGCTTTGTAATTTTAGCTTCAATCGCATTAACATCCATATTGAATGTATCATTACAACTATCAATCAATACAGGTTTCGCACCGCAACGAATAATTGCAGCAGCAGGAGATATGATAGTAAAAGAAGGCATGATCACTTCATCTCCTTTTGTAATGCCTAAAGCATAAACTGCCAAGTCTAAAGCAACTGAACCGTTGGCAACTGCAATTCCATGTTTTCTATTAACTCTTAAAGAAAATTTTTCTTCAAATTCTTTTACAGCTGGCCCTTCTGAAGATATCCAGCCTTCTTCGATTGCCTTGATCAAATAGGCTTTCTCATTACCATCTAATAAAGGCGTATTTACAGGTATCATAATACAATTTTTATTTTATCATCAGGCACCGGTTCAAAACGAACTTTGTCTCTATCACCACAATAAGGACCTTGTTTCACTTCTATCATTTCAGTCTGTTCAAGCATTTTAAACCCATGACCGCCATCCGCTAATAATATAACATCCCCTTTATTTAATAATGCACTTTGCAGGTAAGTTTGGCCATTATCATAAAAATCAACTCTTACTTTTCCACTCTTAATAAATAAAACTTCTTGGGTTAAATGAACTTCACGAGGTATGAGATTATGTCTATGTGGTAAAATAATATACCCTTCCGGTCTGTTCATATAACCCAATTGCTGAGAATCATTATCATTACTAAAAAATTCAATTCCTGCTTTAGTGAAATTACTACGAATGATTAGAGCAAGCATTTGCCCGTTATGTTCGATCTTTTCTATCATAAAATATTATTTAATTATTTGCCAATCTAGCTTTGGTCTTACTACTCCAGGATATTCTCCACTATAAGAAATATCATCAATGTAATTGAGTACTTCTAAAAGAATTGCGTCATCAATTTTTACCATAAAAAAACTGAAATTCTTTGAGACACCTACAGTAATAAGATAATTGTGATTATTCAAAAAATCCTTCGGTATCTGACAACGAGCAATCATGCGTCCTTCTTCACAAGTAATAACAGGAGAAACTGTATTAAATACCGGAACACCATCAATTGTATTAACAAATAATTCAAATGCCACAGAACTGGTTCTTTTATAAAATTCAACATCAATGCAAACTACTATCTCTTCATTTATATAAATTTCTTTTGTTACATTCTTATCCCTTTCAATATAGATAGAATGCAATTTTAACCACTCATTTTCTTTGTGCTTACCATTCCAAATCAACCCACTTTCAGAAATTGTATCATTTAAATAATAATCTATTACATTATGGACTTTATCATGCTTATTCAATTGAGCCGCTTTCAAGTAAATAGCATCCTTACATAGATTTCTTATAGCTGCCATATTATGGCTTACAAACAATACCGTTCTCCCTTCATTCTTACTAACATCTTCCATTTTTCCCAAACATTTTTTCTGAAACTGAGCATCTCCCACTGCCAATACTTCATCTACTACCAATATCTCCGGTTCTAAATGCGCTGCAACTGCAAAAGCCAAACGCACATACATACCGCTGCTGTAACGCTTCACGGGTGTATCCAAAAATTTCTCCACTTCTGCAAAATCAACGATCTCATCAAATTTTCTTCTGATCTCTGCTCGGCTCATGCCTAAGATGGCGCCATTCAAATAAATATTTTCCCTGCCCGTTAGTTCTGGATGAAAGCCCGTACCCACTTCTAATAAACTGGCCACCCTTCCTTTAATTCTAATTTCGCCAGTAGTTGGTTCGGTAATGCGGCTGAGTATCTTTAATAATGTGGATTTCCCAGCTCCGTTTCTACCAATGATACCTACACGGTCTCCTTGCTGTATTTCAAAACTTATATCTTTTAAAGCCCAAAATTCCTCCTTGGAAGTTGATTTGTTGATTTGTTGATTCGTAGAAGCGAATGAAAATAATTTCCTTGCTTTATTGGCCATTACATCTCGCAAAGCAGTATAACGTTCCTGCCCTTCATGCGAAATGATATAAGACTTAGAAAGATTATTTACCTGAATAATAGGTTTAGACATATCTTAAATTTACTCTTGTCCCCGCTTGATTAGTAATTTAAATTCGAAGAACCCATTATTTGCGTATAAACAGCTGTTGCAAATCTCCAACGCCTCAATCCCCATTTACCTAATGCAAATTTTACAGCGCCTGATAACCAATATGATTCTATGTTAATCCGCTTAATAAATAACTTACTATCGGTCGGGCGATTGGTTCCGGGCAAAGTTGTAAAATGATAATGATAATTCGCTTTTATTAAAGCAAACTCCTTGATGCCTACACTTCTTAATGTATTGTGATTACTGCAAAAGCTATTTATTAAAGAAACAGGTACATTTAATCCTTCGGCAATTTTTTGCTTACTCCATACAATCTCCATTTCACTATTTACTGCACTTGATGCTTCAGCAATCAAAGTATGCGTTTGGGTATGCGATCCGATTGCATGACCATTTGACAAAATAGCTTTTAACTCTTGCCAGCTAAATGACTGAAAGTCTTCCGGTACCGAATCAATATTATTATTGATCCTGCTACGAATACTTTTCTTGAAAAATTGTTCCTGCAATTCCTGCATCGTATTTACAAAATCCGGTACAATAAAAAAAAAACACTTTAAATGATACTCTTCTAAAATTTTTACTGCATTCCGATTATTTTTTATTCCGTCATCAAATGAGATCAATAAAAAAGGTTTATTTATGTTATTTAATTTCCCTTCATAAAAATCATGAAACTCTGTCGGTGAAATAATCTCAAAATATTTTCTAAAGAAGTCCAGTTGTTTTTTAAAATTTTCAAGAAATTTTTTTTGTGTGCCATGATAATTCACCACATACAATGTATTTTTTTGAAGCGATAATTTGGTAGTGATGAATTCGATATTACCAATAACGCTCTTAATGATATGGAGAAATCCGTGAATTTTAAAATCTATTTTCATTTTACCAGGTATCTATATCACTTCTGTATAATTCCCATTTTTCAGGGTCATTAATTGCAGTATCGTTCATAAAAGCTTTGGTAATAAAATAAATAGTTTTCCGGGTTTTAAAAAAGTTCTTACTACTCAATATACTGTTGATAGGAACAAGTGCATGATCATTTACAGCTAACATTATGACCGATACACTAAAACAACTGAATGCTTTTCTTTTTAATTTTGATATGGCCTTTTTGATAAACAATATATCATTGGTTGAACTTCTTATGTCACCTATGATTAATTCATTAATCCATTTGTTACGTCTATTTATTTTTAATGAAAAGGTGATTTGATTACCATTTTCAGAATAATTAAAAAAACAGTATTTGGAGGTATCGGAAAAAGAACTTCTCCAGTTTTCAAAATCTTTGTTATAAACAAGCCTGAAAGTATCTGAAGATAAAGTTTGTGTTATTCGAATAGGCATTTTATCAAAGTGCAAAATCGCGATATTAATAGGAAAAATAAAAGCCAAAGGATTAATAATAGATATATACCATTGTAAATTCAATGGATTAGACCATTTATTTTTCATGAAACTACCGTAAGATTGTTGCACCGGAAATCCCATTAAAAAATCGATCTTCAATTCTTTATTATACTCATCTAAATAATTTAATAATTTTTGAAAAATTCCTTTCCCTCTATAATCAGCGTGAACCAATGAATTACCCGACTGGTAAGAATTAAAAACCTTACCATCCTTTTCGTATGGCCAATAAAAAAGAGATTGAAATCCAATTACTTTGTCTCCATCTAATGCTACAATTCTGATACACTTATTTTTTTGAAAAGGATGCTCATAAAAATTTTCCATCAAATTCTCCTGCTCAGTTTTATTTGTACCATATTGAGTACAGAACAATTGAACTACCTGAGGCTTCATCCAATTTTCATATAATTTGATTTCCATTTTACTGCTATACTGGTTTTTGAGAGTTGTTATAATAGTTTTAAGTTCTCTAAATTCTAAATATTATCCGCAAAAGTCTTTTCCACTTTCCTGAAATAAGCTACCCCAATCCATAAGAACAGTAGCGTTAAGATAATGGATTGCATAAAGCTCATCTTTTGAAATGGTTCCCCCAATAAACACCAGCGAAAACCATCTATAACGCCTACCATTGGATTCAGGCCAAACCAAAAACGATATTGTTTACTGATAACGCTGCTGCTGAAACCTACAGGAGTAATATATAAACCGAATTGCACAATAAAGGGGATGATATAGCGGAAATCCCGGTACTTTACATTCACTGCCGTTAAGTATAAACCGATACCGAAGGCACAGAAAAAAGCAATGAGTATAAATACCGGTAATAACAAGATTTGTACGGGAGGAATAAAGCGGTACCAGCCAAACATTCCGATCAATAAAATAAAAGAAATACCGAAATCAACCAATCCCGTGATCACCGAACTTGCAGGAATGATCATTCTCGGGAAATAAACCTTAGAGATCAGATTGGCATTACCAATCAAACTATTGCTGGCTTCACTTAAAGCATTACTGAAAAATTGCCAGGGCAACATACCGGCATACACCATCAGGGCATATGGCGCTGTTCCCGGCACGGATAAATGCGCTACTTTACTGAAAATAACGGTAAAGATAATGGTGGTAAGCAGGGGCCTGATGATACTCCATGCCGCACCAATCACCGTTTGTTTATACCGTACTTTAATATCCCGCCAACTGAGTATATAAAACAATTCCCGGAAACGCCAGAGGTCTTTCCAGTAATTGCTTTCTGTTTTGCCCGGGGCAATGATGATTTCCATTGAGAAGTGTTTATACGTTTATTCGTTGAAACGTTTAATTGTTGAAACGTTGATGAGTTGATCTGTTTAACTGTTTATACGTTAACAATTTTTTCGATTTAACATATCACGAATAAATAAGTCAACGATTCAACAACTCTAATCATCAACGATTCAAAGCCGCTTTTCTTAGCGCATTAATTTTATTAGCTATTTTTTCGATCATACCCCTGCAATCATTTAATTGCCCTTCTTTAATAAAATTCAATTCTTTAGCAATGATGAACTGGTTCATTACTTCCATTAAACTGCTATAAGCCAATTGATAAAAATGAGATTGGTCTTTAACCCCTGTTCTGCCTGAACCTTCTGCAATATTCGAAGCAATACTTACCGATGCCCTTCGCAATTGATTGGTCAATCCGTATCTTTCATATTCCGGAAATTGGGCACTCAATTCATAAATCAGTTTTATCAAAACAATAGTATCCTGCCAGACAGTTAATTTTTCAAATCCAAATTGATAATTCAGGAAAAGTTTATTTTAATTGTTTATTCGATTCAACGTTTCAACATATCAGCGATTCAACCTTCTCCATCTATTTCTTCTTCCCCGGCAAATCAAAATACCCATCCGTTCCTCTCTTGAAATATTTACCTGCATACGCACCATAACCGTAACCATAGCGGTAACCGAAACCGTAGCGGTAAATATAGCCATAGCCATAACCGTAACCATAACCGTAATAACCGTATTTACCACCCATATGTACATCGTTTACGATCAGGGCTACATGTTGTAATTTACCCTGTTTAGTAATATCATCTAAAAATTCTATCTGTTTCTTGAACGTATAGCGCTGCCGCAACACATACAATATCGCATCACTGAACTGCACAAAGGCAAAGGAATCACTCACCAATCCTACCGGTGCGGAATCGATCACGATATAATCGTAATTTGCTTTTAACCAGTCGAACAAACCCTTTACTTTTTCTCCCATCACCAATTCGCCCGGATTGGGAGGTATGGGGCCTGAACGGAAAATATGCAGTTGAGGGAATTTATCCAAACTGGTAATCACTTCTGCAGGGTTATCCGTTTGCCCGATCAGGTAATTGGTGATGCCTTTGGAATTTTGCCTCTCCCCTTCGTAGCGGTGACTGCGCATTTTACGCAGATCGAATTCCATCAAAGCCACTTTTTTACCCGATAAAGAGATTACGGCTGCCAAGTTTAAACTGATAAAAGACTTACCCTCCCCGCTAATGGAAGAGGTAATCAGAAATACCCTGGAAGATTCATTCCCGTTCTTAATCATGAATTGCAGGTTACTTCGCAGGATGCGGAACTGTTCGGCAATCATATTACGTGATTGGCCCACAATAATATTGCTGAGTGTTTTATCTACATGGCTGATCTCACCAACAATCGGTAAATGGGTACGTCTCACGATATCATCACGGGTGGTCAGTTTATCATTTAGCATATCCAATGCATAGATTACCAATACAGGAATCAACAAACCCAGTAAAATTGAGAAGAGGCGGATAGCAGTTTCTCTTGGTTCAATTGGCGTAGCAGAGGCTTCTGCTGCATTCAATTGCTGGTAATCGGATGTAGTAGCTGATGCAGTGATTGCCGTTTCCTCTCGCTTTTGTAAGAGATACAGATACAATTGCTGCTGAATGGTTTGCTGCCTTACAATTTCATTCTGCTCAATGGCTTTCTGGGGAAGGCTGTATAAATTGGTTTTATAGGTACCCAATTGCTTTTCTAACTGGGCTTCACGCAAATCTGCATCTTT
>Ga0316218_1001989_pt1 | contig 20355 bp, 30 predicted proteins | sample TBH18003metaG_FD_203634 | JGI IMG/M metagenome (GOLD analysis project Ga0316218, IMG submission 203634) | Freshwater microbial communities from Trout Bog Lake, Wisconsin, USA - TBH18003 | ecosystem: Environmental > Aquatic > Freshwater > Lake > Hypolimnion/Profundal zone | place: USA: Wisconsin...
GATGAGCAGGGCGGCTATTAGTTTTTGCATAGTCCACAGCTTCCTGAACAAAATAATACCCAACAACACCCAATACAACCACCAGCACGACGATGAGGGCGGCTAGGAAAAACTCTTCTTGCTCTTTCTTTTGGGCCTTGGCGCGGTCTTCGGCAGCTTGGGCTGCAAACTTGTCGGCCTGATCCATCTTGCCAGCCCGTTCAAGAATCTTGTTCCAAACATCAACCTTGCCAACCTTCATGAACTCAAGTTGGTAGTGGGCTTTGATTTCTCGAACCTTATCCAACTCCAACTCAATCTGCATGGCAATTTCCATGTTTGATGCGTTGCCGGATGCCTTAGCCTCTGCAACTGCCTTTTCGCAAGTATTGGCTGACGAAAACAATTTGCCCAAAGCAGGGCCAAGAGACTGCACATCTTCAGCGGTCTTAGCAGCATGCTTAACAAGCGATACCGCTTTTTGTATGCCCGTCAGGGCTAGGCCGATGGTTACTGGGTCAATCATCTTTTTCTCCACTCAAGGCATTTGACTACTAGGTGTTCATCTTTCCAATACCATGTCCATTTAATGCACTCAAAGTTAGTTGAAGCGGTTAGAAACAATAAAATTACACTTACCCACCATTTAGACATTCTTGCCAAGCCAAGGCAGAGGTGGGTTAGCAGCAATAGCAGCTAGTTGACGAGCTAATTGACCCGCTACTTGGGCCTCTGTGTCTGGTTGCAGATTAGTCGTAATTGTAGTGGTTGTGTTGTCAATTGGGCCTGTAATGCTATACGTTACAGGCTCAAAGCACCATGCCAAAACCTGCTCAGGTTGCAAGTCTGCGTAAGGCGTGAACGGGTTAGCTGGCTCACCCAATTTAACTGTTCCAGCCGCCGCAGCGGTCAGGTTGTTAACATCATCTGTACCGACACACATCCAATCGGCGTAGATCACCACATCGGTCTGCCCACTCACTGATGGGGCAACCGTCATTTTAGGAATTGACCATTTATAAGTGATTGACATACTAGCCTTTCACAACGGTTGTTTTTTCAAACATAATAATCATTATGGGTGACTTGCTTTATATGCTTCAAACTCTTTGCGAAGTGCTTGCAATTCAACAATCAAATCGGGAACATATTTTGAATAATCTACACCCCAAGGTTGTACCAAATTTCCTTGTAAATTTTTTTCATCTGACCCAACATGAACAGCATCCGGCTTAACTAAATATGCTTCTTGAGCAAATACGCCTCGGCTTTTAGTATTGTCAGGCCAAGTAAAATCATGAATTACAGTTTTAGAAATAATATCAGTGCTAGTAACGACACCAAGATCGGTTTTTAATCTCTGATCAGATGTGGTGTTATAAGTTGTAGCAGTTGAAGAACAAGAAATGTTGCCAACAGAAGTGCCAGAAGCATTGTAAAAAAATGCAGGGTAATAATTGTCACTTGGAGTTTGATGTTCAAAACCAATTTTACTATTTCCAGCCGCAAGCACAAGTGCTCGATTATCAGAAATAGCGGTTTGAGAACCAAGATACAAATAACCTGTGTTATATATATTGTCACTTACCCATCGTGAGCCAGATACATTTCGATAAAAATTAAGCCCAAGAGGATACCATGCAGCACCATTTCCTTGCCAATCTGGAGTAACAAGTGCAGATGCAGTTTCAGATGTTGCTCCAGTATTTGAGACGATGTATGTAAAAGTTGTTGCTCCTGTAACTGTTACAACATAACTACCATTAAAGTTTGAATTAGTAAATCCTGATATATCTACTTTGTCACCAGTATTCAACATATGGTTGATAGATGTTGTAGCAGTAGCTGTTGTAGTTGATCTAGTTACACCAGTTACAGGACGAGGGCCATAAAGTGTATATTCATCTGAAAAATTACAAGATGCCCAATTAGTAGAAGAATCCTTAAAACCACCAATAAAACCGACAAAAGTATTGTTAAATGTAGTAATGTTGCTAATAAAATTACCGTTGCCCTTTAAGAAATAATGTTGTGCGCCTTGTTCTATGTCACCGCCAATAATAGTGATAAAAGAAGTGCCAGTGCCCATAACAAATTTATCGTATTCTTTTTGAAGAATTGGCGCAAAAAAGTTTGTGCTGTTAATATATGCAAGCTGAATACCATAAGAATTTAATTGATAAAAATCAATAGTGGTTGAATAACCATTTATGGAACCAACAGGAGCTTTTCCAACCGCACGAACAAAAGGAAAATAACAATCATAAATAGAAGTGTTATAAACAAAACCATCAATGTTCAATCCGTTTGCACTAACTGGAAAAACATCTGCGCTAATGTAAGAAATGTTAGAAATAGAATTTAAATATGAAGCTGTAAGATAAATTCCACTTACGCTACTTGAATCTGTCATTGCAGACATATCCAAAGTAAAATTATCTAACCTTAAATTTGTTACAAATACAATAGGGTCTGTTGAATAATTTGCTGTGCTGTTATTAGTCTTTAAAATTTTTGTGGCGCTAGCTGCTCCTTTAAAAACTACACCTGTCTTTGATTGCCCAATAATTTGGTTGCCAGTATTAAGTGGCAATTCATTAAGTATATAAGTTCCATTGGGAACATAAATAGAACCATTAACAGCCAAAGCATTTGTAAAAAATGTTGTGCAATCTGTGGTTGCTGTGACTGTTCCAAGAGTAATGTAATCCATAACATTGGTAGGCGCACCAGAAATCATGGAATAAGAAACTTTAGTAAGAGACATTTTTAATCCTTAATGTGTCATAAACCAACCAGCAAGTATGACAGCATCACTTGTGGCAACAAAATTTGGAAAATATCCATAACCGTTAGTTGAAACTCTACCATTTGGTAAACTTAAAGTTCCAGAAGTAACGGCTGACAAAACACCATTACGTCCAACATTAGCAAATGGAATTGGAAAATATACTGTTCCGCTAGATGCTACTGATGTAGCGCCAGATACTTGGATGCGTATAAAAGCAATGTCACCCATGATGGTATATTGGCCTTCAACAGTAGGCGTGCCAATATAAGTTAATCCAGTAATGCTGGGACTCCAAGTTCCTTCTTCATATACGCTTAACAGTTGCGTTGTTTTTCCAGAATATGGAGTGTTGGCTGTGAAGTTGAATCCCTTACCCGAAGTTCCTTGAACTACGTTACCAGCAACCATATTAAAGTTGCCGCTTGTATCAGTTGTGAACTGCTCGGATGTTGATGGGGCAATGCTAAAAACTTTGTTGCCGTTTGTGCCATTCCAAAATGACAAATATCCTGGGGTTATGTTGCCGCCACCGCCTGCAATAATGTCCCATTGCTTCCCACCAGTAGCATTTAAAATTAAATAAACTTCACCGTTAGTTAATGTTAATGCTTGAGCCGCAACAGCACGACCAGCCGTTAAGTTGGCTACTGATACGCTATCAGTCACACCAGATTGATTGATAGGCAAAATCTCACTACCCGACAATGGGGTAGATGCTGAGCTTAACCCTGATATTTTGGTATTAGCCATTATTAACTAGGATAAATTCTACGCATGACAATCTTAAAATTAAGACCGTAAGATGATGACGTAACATTCATTTGAACTGTGTTGCTACTTAAACGCAGCCATGATGGTGTTGTTCCAGAATAACTACGCAATGTGTTATTCATAATCGTTCCAGAATCAAAACCTGTTGAAAGATCAGCAGAGCCAGCATAGCAAGTGTATTCATACATGGCTTGCAAATTAACACCAGAACCACCTAATTCTGCTGCTGGAATTGTGTAAACGGTTGTCCAAGTAGCAGAAGTTAAAGTGCCACTAGCAACAAGCATTGTTTGATTTCCAAACTGTACGCTTCCGCCAGCAACAGGAACTGTTAAATTTGTTCCAATAACTAAATCACGATTAGTCGCCGTATCTGCATTGATTCGAGGCGTATAGGTGTTGTATCCATAAGATACAGTCCAGCCACGTTGGTTGGCTGAAACACCGCTGTAAGTAAACACATCCGCAGCAGTACCAGTTCCCCAACCGTAAGGCATAGATACAGAACCAATTGCGTCTGCGCTAACAATGTTTCTATTGTTTGCCTCAAAGTAAGGCAATTCAATCAAAGCAATACCGCCAGCCAAATGCAAAGCGCCATCAGTTGTAGTTGAACTACCGCAGTATTCCATTACCAAAGCAATGAACACCATGTCAACTGCGCCTGTCTGAGTTACACCACGAGTGCAACCAGAAATATAGGCTCGATCAACACGAACAGACGTACATTGAGAGCCAGCAGGGTTTAGCTGAAAACTCAAACCATACAAACAAGAATTACCTGTAAAGTTTGCAATTCCAACATAAACGCAACCACGCAATTCAAGACCCGCACCGCTAAAGTTTGAAGTGCTGATGTTATTGAATTGGCAATAACTGCAATTGATACCCAAAATTCCGTAAGTAGTTAATCCGTCAGTCGAGCTTCCATTTGAAGTCAATGTCAAATTACTGATATTTAAAAATTGCTTTGTTGGGTAAGATGGTGCAGCAGATTGAATGTAGAAAATTTCGCTTTGCGTTGATGTATATAGCTTAATTGTTACTGCGCCGTTGCCAGTTATATTTCTAATTGGGTCTGTGCTAACAATGTTAATACTGCTATTTACACGATAAGTTCCGGCAGGGACTAAAAGATCAGTAACACCTGCGGCAATAGCTGCTTGAAAAGCTGGTTGACTATCTGTTGCACCAGTTGGGTCAGCCCCAAAATCAATAACGCTAACAGTCTGCTGCAACTTAGCTTGAACCGTAGTGGTTACTGCGCCTGTGCCGCCTTCGTTGTAGGCTACATTTAACGCCGAAATGCTTTGGGCCAATGCCGCACCACCAAGGGCTTCAACAATAGCGCCGTCATTTAGCCCAGTAACAAACGTAAACGATGTAGTGGAGGTTTCTGTATACGCTTCACCCAGAACTTGTTTCAGGCCGTTGACGTAGACCTGCAAAGAATTGATGCCGGGTGTATACGAGAAGCTGGTCAGATTAAATACAGTCTGGCCTGCTGTGGCTACAAACGCTTGTTCGTTAATAGCAATGCTACTACCACCCCCGCCACCACCAGATGCGCTAACGCCGTAAAAGTTTGTGCCATCACCATAAACAATGCTGGTCGTTCCATTGGCTACGCTTACCGCAGCCCCCGTAGGAGAACTGGTTGTCCCGTAGGACATAGCAATTGCTTGGCTACCTGATGTACTATTTTTAACGATGTAGACTTTGCTGGCCCCGGCTGGCGCAATGATGTAACGTGTTTGTGAAAGCGTTGGAGTGCTGTTAATCACAATGACCGCATTACGAGCTTGGTCAACCGCCCCATTATTGGCTGTCAGAGCATAGTTAGCATCCGATGGCATCGTAATAGATGGATACGTACCAGTAGTGCTAGGACCGCCTGACACACCAGCAATCGCTTGCTCAATGAGAGTGCCTAAGTTAGCGTTGGTGGTGTCTCCCCATGTGCCGACTTGAGTGCCATCAGCAATAAGTGAGAGTCGTAGGTCTTGTGAGTAAGTGGTCATAGATTAGCCCTGCAACAAGATGTTGTTAGGTATGTATTGAGTTAAAACCCAGTTGGTTCCATTAGACACCAAAGTGCATTGATCTCCAACAATTGCATTTAATATGGCAGTGCTGGCGCTGCCGCCGCCTATTGGAACTACGTTACTAGATGCCGACACCACCGTATAGGCTTGGTAGTTTTGGAAATTCAAAACACGCCCTGAATAACTAGCAGCAGTTGGCAGCGTCACCGTCATAGTACCAGCATAGTTGTTAATGATCCATACATCAGTTGTACCAACGGTGTATGTACTGGTTGTGACGGTTACTGGGGCCGTAGAGACAATTTCACTTGGGAAAGTAACAAACACATTGACCGTGCCGCTAAACGTCACTGCACTGCCAGAGTTGCTAGACGAAAAAATTGTGGTGCGGGTTAGCGTTGGGCCAGTTGTTGAGTAAGTACCAAGACCAACTTCCCAATTTCCAGAAGAGTCTGTTGCAGAATAATAAGTCGTATTGGTGTTACCAATAACCGAAAACGATTGATAGCCAGTTACAGATCCTGAAAGCGTAAAGCTGACCGTGGTATTGGCCGTACCTGTCTGCTGAACTCGATCTGCTAAAACTAATGCCACGATAAATCCTTATTGTGTTTCCACGAGTTCCCAGTTAGCCGTTTCTGAGTCATCAATTGTAGACCAACCCGGCGTAGATGTATCGCTGGTCGTTGCCCATGACGCTGTTTGAGCGTTGTTAATAACTGCCCAACTTGCCGCCTCTGCATCATTTATGGTCGTCCAATTTGCGTTCTCTGAATCATCAATAAGAACCCAATTAACGATCCCAAGCGTACCTACAGACCCAGTGATGACCTGCCCAATTATGGACGTAGATACGCCCGGTTGCAAGCTGTTTACAGATGCAGTAGCACTTACTCCCGTAATAGCAACCGTAACCGGAACACTGGCTACCATCGTTCCTGTAGACGTAGTACTTGTAACCCCAGATATTCCGATCAAAGTAAAAGCAAAGATGGTCCCTGTCTGCGCCGTTGAAGTGACCGAACTCAGAGCAGATGAAAGACCAGCTGTAACTGAATTTACAGATGCTGTGCTTGTAACCCCAGATAGCCCGATGGTGATGTTGCTAACCACCGTTCCTACAGAAGTAGTAGAACTGACACCTGTTAAAGCGTTTGTTTTGCTGGGTGTGACCGATCCAGTCGATGTTGTGCTCGTAACCCCAGAAATGCTGCCGGTATCAAGGTCCAGAACATTACCAACTGAAGTCGTGGACGTAACGCCACTTACAGCGATAGATACACTGGGTGTTAACGATCCTACAGATCCAGTAGCTGTTACGCCAGAAATAGGTTCTGACTGACCTTCAGTAAGAGTACCCGTTGAGGTGGTACTTGTTACGCCAGAAATAGCGTGACTTAGGTTGGGTGTTACTGTGCCTGTCGATGTGGTCGATGTAACAGCAGAAAGCTGGATAACTAAACCAGCCGTTGGCGAATTAACTGAAGTTGTAGAGCTAACGCCAGATAAGGCTATCGAAACATTCGGAGAAACAGAGTTGACCGATGTAGTCGATGTAACGCCACTTAACGCAGTGGCAAAGACTGAAGATTTTGACGCAAAAGGGGCCGCCGCAAATGCGGTAAAACCAAACATGGTTTACCCCCTTAGAAAATTAAGCCAAGTTCAGCAGCGCAGTACCAGCAGCATTAGAAGGCATGGTCAGAGTAAAAGTACCAGCAGTCACAGTTTGTGAGCCAAAGGTAAACACACCAACAGCCGCATTGCTTTGCGTGGAATTGTAGATCAACACAGTATCAAACGCAGTAGTCAACGTCACCGTGGTATAGACCAATGATGCAGAAGGCGTCCAATATGCAGTTGTACCGCTGGTCGTGGGGGCCGTACCGTTAGTCACCGTAATACCACCAGCCGTGTAGCCAGTACCAGACACTTCGCCAGTAGCAGAATATGCCGTGGTCGATGCGTTCAGCGTAGCCGATGCCAAATACAAAGCCGCTTTGAACGTGTCTGCCGCAGTTGTGCCGCGAGTAGGAGCAGTACCAAAGTTGTGGGTTGCAGTAAGAAGCTGGCCCTTGAAAGAGGTGCACATTGCTTGTGTGTTACTCATGATATTTCCTTTAAGCTAACATTGCTTGGATGCCTTCAGCAACCACATTTTTCTTTAAGTGAACATGCACAGAACGATGCACAAGTTCGCCTTCTAACCAGTACTCAACCCACGTGGTGATCTCGTTGTCATTATCCAACGAACCTTCTTTTTTCTCAAGTTTGGAATCATCCATGATCCCTTTAGTGGTCGTAATTAGCATTTTTTCCTCAGTCTGGGCTACTGTAATTAATACTACTGGACGTTGTTCCCAGCGTCAAAATTGCAGATGAAGCATTTGCCGTTGGGAAGTTAATTGTAAAACTGTTGGATGACATTTTGTCAGATCCAAAGTTCAACACAAAACACGCTGCACCCGTAGTAGCGTTGTATACCAATGCACCACGAGCTGTGATAGCACCAGTCCACGTTACAGGATTAAACGATACATAAGTAATGTTGACCTGATTGTTCTGTGTTGGCGGCGTAGAAATAACCAATGCCTTACCGCCAGCCGTATAGCCAGATCCAGTTACCTCATTTACATTTGTGTATGCTGAAGTAGTTTGGTTCAAGTTTGCATTGGCGTTATACAGCGCAATCTTGTAAGTGTATGGCGTACCAACAGCAAAGTTTTCTAACCCACTGAGTAAGTTTTGCTGGAAGGCCGTGCAAGATGTTTGGACAATCATGAGACAACATTACCTTTAAGGTTGATGTTGAGCTTTGTCTGACCATCCCTGTAAGCATCGCCTCTTTCAAGACCGTTGCCCAGTTTAATAGCCAGCTGCAGAGCTTCTTGGTATTTGTCTTCGTAATACTTGACCATATCCTGCTCACCCTTCATATAGATAACTGCTTCACGCATACAGCCATACAAAAGTACAGGATCAAAGTTATTTCCAAGCCAGCTGGTCCCAGTGGAATTGTTGATCGTTGAGACAGTCATGGTAAGACCAGCACCCGGACCACCTAAATAAGAACTGGCGACCGTCAGCACATCGCCAACACTGTAAAAGTTGCCGCCGTTTTGCAGGGTAAAAGTAATAGTCTGCGCTGGTGAAAGACCAGTCACCAAAATATCCCCATAGCCAGCAGAGCCTGAGCCAGATCCAACATAACTCAAAGGAACATTCGTATAAAGACCCGGCGAATACAATTGATTGCCACTAGAAGTAATAGTGATAGCTGTAATCTGGCCTTGAATGATGCTGGTCGGGTAATAGAAGTAGTGCAACTCTGCCGTATAGGTTGCGTCTGGCGTTGGGCCTAGCAAAAACGACAAATTTGTTGATACTGTCCCACCTGAGACAGTTGGGCCAAAAAGAGCATAGTACTCGGGTTGCCCAGTTGCTGAGACAGTAGGGTAAGCCTGCCGAATAAAGTTAACATCCTTGTTCAAAAGGTAAGAATAATTACCTGTTGAGTCTATGCAGGCCAAAGAATACGTAGACAAATAGTCTGGTGGCGCAGATAGGTAAGGCACACCGTTATTGATCACGCCAGTGACGTTTTTACGTAACGATGGGAACGCAACTGCTGTATAAACACGTTGTTCCACCTCCTGAACGAAGGTAGGAATACTATCTACAAAAGAACCCTCAGAGTTTTGAGAGTAATTCTGTATCGTGTTATACAGCGTTTCGTAATTCATGCCATAGGTCCACGAGACATGCGGCCTTTGGTAGCTGCACCAGCGCCACGCATCTCAATACCACTGGTTTTCTCACGAGCTACGCCATAAGACACGCCGTTTGGCAAAGGATCTTTAAGATCTGCATCTTGAGCTGATTTATCAGTAGCATAAGGTACTGCATCCATCTTGGCTTGGAAACTTGCTACGCTATAACGCTTTCCATCCATAGTATGGGGCGCTGCATACTCTTCAGCAGAGCCATTAAACTTACCCTTGGAATCACCTGTCGTGACTTTAGGGCTGTTTTTGGTAGTCGGTTTGACTTGGGGCTTCATTTCTTGCTCCCTTGATTGGCAACACGGGCCAAATTACGGCCAACGGCTTTTTCTTCACCGCTGGTGACGCCACCCTTAGCCATCTTGGTCACAGGTTTGCCCTTGTGCATGTGGTGTTCATGTTTATGAACTTCCTTCATTGCTTCTTTGTCAGCAATTTTGACGACTTGTTTCTTGTTCATAAACACTCCTAAGTGGTTGTAACAGTTACTGTACCTATTTTAATGGCTAAATTCAAGTCATTAGGTGAAAATGCAGAGGCAAAACTCTGCGCTCCACCTACTGGATTCCAGCCCCATTGCGTTTGACGACTACCGTCTGTTGGATAGCCTGCATTATCAACATTCGTCACCGTGGAATCATATGGATTGGTAAATAATCCAGTCGTTCCACCTGCGTTATAACTAACATCTGGCCTTGGTTCCCTTACCGCCTGCGGATCATTCACAGGATACAAGCCCAAAGACAACTGAGGTTGGTCAGGATCCCAGCACTCTGGGCATACCTTGATGTTAAACAGCTTCGTCTTAATAATTTCTTTGCGTAACTGGCTTAACTTGTACCGTTGACCACATCGGTCACACTCGGCAATTGCATGTTTGCCTGACGAAAACTTATTTGGCATATGACTACCTCATGTAGAACATATTCCGTGGCACAAACCTAATCGGAGCCTTTTCCCTATCCTCTTGAGACGCTAGATCCCATTGCAAATCATAGTCTGCCTTTAAAGCCATCAGACGATTTGGATCTACCGCTGGGTTCTTCATGCCTAAGTAATAAGCCAGACCAGCTGTCATCGCAGGAATAAAGCGGAAAGGAATGTCATTAATGTTCGCACCCGTTCCAGCATCTTGAATCCGGCGTAAGCGCCAGTAAACAAAAGTGTAGTTACCACCAGAATTAGGTGTAGGCCACACATTGATGTTGGGAAGATTAGGAACAAACACTGGTGTACCAGTTGTATGCGCTGCAGCCGTAGTGCCAGCCTGCCCACGATAGCAGTTGATCAACTGATAAGGAGAAGACGTGCTAATGTTGGGATAGTAAATAATTTCATTGTCCAACGTGATGTAGCCAGTTGCAGCCATATCAGCCAAGTTAGTCGTTGGACTCAGTTGAATTGTTGTATCCGTTGCGCTTAGGCCAGTTGTCGTCCCATTCCCATACAACGAGTATTGGGTTGGGTTTACATTCCCAGACTGGCGGTTGATCCAAACCTGAATAGGACGACCAACAGCCAGCTTGTTAGGAATGGTTGAATACGTATCCTCAGAAATACGGCTGATGTTAATGTCGATCTGGTTTTGCAACGTGCCCTGACGTATAACCTGACTCAACAAATCAATCGTATCAATAGGCAAAGCATAAGTGATCTGCCCCGTATTCAAAGGGATCTGGCCTTCTTCAACAGTCCACAGGTTGATACCACGGTTGGCCCACTCAACAGTCAAAATGTTGATACTGCGAGTAGCTGTACGCAGGTCATAGCCACTTCTCAGTTCAAGGCCGCATCGTTCAAATGCTTCCTCAACTAAGTCAGTAATCTTAAGATTAAAGACTGAAGTGCCTGTGGTATATGCCATGATCAGTGTTTGAAGTGTTTCATCGTCTCAGCAAGTCTAGCACGTTGACCCAACTTGCCAGGTTTTTTGGCCGCTGCTGCCAGCTTCTTAGCTGGGATGTTGTGGCCTTCTTTTACACCAAGAGCTTCACGCAAAGCACCAGCTTTTTTAATTGCGTGTTGAATCCATTTTTCAGCCATGATTAACTCGCTTGTGCAGGAGTTTCAACCACTGCTTCAGCAACTGGTTCAGCAACTGGTTCAGCAACTGGAGTTTCAACCGGATCTGCAACTATCCCATTTGGGACAGTGGGCGCAATCTCAGCAACAAAGTTGGAAACCACTGCGCCTTGTGAAGCATCAATGTTTTTAGAAGTCAAAAAGTTTTCGACAATAGATTTCTCTTTGCCTAAGAACTCTACAAAGTCATTCAACAATTGATGTTCTGAGCTGTCCAGTTTGTGACCAGCACTTTTCACATGATTAAAGACACGTTCAAATAAGTTCATGATTTTCTCGCTGCTCTCATGTTATCAACCAAGTTTGGATAAGGACGACCAGCAGCTTTAGCCATAGCCTTTGCTTTGGACTTCTTATCAGCACTTAACTTTTTGGGTTTACCTAAACCTTTAGGTCTAGGCTTGTCCCAAACTTGTCCACCGTCTTTATACATATCAACGGCATCAGGATTATCCGTTCTATGGATAACCTTTTTATGAGGCATCTTGGATGGGTTAACAGCACCCATTCCACGACTAGCTCTCATTTGTGCGCCTTACCACCACCGCACATCTCATGAACATGGTCCATGTGGTGCTTGTGATGTTCAGCATGTTTCTTGAAATGATGCTTGTGATGTTTATGCGATTCAGTTTCATGCTCCGCAATAAACTCATCATGACGAACCATATCAGGGCCAGATTTTGGCTCCATATGTTCTTTAACTAAATGATGTTTCATAGGAATTCTCCTTAGCAGAATTTGGTCTTGGTATGACCACGTTGGGCAATACCATCAGCACGATGGTGAGTAGCGCCACCATGAGCCATTTTCTTAACATGACCACCATGCTTCATGCCTTCTTTTTCAAAAGACTTGATGTTGTGTTCAGTCTCAATAGGTTCAACTTTGCCGCTGTCGCCAAAGTTTTTGCCACGGGTATGACCTTTTTTCTGGTCAGCGTGTTCGCCATGCTTCAGGTTTTTTTCACCAGCTTTGATGGACTTGCCATCAGCAAAACCGCCATGAGCCATTTTGTGGGCTTTACCACCATGCTTCATTGCGCTGGCTTCATGCTCTTCTTCTTTAGCAATACGGCGCAATTCTTTGGCTTGGTTCATTTCGTGCATCTTCTCAGAAGCATGACCACCGTGAGCCATCTTGGTAGTTTTGTGATGGCCTTCGTGCATTGCCATATGGTGTTCAGCCATAGACAAATGGTGATGAGCCAGATGTTTGTGGTGAGCTTTAGACAAGCCACCATGTTTCATTCCGGGTGCGCCCATAGGTGCGCCGCCGGGAGCCGCCATAGGAGCAGCAGGACCAGCAGGAGGTGCTTGCATGGCACGAGCTGCCATTAGCGCCATCGCTGGATTAACACCACGTTTTCTTGTAGCCATATCAATACCGCCTTTACTAAAATGTTTGCCTTTATCGGCATTTACAAAATCCTCGCCTACCGACTGAGGAACTCCCACTTTTTTAGCAAAAGCCTTGTTATGGGCGATTGCCTCCATGAAATCATGCTGCTTCTTACTTTTGCTGGGCATCACTTTGCCCCTTGTTGAATAAGCTGGTCAATTTTACTTTCCAACTTGTTAAAGCGAGAATCAATGTGTTCAGTAATTTTGTTAAGTTCGTCATTGGTGACATACTCCCTTGCGATCTCTTCGCGCGTACGATTGATCAGAATCTCAATCCGTTTGAGATCATTAGACTTCTCTTTGAGAAAAAAGGCAACCATCCCCAGAACCAAGGACAAGCCACCCGACCAAATCATTCCTGCGTCCATCTCAGCACTTCCAAGCTTTTAGGGATTTATTAATCCGAGAGTTTGGGTCTTTCGCCGTCTTCTCGGAAGTCATTTTCTTCTTCATCCCGGTCATCCTCGCGCAAAATGAGTCTTTGCGTGACCCGCCTTCTGGTTGCGGGGGCTTCAGATTCATCCCTTGCTTTTTGGCGCTGGCCCGCCCCTTGGCGTTCAAGCCGCCGTTGGGGTTCTTGCCTTCCTTGCGTTGCCATGCGGGGGATTTAGCCATGATTAGCTCACGGAGTTAGCAATTAACTTGCCGGTAACAATAACGCCCACAGCATAAGTGCTTGCACTTGTCTTCAACTGCCATTGAATGTCAGTTTTTTCTGCGTAAGCAAATGGGTCTGCTACTCGGCTGGCGGTGTAAATTGAAGTAAACGGTTGTTGCAACACCAAGGATTGAACGCCGGTGCTGTTGTTAATCGCTTGCACTTGATATGTAAGGTAGTTACCGCTGGTGTAGCTGTTTGACGTATTGGCCTCTACCCAGTCCAAGTAGAACGTATTGTTCGATGGGACTGTATAAATAGTGGACTGAGACTTACCAACAGTAGCATTGATTTGCGCCAAAGTATTGGAGCTTTGCTTTGCGGTAATTGTTCCAACGTTCGACACTTGGCCAGATGCTACGCCAACCATTTGCAGGCTGTTCACACGGAAGTAGCTTTTGGTTGTGGTAACGCCACTTGTACCATTCAAAGTTAAAACTTCTGATACGGGGTTAAAGTTGATATCCAAGCCGCTAATAAGCACAGCAGCTGGAGACACATCAGATGCAGAGCTACTTGCAACCGTTAATGTTGTAGCAGTTGTTGGATACGTGTAAGTACTTGCGTTTTCCCAAATTGGAATAAACGCTGTCGTAACAGAACCTTGATAGCCAAAAAGACTGACCGTTGTATGGCCTGTGATTTGACCACGCGCAACCTGCAGGTCAAAGGGTTCGTACTTTGACTGTCGGCTAATTGAATTAACGGCATTGTTTGTGCCGGGAATACCATTCGGGCTTTGAACTGCCATATTGATCTCCTTAGTTACAAAGAGGGGGCCGAAGCCCCCGGATCAATTAGTCCAAGTTACCGTATGGGTAAGTGGTCAAGTTACCAATGTTGTTGTCAGCTTGTGCATAACGAACAATGAAGTTCAATTTACCACCAGTAGGAGCAGCAACACTAGTACCTGTGATGCTCAAGGTAAACACAATTTGCGACAAAAATGCTGGGTTAGCACCTGAAGCTGGATTTTGAATATCCGAAGTGGTAGCCAACATGTTCAACAAATTAGTACCAGTGTAAGTGGTTGACAAACGACCAGCAGTACCAACACCAGTGCTAGAAGAAATCACAGCAGTAGCGTAAGTAGGAGTGCCACCAGCTGCAGTGTAGTTGTTAGAGACAAACACAGAAGTGTTGCTCAAAGTTGCACTACCTTCACCAGTAATAGCCAAGGGGTAATCAACAATAATGTCCAAGATCTGGCTGTTGATTGGCAAATACATCACAGCGCCGCGATAGACTTGAGTCGATGCGTCTGCAGGGATAGTCTGCACAGTAGGACCAGTGGTGGTATATGTGCTGGAAGGAGTGTAAACAACACCAGTCAAGTTAGGGATGTTATTACCCCACACAAATTGACCAGAACCGCCAGAGTAGCCAGAAGTTCCAACAGTAGTGTTGGACAAATCAATGTAGCAGTCTTGTTCCAAGACGGTGTAACCAACGTCACGCAAGGGACCAAAACGGTTATCGCCAGAAAGAACTGGGCCTTCAAATGTACTACGTGCCATGACAAAAGTCCTTATGCAAAAGTTACCTTGTTAATCGTTGCATCGTCTGCTGGGCCAGTGGCAACAAGGTTAAATTCCCAGATACGTCAATATACAGCAAAAGAAAAGGGGGCGCAAGGCCCCCTCGTTCAAATAATCTAAAAAGATTAGTAAGAACCGTACACGCCCAATGGGTCAGAAACACCAAAGGAATAACGCTCACGAGACTTGTAACGCACGTTACCAGTATCAAAGTCGCCGTCCATGCTGTTCTGCAAAGGAGTACGCACAAACATCTTCAAACCGTTAGGCACGTCAGTGGTCAAGAACCATGCGTTGGTAGCGGTCAAGAAGTGGTTAATGGTATAGCCTTCAGGGATCGAACCATTGTTTTCAATAGCGTTTACATCGTTGTTATTGGTACCAACACGGAGTTTGGTTTCCAACAAACGAGTAGCAACGAATTGCAAAGCAGGAGGAACGATCAGTTTCTTGGGCTTGGCAGCGATCAACAGGCTACGCTCATCAGTCCATGCAGCGATTTGAATCACAGCGTTTTCCAACGATGTTTCATTCAAGTCAGCAGGAGTAGAAGGAGTGTTAGCGTTAGTACCGCCAGAGATCAAGGGATGAGCAGTCGAGAACAAAGGCTGGCCGTCACCATAGGTGAAGGAGCTATTGAAACCGTTGTTCAACACAGCTGCAGCTTTAACCTGTTTGGTGTAAGCCATAGCACGGGCCAAGGCTTTGGTGTAACGACCAGACAACGAGTCATACAAGTTATCTTCAATCGCTTCTTCAGTCAGGCTGAAGCCCAAAGCAATGGTTTCGTGGTTGTAACGAGCAGTCCATGCTTCTTGGCCGTTGTCATAAGCGATGGCTTGACCTTCGTTCTTGACAGGGGCGGCAGAGAAGCCGGACAGTTTGGTTTCTTCTTCAAACGAACGCTCAGAGGTTTCAATTTCATAAATTTCTTTATGTTCTTCACCGTAACGGGCGTACTCCAAACCGAACAAAGCGTTCAGGCCGGGAAGCAACTCTTTAAGTAGCTGTGCACGTGAAATAGCCATGATTTATTCTCCTTTATTAGACGCCTGTAGCGTTGTTATAGCCGTGCCAGCCAGCGTTCCAAGTAACCAATGCTTCTGGATAACCAGTAAACGAGAAGCCAACTGCAGTCGATTGTGCAGTAGTAACTGCCGTGTTAATCGTCACAGTGGTACCGTTAACGGTAGTCACATAGGTGTTGGAGCCGGGGTTGATGCCGGGGCCAGAAACTGCCATGCCGGGAAGGATGGCGCTGTTAGAAGACGACAAAGTAAGAGTCGTGCTGCTAGAGGTAGCGTTCTGGGTCACAGTAACGGCTGATTGAGGCACCACGCCGACAATGCGGAAAGGAGCTGCACCAGTGTTAGGAGTGATGGTAGAAGTGCTAGTAGCCGAGGTGGAGATAGCCACGCCAGCCAAAGAGTCACCAGTGGTCGTAGAACCAGTGTTACCAGCTGCTGCACCAATGTACCAAACATTAGAACCAATATAGGCTTGGTTAATGTATTGGAGAGTGGTAGAGCCACCAGTACCAGCGGGGCTGTTTAGCACCACAGTTTGGAACACAGCTTGTGGATCATCAACGACATAACCAATCGCATCAGGGGCGCTTGTGGAAGCGTTCCAGAATTGATAACGGTTTTTACCGTAAATGGGACCGCCAGTTGTGGAGTACTCGCAACCAACGAAAACACCAATCGTACCGGCCACGGCGCTAGAAGCGTTGTAGGTCAGTGTAGATTGGATCAAACTACCGATGTTAGCACCAGTACCGATTTGAACAACGTCACCGTTGAACATGCTTGTGCTGTAACCGTTGACAATCGGGAACATGCGGGTAGAACCAGCAAATACACGACCACCAATCAAGTTAACAGGCTTTAGTCCGTAAGGACCTGCTACTGTAGGATAAGCCATAGAAATCTCCTAAATGTTAAGAACCTCTACCAAATGAAACCGTAGACTTCTTCTCTTGGAAAAGAGGCATACGAGAATCGCTCTGGCGCAAATAACTATTGTCCACTGCTTGTGCATTTTGCTCAGTCAGGTTTGCCTCATAATCAAACCGGGCTTGCACAAATTCTTTAGGAATCTTGCACAGCAATAAACCATCAACTTCAATGTTGTCTTTGAACCGACTATTCGGATCAACCAACATTTTGAATTTCGGCTGCTCTTCAATTTTGACTGGTTCCCAACCTTCACGCAGTTTGGCAGAAAGGTTTCTGGGGTCAGGATTGTTTAACATCGAAACTCGAACCCAACGATATCCATAATCTGGATTCTTATCAGGCTCAGGTAACAACTCAGGTAACGACCATTTTTTAGGGCGCAGATCTTGTTGTCGAGTTTCAATCTCACGTGGGTTACGATTACTTTCAGCCATTTTGGGACTCCGTTTTAACTAGTTCGTTGTAATACTGCTCTGGCGTAAGTTTGAATTTCTTAGCCAGTTCCAGCTGCCGTGTATTAAGGGTGATCTTTTTTGAAGACGTAGAACGGGTAGCTGGTGCAACCACCGTGGTCTTGCGAGTTGTAGCAGAAGGTTTGGCTTCTGTATCCCCAAATTTATCAGGGAATCGTTTCCGCACTTCAGTATCAATACTGTTCCAGTAATGGTCAGAGCCAACAGGGACTCCTTCCTTTTCCAGACGCTTATGGATACCCATAGCAAGGAAACTCATGTCTTCGTCTGTCCCGTACCACTTGTTTTTGTCAAGCCACGCTTGGGTTTTTGCGTCCAATCGTGCGGGTTGATTTGCGACTTGTTGCGTTTGTACCTGATTTGATTGCGCTTGTAAAGCATTTTCATCAAACTGGGGTGTATATTTTTCCCAATCTCGTGATGCAAATTGAATCTTGGTCAGGTTTTCTTGTGCTTCTACTAACCGATCAGCATCGCCAGAGTCATAAGCCTCCTTATATTCTCGACGTGCTTTCTCTAAATCAGAAGCTAGTTTCTCTTTAGCCGTTGATACAAATACCTTCTCGCCTTCTGATAGACGGCCTTTGAGGTTTTTGTTTTCATTGATGATGGCATTGGCTACACGAATAGCTTCTTCGTTCTCACGAATGGCTGCTTCCTTGGCCCTGCGCTCATCATGAATCAACTTCTTCATTTGCAGCAAACGCTGCTTGGCTTCTTTAGAGTAAGACTCTAAGTCATCGTTATCAATATCATCAACGATCTCTTTAGGCAAAGGCGTTGCATTACGCCGATCTTCCTCTGGAGTATCGTCAACAATCTCAATCTCTACTTCGTCTTCATCGACCCCTTTATCAAGGAATCCAAAGTCTGGTTTGTCAAAATCTCCGGACATGATGTTCTCCTTATGCTCGTGTAATACCACGAGGATCTTCAACAACCGCCTCTACCGAGTCGTCATTGATAATCCGGAACTCACGGCCATGAATCTTCAGTCGTGTACCCGTGTTTGGACGGGCCAAAATAAAGTCGCCCTCTTTGCACCAAGGGCCAGTTGGGAAACGCTTTTCGTCTTTGTAGCAGTCCGGTCCCATCTTGATAACAAAAAACACAGTAGAGAGAATCTCTTCCATGTTCAATGATGAGGCTGCTTTGAGAATACCGCTTTCTCCGTACTCTTTCTCGGCATCAGGGATGCCTACTAACATGTGATATCCGCTAGGAACTGGCAACTGTTTTGCTTTTTCCTCTGCTGTTTGAGGCAGGGTAGTTACGTTGTTTACATCATCGGGGTTTGAGCCGATTAAAAGTTCACTCATCAAAATGCTCCAATCTAGAACGCAGGTCACTTATTTCTAAACGTAAGGTGAGCAGACCCTTAATCTCACCACACATCCTTTGGTAGTCGGCGTAGTCTTTGGCTTCGCCTATCCCCAGAGCCTCTTCAAGAATCTTCACTTTGTCATCCATCTTTTTGAGTAGATGATCTAAGATCTTTTCTTTCATTTAGTTTCCTTCTTTTCAGGTTTGTTTTGAGCCTGCTTCATTTGCTGCTGTTGTTTGTACAGATCAGCCGTTACACGTAACTTATCAGACTGGCGCTGTTGGTTTTGCATAGCCTTGGCTTGGCCGATTTGGTGGCCCATACGCAAACCTTCTAGCTGTTGTTTGGCAAGCAAAGTTTCTTTGTCGGTCTTGACCTTTGCCCCAATTTGCATACCTGCAATCTCTTTTTGAGACGCAATACGCAACTTTTCGACCTCGATCTGGTCTGCTTTTGCAGTCGCTTCGATCTGCATCATCTTTTGTTTGATATCGATCTCTTGCGCTTTGAGCTGCAATTCTTTCATCTGCATCTGGACAATTGGGTCCTGAGCCGCTTGTTGCGCTTGTTGTGCAGCCACTGCCGTGCGGTTTTGCTGTAATAGGTTCTGTGCTGCTGGTACAGCCATACGTGCAATGTACATTTCCTGTTCTGGCTTGAGATCCACTGTTTCGTCTGGATCGTCCGAGTAAGGAATTTGTATGCCCATCTGTTCTTGCATTTGGCGCATGTATTCCATGCCAACGTGTTCAACAATGTGGGCCTGCAACGCCTGCATAATTTGCGGGGCTTGTGGGTTTTGACCAATAATCTGTTTGATCTTTGGATCTTGCAGCGCCGCCGTATGAATTTGAATGTGCGCTTGGTGGTCCTGATACATAAACGCCTTTAGCGGCGTGTTCTTCAACACATTCATGTTCTCTGTCACCGGGTCCGTAGGCTTCATATCATCAGGAAGCGGAACCAGCTTCTCTGCGTTCTTGATCCCGATCACTTCCAGCATCTGGCGGTGCAGGTAAGGCAGGTTATACAGCTGCGGGGCCGTCTGTGATAACTGCAATACCGCCTGATACTGCACCACTTTTTGAGACATAGTGGCCGCATTAGGATCGCTCACTGGGATGATATTCACCATCTCATAGTCAGACTTACGTGCCTTGCGGTTTCCTACCACCGGCTCATAAGAATAATTTTCCGGCGCATAGTCAGCAATGATCTTCTTCAAAATCCGGAACTCTTGCTTCATCGAATTGTGAATACGTGCCTGAATAGCACTCATCACCTTCAATGTGCGCTCTAAAATAGCCAGCGTAGTCCCCACAGGAGACTGGCTCGACATGTCAGATGCCTTCAAATCCCCACTAGAGGCAAAGCGGCGACCCTCATCCACAATCTGATTCAACAAAGCCATCAGCGTTTGGCTCGGTTCTTTGTAAGGCAACGGCATGATGTTGTCTTTCATCGAGCCGCTCGGCACATCCACATCCCTGAACTCGCCCGGAGCAATAGGCGTATCGTCACCCTTCACCCGCAAACCACGGGTCTTAAACC
>Ga0316218_1001993_pt1 | contig 20329 bp, 16 predicted proteins | sample TBH18003metaG_FD_203634 | JGI IMG/M metagenome (GOLD analysis project Ga0316218, IMG submission 203634) | Freshwater microbial communities from Trout Bog Lake, Wisconsin, USA - TBH18003 | ecosystem: Environmental > Aquatic > Freshwater > Lake > Hypolimnion/Profundal zone | place: USA: Wisconsin...
AGGCCACAATAGCCACCACCGGGAAGAACATTGCAATATACCGCACCCTGAAGGCCAGGGATAAAAAAAGCAGCTGCGCGATCAATGGCCACCAGCCGGGCCGCTTCACGATCCAAAGGCAGGTAGTGAGCCACACAATAGTAAGCGAGCAAAAAAGGCTGTCGCTGGAGATAAGGTTGGATTGAAACAGCAATATAGGGTTACAAAGAATAACTACGAGAATTGGCAATGCTAACTTTTTAGGCAACCCGAAAAGATAGTCTACGCTAAAGAAAAAGAACACACTACTCAGCACAAAAAGTAAGTATTGTGCGAAAACCACCGCCCCGCTACTCTCCGAAACACCATGCACCAGTTGCAAAAACACAGAATAACCCACAGGCCGGTAAGCAACTGGCAGATCATATTGCGCCCATAGCACATAATTGACTGAGTCTACAAAAAGATCAGGCAGCGGGTAGCAATATCTTAGTAATGGGTATAAGACAACAGACAGGCATCCCGCAACGATCAGCAATAGCTTTTGACCTCGCAAATAAGAGATAAAATTATCTTTTAGATCATGCTTAAACTGGGGATACCATTTCATTGGCATAAATCTAAGTAATAAACGGAGATGTTATCCAGGGGATAGAATTTGGGTTCAAGCAAAGATTTATATAGTAAAAACCACCTAACAAACACGTTATCCACACTCGCTAACACGTTATCCACATGCGAATTCACTTCCCACACACTTTAATCACCTGAAAAGCAATACCATAAAGGCTTTTACGTCATATATAGGGTGTGGATAAATATGTTTGAGTTAAAAACACCTTATTTGGGGGAATTTGTGTTATTTTGTGGTAAATCAGGTTTGAAAACACACGCATGGCCAACTTTCTCGGTGAATATGAAGTAGCATTAGACGTCAGGGGACGTTTCTTGCTGCCATCGGGCTTCCGCAAGCAGCTTGCTGAGGGAGAAGGGGAGAAGTTTGTCATCAACCGGGGTTTCGAAAATTGCCTCACTATATATACCCTCAGCGTTTGGAATGCGATCACCGAGAAAATAAATAAGCTCAATGATTTCAAACCGGAAGTGAGGGAATTCAAAAGATTGTTTCTGAATGGAGCCAACATAGTAGAACCCGACAGCGCCGACAGGCTGCTGGTGGTGAAGTCACTGATGGAATATGCAGGCATCAAAAAAGATGCTGTGTTGAGCGCGCAGGGCAATAAACTGGAATTGTGGGATAAAGATACTTACTATAATTATCTGCGCCAACACGCAGGTGGCTTCAGTAAGCTGGCAGAAGATGTGGCTAACGATTTCGGAAACCCGTTTGAAAATATGTAACCATGGGCGAACCGGAATTTTACCACACAACAGTTCTTTTACACGAGGCAGTAGACGGGTTGGCAATAAAGGAAGATGGTGTGTATGTGGATGCCACATTCGGCGGCGGTGGCCACAGCAGGCTGATACTGGAAAAGCTGGGGCCTAAAGGAAAGCTCATCGCATTCGACCAGGACGAAGATGCGTGGCGCAACAAACCGGAAGATGCAAGGCTGATACCGGTGAAAGAAAATTTTAAATACATGCGCCGCTTTTTGCGGTTGCACGGATATAATGAGGTGGATGGGATCCTCGCGGATCTGGGAGTAAGTTCTTTTCAGTTTGATACAGCAGAGCGTGGGTTCTCGATCAGGTTTGATGGCCCGCTGGATATGCGCATGGACAAGCGCAGCGAAGTGACCGCTGCATCTGTATTGCGCACCTATAGCGAACAGCAGCTGCACACCATCTTTGAGCAATACGGGGAGGTGCGCAACTCGAAGCAACTGGCGAAGCACATCGTAGACCAGCGCAAAGGCACAGGGCTGCAAACGATAGGCTCCTTCAAAGCAATGCTGGGGCCGGTGATGCGTGGCAACCCGAACAAGTACCTGGCACAGGTGTTCCAGGCGCTGCGCATAGAAGTGAATGATGAGCTGGGCGTGCTGAAGGAACTGCTGCAACAATCGGCAGCGAGTTTGAAGCCGGGAGGAAGGTTATCAGTGATCTCCTTTCACTCGCTTGAAGACAGGCTGGTGAAGCACTACATAAAGCGTGGCCGCTGGGATGAGGCCGGCGAATATGAAGAACCGGTGAAGCCGCTGATGAGGCCGGTAACAGCAAAGCCGGTAGAGCCATCAGAAGAAGAGCAGAAGCATAATCCCCGCTCGCGCAGTGCGAGGCTGAGGGTAGGAGAGAGAATAGAAGAATAAAAATTTTCCCGCAAGGGGAGTCTATATAAAGAGTAGTAATGAGCAGCGAGGAGCAGAGTATGCAGCAAGAGGTGTTGACCCCGGCTCAAAGGGTTAGGAACGACTGGAGGTCGTTAGTGGAGAAAGTATCTTATAAAGCGATCGTCAATAACATTCCATATCTCGCCTTTATTGTGTTCCTGGGTGTGCTGTACATCAGCAACAGCCACCGCGCCATAGAGATGCAACGTGAGCTGAATGCGCAGAACAAAGCGCTTAAAGAGCTGCGCTGGAAGTATATGGATGTGAAATCGCAATTGATGTATGTGAAGACGGAAACACAAGTGATAAAGAAGGCGGAGGGTATTGGCTTAAAGCCATCACTGCTGCCGGCATACAAGATCAGTAAATAAGAACTTTCAGCATTTTTGAATTTTATATAGCGTGAATATAAAGAAGGACATACGGTTTAGGGTGTACATAGCATTTACCTGCATTAGCTTGTTTGGGTGTGCTATCATCATTAAGGCCGCTATGATCCAGTTCCGCGAAGGGCCTAAGCTGCGAGCAATGGCCAAGGAGATGCACACCCGCTTCGATACCCTCATCGCCGAGCGTGGCAACATCTACAACGAAGATGGTATCCTGCTCAGTTCCACCATTCCTGATTTTGATGTGCATATAGACTTCTCTGTAATGGACTCATCTGTATTCGCTAAAAACATAGATACGCTCTGCCTTTGTGTTTCCCGTTTGTTCATGGACAAATCTGCGGAGCAGTATAAGGAAGAGTTTGTACGTGCTTACAACGATGGTGATCGCTACTACCTCCTTGGCCGCAACCTTAAATATTATCAGTACGAGGCATTGCGCTCCTTTCCTATCTTCAATAAAAGCAAAGGCCGTGGCGGCTTCATAGAAGACTCTAAAGAAAAAAGGGTAACGCCTTACAATATGCTGGCCTTCCGCACTATCGGTGTATTCCGCGACAGCAACGTTACCGGCCTCGAAGCCAAATACAATAAAGACCTCATCGGCGAGAATGGCCGCCGCGTGGTGCAGAAGAGCACAGGCAATGTATGGGTGCCCATTGAAGGGTCAGAAGTGGATCCGCAGAATGGCCGCGACATCGTTACCACGCTCGACATCAATGTGCAGGACGTGGCAGAGCACGCCCTCATGAGCCTCCTGCAAAAATATGAATGCCAGTACGGCACCTGTATTGTAATGGAAGTGAAGACGGGCAAGATACGTACCCTCGTCAACCTGGGCCTGCAAAAAGACGGTAGCTATTGGGAAGACCTCAACTACGCTACCATACCCACCGAGCCGGGTTCTACATTCAAGGTGGCTACTTTAATATCGTTGCTTACAGATAAATATGTTACCGTTAATGATTCCGTAGATGCGGAAGGTGGCGCCATCAGGTTTGGCAACGCCGTAATGAGAGATTCTCACTTAGGGCTGCATAAGATGCCCATCTGGAAAGCATATGCCGAATCAAGCAATGCGGCTTTTGCCAAGCTGGCTTATAAATATTATAAAGATAATCCATCAAAGTTCGTCAATCACCTCAAAACGCTCAACCTCGATAAACGTACAGGCATAGACTTGCTCGGTGAGGGCCGCCCGCACATCATCATGCCGGGCAGCAGCGAATGGAGCAACATCTCCTTGCCCTGGATGGCTGCCGGCTACAATGTGCAGATAACGCCATTGCATACCTGCATGTTATACAATGCGGTGGCTAATGGCGGCAAAATGATGAAGCCTTACCTCGTAAGCTCTATTAAAGAATACGGCAAGGATGTACAAACCTTTGAGCCAACAGAAATAGAGCAGGTAGGCGATTCAACTGTGATAGCGCAGTTGAGAAAATGTATGGGCGCTGTAGTTACAGAGGGTACTGCAAAATCAATAGAATCCCCATACTACACCATAGCCGGTAAAACCGGCACTGCCCAGGTGGCTGATAAAGGCATCTCTTATTCTGATGGCGTGTACCAGGGTTCGTTTGTAGGCTTTATGCCTGCTGAGTCGCCTAAGTATACCATATGTGTGGTGATACGCACCCAAAAGAAATCAAAGGCATACTACGGCGGATCTATCGCAGCCCCGGTATTCAGGATGGTGGCCGATAAAATATTCTCAGAGAACATGGGTGCGTGGGATGCCCCTCTTGATAGTCTTTCCCGCAATGCGAGCCGCATTGTACCTGCCAAGGCTGCTACTGCCCGCAACTACCAGGTGCTGCTCAATGCGATCGGAGATCATACGCCCGTGCATCACGATTATATGAACACGCTCATGGAAATGGTTGCAGACTCTAACAAGCATGTGACGGTGGTCCCCAAAAAAATTTACAAGACCATAGTGCCTGATGTAAAAGGCATGGGCCTGAAGGATGCGGTATATATACTGGAGAGCAATGGCCTGCAGGTAACCGTAAAAGGAAAAGGAAAAGTACAGGGTCAGTCGCTTGCCCCCGGAACAACAATAACTAAAGGACAAAACATAATACTGCAACTGAGCTAATGCAACTATTGCGCGACATATTGATCAATGTAACCCCCGTATCCGTACTGGGTACTGCCGATGTGGCTACCACATCCCTGTGCATAGATTCGCGCAAGGTCGTTGAGGGGAGCACATTCATTGCAGTGCGTGGCACATTGTCTGATGGCCATTCGTTCATTGATAAAGCCATAGCGCAGGGCGCTGTAGCTATTGTTTGCGAAGATCTGCCGCAGCAAATAGATCAAGACGTTACCTACATACAGGTAAAGAACAGCGCCGAAGCAGCTGGTCTGATGGCTGATGCCTTTTACGGTTTCCCTTCTCAGAAGTTGAAGGTAGTAGGCGTTACCGGCACTAATGGTAAGACCACCACAGTTACCTTGCTTTACAATCTCTTCGAAAAGCTGGGCAATAAATGCGGCCTGCTCTCCACTGTGCAAAACCACATTCACAACCAGGTGGAAGTAGCTACGCACACCACACCCGACTCCATATCAATACACGAGCTGCTTAGTCGTATGGTAGCTGCGGGTTGCACATACGCCTTCATGGAGGTTAGTTCTCATGCCATTCACCAGCACCGCATCGCTGGTATCCGCTTCGTAGGTGGCATATTCACTAACATCACACACGATCATCTCGACTATCACAAGACTTTTGACGAATATATAAGAGTAAAGAAGCGCTTCTTTGATGAGCTGCCCGCCGATGCGTTCTCCCTCACTAATGCCGATGATAAAAGAGGTATGGTGATGTTGCAAAACACAAAGGCTTCAAAAAATACCTATAGCATCAAAGTGCCTGCCAACATCAAAGGCAAAGTGCTGGAGAACGACCTCACAGGCCTCATGATGGTGCTGGATGGCCAGGAAGCCCACTTCCGTATGATCGGCACATTCAATGCCTATAACCTGCTGGCTGTATATGGCGCTGCGAAGCTGTTGGGCGAAGATAAGATGACGGTGCTGGCAGTATTGAGCGGCCTGCAAGGCGCGCCCGGCCGTTTCGAAACGCATATGTCGCCTGTAGACAAGATCCTGGGTATTGTGGATTATGCCCACACGCCTGATGCGCTTATTAATGTACTCGCCACCATCAATCAGTTGCGCCGCAACGGGCAACAGCTCATAACCGTAGTAGGCTGCGGCGGCGACCGCGATACTACCAAGCGCCCCATAATGGCGCAGGTAGCCTGCGAGCACAGCGATAAAACGATACTCACCGCAGACAATCCCCGTTCCGAAGACCCGGAGGGAATACTGAATGAAATGGAAGCCGGCCTCACAGGCCCGCAAAAAAGAAAAAGCCTGCGCATCACCGATCGCAGGGAAGCAATAAAAGTAGCCGTAACGCTGGCACAACCAGGCGATGTAGTATTGATAGCCGGCAAAGGACATGAAACATACCAGGAAATAAAAGGAGTAAAACATCATTTTGACGATAAAGAAGTTTTGGCTGAAGCATTTGAAACACTAAATAAATAACAGGCACCCATGCTGTACTATTTGTTCACATATCTGCGCGATGCTTTCCACCTTACGGGTGCGGGGGTATTCAACTACATTACTTTCCGTGTGGCTATGGCGATCATTTTGTCGCTGGTGATCTCTATGGTGTTCGGCAAAAGGCTCATAGCCTTCCTGCAGCGCAAGCAGATAGGTGAAACTGTACGCGATCTCGGCCTGCAGGGCGAGCAGCAGAAAAAAGGTACGCCTACCATGGGTGGCATCATCATCATCGCGGCTATACTCATACCTACATTACTGTTCGCGCGTGTGCTCAATGTATACATAGTGCTGATGCTCGTATCTACGGTATGGCTGGGTATGATCGGTTTTCTTGATGACTATATTAAGGTCTTTAAGAAAAATAAAGAAGGGCTTGCCGGCAGGTTCAAGATATTAGGGCAGGTAGGGCTGGGTATCATTATTGGGCTGACGATGTATTACAACAATCACGTGGTCATCAGCCGCGATGTGACAGGAGGAAAAAATGGCGTTTACAACGCAGCCGAAAAACTGGAGCCGGGCCAGTCTACCCGCAAGGATGAGAATGGCAAGCTACAGAGTTACGTAAATGTAAGAACGGCTACCACTACCATCCCCTTTGTGAAATCACACGAGTTCAGGTATGAGAAGATAGCGGCAATATTCGGAGATAAATATGTGGAGTATACTACGCCTGTTATTTATATACTTTTCGTCATCTTCATCATTGTGGCCGTTTCCAACGGCGCCAACATCACGGATGGCATAGATGGATTGGCTACCGGGGTGTCCGCTATTATTGGTGTTTGTCTTGGCGTGTTTGCCTATGTATCTGGCAACTATCTTTTTGCAGGCTATCTGAATATCATGGATATCCCAAATCTTGGTGAGTTGTCTATATTCATCGGTGCGTTTGTTGGTGCCTGTGTGGGCTTCCTCTGGTACAATGCCTACCCCGCGCAGGTGTTCATGGGCGATACCGGTAGCCTCGCACTGGGTGGTATCATTGCATCGCTGGCTATCATCGTGCGCAAAGAGCTGCTCATACCGATCATCTGCGGCATCTTCCTGGTTGAGAACCTCTCGGTGATATTGCAGGTGTGGTATTTTAAAAGGACCAAAAAGAAATATGGCGAGGGCCGCAGGATATTCCTCATGTCGCCACTCCATCATCATTACCAGAAATTAGGTTATCACGAATCGAAAATTGTAGCACGCATGTGGATCATTGGTATCCTGCTGGCTATAATGAGCATAGTTACTTTAAAGTTGCAATAATAATGAGCACAAACACACAACGCCTCGTCATACTCGGCGCCGCTGAAAGCGGTGTAGGCGCAGCCTTGCTGGGCAGGCAGCAGGGGTGGGATGTGTTTGTAAGTGATGGCGGAAAGATAAAGGAGCATTTTAAGGAGGCATTACAGCAGCAGGGTATAGTCTTTGAGGAAGGCGGCCACACCATGGAAAATATCCTCAACGCCAATTGCATTGTGAAAAGCCCCGGCATCAGCGATAAGGTGGCTGTAATGAAGCAGGTACGTGCCGCCGGTATAGAGGTGTGCAGCGAGATAGAGTTTGCCTATCGCTACAAAGGCGATAGCAAGATCATCGCTATCACCGGCAGCAATGGCAAGAGCACCACTACCAAGCTCACTTACCATTTGCTGCAAAAGGGTGGCTTTGATGTGGCCATGGTGGGCAACATAGGTTACAGCTTTGCCCGGCAGATAGCAGAGCGCCCATGCGAGTGGTACGTGATAGAGGTCAGCAGCTTTCAGCTTGATGATATTCATCAATTCAGGCCAGATGTGGCTGTGTTGCTCAATATCACGCCCGATCATTTAGACAGGTACTATTATAAATTCGAGAACTATATAGCATCAAAATTCAGGATAACCGAAAATCAACACACAACTGACCATTTTATTGTTAACAAAGATGATAAAGTAATTACCCAATACATCTCAACCCATTCTATTCACGCTAAAATAATATACTTCACGATGGACGAAAATAACATAGAGATAGATAACGAAGGTGGCCACATCCACGACAGTCGTATGTATATACAATATGAAGGAGAAAGCATGGACATGTCTATACATGATCTCGCTATTAAAGGAAAGCACAATCAATATAACAGTATGGCAGCGGGTATATCAGCCAGAACGGCTGGCTTAAGGAGCGAAAAGCTACGCGAGAATTTCACAGGCTTTGGTGGCCTGGAGCATCGCCTGGAGTATGTGGCCACTGTACGTGGGGTTACTTTCATCAACGACAGCAAAGCCACTAATGTTAACTCCGTATGGTTCGCCCTCGAGAGTATGTCTCAGCCTGTTATACTGATACTCGGCGGCCAGGATAAAGGCAATGACTACAACGAGCTGATGGAGCTGGTGAAGGAAAAGGTGAAAGCCATCATTTGCATCGGGGTAGATAATGCACCTATACACGAGGCATTTAAAAATGTAGTCGAGCCTATTATTGATACGAACATCATGGCTGATACCGTAAACGCTGCTTATGCCCTTGCCGAAAAGGGTGATGTAGTGCTGCTGGCACCGGCCTGTGCCAGCTTCGATCTGTTTAAGAATTATGAAGACCGTGGCCAACAGTTCAAAGCTGCGGTAAGAAATCTGTAATACCGTTATTGTTGCTCTTTTATAAATACAAGAAAAACACCAGTTCCCCCGGCCTTTAGGCTGTGGGAGAAATGAAAATTAAGGATGGCTTTAGCCAAAGTGTACGTGAGTAATGATTAATAATAAGTTTAGCGTTTAGAAACACAAGTATGTCTGAAGGAATAAAAATGTTACTGAAAAAAACGAAAGGAGACCACGTCATTTGGGGCGTGGTGCTCGTGCTTTCGTTCATCAGTATGTTGGCCGTGTATAGTTCCACGGGCTCCCTCGCATACCGTATGGAGAAGAATTCCAGCTACTACCTCGTTAAGCAGGTGATGGTGCTGGGCCTTGGGTTGCTCATCATTTATTGGGTACACCGTATCAATTATTCGCGCTTTGCCAGAATGGCGGTCATACTTTATTTGCTCAGTCTGCCATTGTTGGTGTATACTTTGTTCTTCGGCACTTCGCTCAATGAAGGTTCCCGCTGGATAAGGCTCCCGGTCATCAACCTCACTTTCCAGACCTCGGATCTCGCAAAGCTGGCGCTCTTCATGTTCCTTGCCCGAATGCTCAGTATCAAGCAGGGCGATATCAAAGACATTCGCAAAGGCTTCCTGCCTGTGCTCATCCCTGTGTTATTAACGTGTGCGCTCATTGCTCCGGCTAATCTCTCTACCGCGCTCATGCTCGGGTTCACCTGTAGCATTTTATTCTACATAGGCCGTGTACAGGTCAAGCATTTATTGCTGCTGGTGGTTATCGGTTTTGTAGGTGTGTCTGTGCTGTTCATGGTATCCAAGCTCACCCATTTCGGCCGTGCCAGCACATGGGAGCAGCGTATCGAAGACTTCGCCGGCGGCAAAAAGAAAGACGGCAAAACAGAAGACGTATACCAGGTGCAGCAGGCTAAGATAGCCATTGCCAATGGCGGTATACTGGGCCGTGGCCCGGGCCGCAGCCTGCAAAAGAATTTTCTGCCACATCCTTATTCCGATTTTATCTTTTCCATCATTATAGAAGAGTACGGCCTGGTGGGTGGGGCAGTAGTGGTATTACTCTACCTGCTTTTCTTGTGGCGCAGCATATTGATCTTCAAGCGGTGTCCGTTTGCGTTTGGGGCTTTCCTTGCTGTGGGCCTCAGCATCACACTGGTGTTCCAGGCTATGCTCAATATGGCCGTGAATGTACACCTTGTTCCTGTTACCGGCCTCACACTGCCTATGATCAGCATGGGTGGTTCTTCCATATGGTTTACCAGTATAGCTATCGGTATTGTCCTCAGTGTAAGCCGCTACGTGGATGAGATGGAAGGCGAGCGCAAGAGCAAAGCAAAGAAAGAAGGCACTGTTGAAACAGCCGAAGAGATAAAAGATGCAGGGGACGCAATGGATGCCGAACCTGTAAAAGAAAAGAAAACAAGAACAAGGATAAAGAAAGAGAACCCATTACAAGACCCTTTAAATGATATGCCGGTACCGGCAATGTAACTGATGAGCGCACTAAGAGTGATAATAGCAGGAGGCGGCACAGGCGGGCATATATTTCCGGCGGTGGCTGTGGGGCATGCCCTCAAAAGGTTGCTGCCCGATACCGAGCTGTTGTTTGTAGGCGCGTTGGGAAAGATGGAAATGGAGAAGGTGCCGCTGGAAGGATTTAAGATAGAGGGGCTGGATATAGCGGGTTTTAACAGGAGCAGTATTATAAAGAATATAACACTGCCTATAAAATTATTAAAGAGTAGGATGCACGCAAGGCGTATCATAAAAGAGTTCAGGCCATCTGCTATAGTAGGTGTGGGTGGTTATGCCAGCTTCCCTATACTGTATGCGGGCCAGGGTATGAACATCCCTACGCTGATACAGGAGCAGAATTCTTTCGCAGGCAAAAGCAATAAGATACTCGGCAGGCGTGCCAAAGCCGTTTGTGTAGCTTATCAGCACATGGACCAGTTCTTCCCTGCCAATAAGATAATACTTACGGGCAACCCGGTAAGGAAGAGTATATCTGCAATGAGCAAAACTACAGCACAGGGTAAGGCTTGGTTTGGCTTGTCGGAAGGTATAAAGACCATACTGGTAATCGGCGGCAGCCTCGGCGCTAAGTCAGTAAATGAAGCTATTGATGGCGGACTGGATGAGCTGATGAAGCAAGATGTGCAGCTCATATGGCAAACCGGCAAGCCTTACTACGAGCAGGCAAAACTAAGGGCTGAAAAATATGACAGCAGAGTAAAAGTGGTTGATTTCATCCGCGAGGTGGATAATGCCTATGCCGCTGCCGACATAGTGGTTTCTAGGGCGGGTGCGCTGGCTATAGCCGAATTGTGTATCGCTGGCAAGCCGGTCATATTTGTTCCCTATCCCCATGCCGCCGAAGATCACCAGACGAGCAACGCCATGGCGCTTGTGAATAACAATGCCGCATGGCTGGTAAAGGATGCCGATACGAAGAGTGCGTTGATGAATAAGCTCGTTGCACTGCTACAGGATATCGCGCAGCAGCACGCTATGTCGGTAAATATATTGGCAATGGCCATAAAAGATGCAGATGAGCGCATCGCAAATAAAGTAATAGAAATAGCAAACGCAGGATAATGAATGTAAGGGATATAAATAGGGTGTATTTTGTAGGCATAGGCGGCATAGGCATGAGCGCGCTGGCCCGCTTCTTTAGGGAGCAGGGAGCAGTAGTGAGCGGTTATGATAAAACCGAGACCGACCTCACCCGGCACCTCGCTGCCGAGGGCATTGCCGTACATTATACTGATGATGTAGCGCTGTTGGATAAAGAAACCCAACTCGTCATCTACACCCCCGCTATCCCCAAAGATCATACCGAGCTTAATTGGTACACGGATAATCACTATCCCGTTTACAAGCGTAGCGATGTGTTGCAATGGATCACGCAGGCTATGCACGCGGTTACTGTTGCCGGCACACATGGCAAAACCACGATCTCTACCATGATCGCATACCTCCTCCGCGAGACTGGTTATGGCTGCAATGCCTTCCTTGGTGGCATCTCTGTAAATTATGAGTGCAACTACTGGAGCAGTAAGAACGATACAGCAGTAGTAGAGGCTGATGAATATGACCGTAGCTTCCTGAAGCTGCACCCCGATATCGCCGTGCTTACCGCCATAGACCCCGATCACCTGGATATTTATGGCACGGCACAGGAGATGGAAGCCTCATTCATTCAATATACTAAGAATATAAAGATAGGCGGCACGCTGCTCGTAAAGCATGGCCTGCACAGGGCAAGTGATCTGAAAGGCCCGCAAACTGTAACCTACAGCCTGCAAAACGATGTGGCAAATGTATACGCAACACAGATCACGCAAAAGGATGGCGGCTACATTTTTGATGTCACCGGCGGCGACTGGCAGATAGAAGGCTTGCACTTGCAGGTAGGTGGTATGCACAATGTGGAGAATGCGGTGGCGGCAATAGCTGTTACACAGATGTTGGGCATTGCCCCCGAAAAGGTAAAGGCCGCGCTCACAGGCTTTAAAGGTGTAAAGCGCCGTTTTGAATACCTGATAAAGAATGAGCAGGTAGTGTATGTAGATGACTACGCACACCACCCCGAGGAGTTGACCGCTCTGATAAAGAGCGCCAAACATTTATTCCCCGGCCGTAGGTGCGTGGTATGTTTTCAACCACACCTCTTCAGCCGCACCCGCGATCTGGCCGATGGCTTTGCCCATAGCCTGGATATGGCCGATGAAGTGATACTGCTGAATATATATCCTGCGCGCGAACTGCCTATGGAGGGCGTTACCTCGCAGATGATCGCCGACCGCATGGCCAACCCCGCCCATACCATCATGTCGAAAGACGGCCTGCTGGAATATGTGCGCTCCGCTCCGCTCGATATGTTCATCACAGCAGGTGCAGGTGATATAGATAAATTAACAGGAACAATAAAAGAAATACTCTTAAAGAAGTAATGAAAGAAAAGCGCAAAATATCAGTTCGCAAAATACTGCAGGTGTCGGTCACGCTCGTGGCTTCCGTCGGCTGTGTTGTGGCCATGGTCAGCGCTTCCCGTATAGATGATCGCAAGGTGGTAAAGAGCGTGGCTGTACATCTGAAGAACGATAAAAAGTATCACTTCATACAGGAGCAGCAGATACTGGATCTCGCTATTGCGAATCGTGGGGTAGATGTGGAGCATACTCCTATCCCGCTACTCAACCTGCATGGCATGGAGCAGGCTATCAAGGCTGATCCCTGGGTGGCTGGTGCGCAGGTTTATGTGGATAATGAAAAGGTGCTGCAAGTATACGTTACACAGCGCATACCGGTTGCCCGCATCTTCCAGCAGGATAGCAGGAGCTACTACCTCGATACTACTTTGAGTATCATGCCGCTCTCGGCCAGCAATATCTATTATACCACCGTCATCACCAATGTGCCTGAATTGAAGAACGACAGTGCAAGCTGGGCGCTCCGCAAGAAAATGATCACCCTGGTGCGCACCGTACAGGCAGATACTTTCTGGAATGCCCAGGTAGCAGAAGTAGAGGTAGACTCGCTCGGCCAGTTCGAGTTGCTGCCTATCCTCGGCGATCAGAAGATACTGTTTGGCGATGCGGTAAATATCAGGGAGAAGCTGGCTAATCTCTTTAGCTTCTACAAAAATGTCCTCAACCGCATTGGCTGGGATAAATATGACGTGCTCGATGTGCGCTTTGCTGGCCAGGTAGTCGCAACCCCCTCTCTGCCTTACAATGGCCCTGTGGATAAGGTCGTTACCAACATGAACTGGATCAGCAGCATTGTGGAAACAGAAAGAGAAAAAGACTCGCTGAAGCAAGAGATAAAACCACCAAAGCCCATCATCGCAAAACCACTGGAGAAAACAGTATTAAAATCCAAAAAAGAGATCGCCAAAAAGAACGATAAAAAGAAAACGGCAAAAGACCTGAAAAAAGACAAGAAAGGTAAGAACGATAAAAAGAATACGAAAACAAATAGTAAGCAAAAGTCACCCAAATACGTTTACCCCAAAAAAGATCATTAACAGTTTTTTAAATCTCAGCAATATGAGCAAGAAGGAACAACCAATTATCGTAGGCCTCGACATCGGCACCACAAAGGTCGTAGCCATTGCCGGTCGCAAAAACGAATATGGCAAGCTGGAGATCCTCGGCGTAGGCCGTGCCGAGTCCGCAGGTGTCAGCCATGGCGTGGTCATGAACATTGAGCAGTGTATCCGCTCTATTGAGCAGGCCATGGAAAAGTGCATCCTCTCCAATCCCAACCTGGAGGTGAAGGAGGTGTACGTGGGCATCGCAGGACAGCATATCAAAAGCCTGCAAACCCGTGGCGACCGTGTGCGTTCCAACGTGGATACCGAGATCAGCAAGGTAGATATCGACCTGCTCATCCGCGATCAGTATAAAACGTACATACCTGCCGGCGACCAGATCATCGACATCGTTCCGCAGGATTTTACAGTAGACAATACCGCATATGTGGTCGACCCTATTGGTATGAGCGGCGTTAAAATAGGCGCTAACTTTCATATAATCACCGGCGACCGCAATGCCATCCGCAACATCAAGCGTTGTGTGGACAAATCCAAGCTTACCACCCGCGATCTCGTATTGCAGCCACTGGCTTCTGCCGCCGCTGTAATGAACGATGAAGACCTTGAAGCTGGTGTGGCTATTGTGGATATTGGCGGTGGTACTACCGATATGGCAGTTTTCTATGATGGTATACTCAAGCATACCGCAGTCATTCCTTATGCCGGTGTCAACATTACTAACGACATCCGCAATGGCTTAGGTGTGTTGCGTGCCCAGGCCGAGCAGATGAAGGTGCAGTTTGGTGATGCACTGGCCGAAGAAGCTAATGTAAATGCCTACATCACCATCCCCGGCCTGCGTGGTTTGCCACCCAAGGAAATTTCTGTGCGCAACCTCGCACACATCATCCAGGCGCGAATGCACGAGATCCTCGACTACGTGGTGTACCACCTCAAACAGATAGATCTCGACAAGCGTTTGTATGGCGGCATCATCCTCACCGGTGGCGGCGCGCAGCTCAAACACATCAGGCAACTTACGGAATTTGTTACCGGCCTCGGTGCGCGTATCGGCTACCCTAATGAGCATCTTGCGGGTGGGCATAACGAAAGTTTGATGAACCCTATGTATTCCACTTGTATTGGCTTAATTTTGCGCGGCTATCACGATTTCGAAAGTGGCAAAATGGAGTTCTCCGGCGAGAATGTGAACTACATTCATATACCCGCCGGGCAGGTTGAAGAGATCATCAGCGAGATGCCAACGCCTGTATTGCATTTGCCAGATGCGGCAGAGCCCACAAGGCCCACTGCAGAAGAGGTCGCCGAAGTGAACAGGGAAAAAGCGCGTAAGCGAAATGAGAAAGTGAAGAACTTATTTGATGGGCTTAAAGGTAAGTTCATGAAAATGTTCGAAGACGTGGAAGACCAGGAAATAAATTAATAACACAACTACTAATAATACACAACTACTAAAAGTAACAACTCACAACTAATCAATTTTTCACTAACCCAAACAAACTATTAGCACATGATACATTTCGAGATCCCCAAAAATCAATCGTCAATAATCAAAGTGATTGGCGTAGGCGGAGGTGGCGGTAACGCCGTGAATTACATGCATAGCCTTGGTATAGAAGGTGTGGATTTTGTGGTATGCAATACCGATTCGCAGGCGCTGGCTTTAAGCCCTGTAGCCAATAAAATACAGCTCGGCCCGCACCTTACACAAGGTCTCGGAGCAGGTGCCAACCCCGAAGTGGGCAAGCAATCCTGCGAAGAAAGCCTCGAAGATGTGGCAAAGATATTGAAAGTGAACACGCGTATGGCCTTTATCACTGCCGGTATGGGCGGTGGCACAGGTACAGGCGGCGCGCCCGTGGTATCCAAAATATGCCGCGACCTCGGCATCCTCACCGTGGGTATCGTCACCACTCCATTCACCTACGAAGGCCGCAAGCGCATGAAGCAGGCGCAGGAAGGCATAGACCGTATGCGCGATAACGTGGATACCATCCTCATTATCTCCAACGATAAGCTGCGCCAGCAATTCGGCAACCTGCCGTTCACAAAAGCATTTGCCAAGGCTGATGATATCCTCGCCACAGCTGCAAAATGTATTACTGATGTGATCACCTCTACCGGCCAGATCAACGTTGACTTTGCCGATGTATGCACCGTTATGAAGAATGGCGGTGTGGCCATCCTCGGCAGTGCTACCGCTACCGGCGAGAACCGCGCCCTGCAGGCCGTGGAAGAAGCCCTCAACTCTCCGCTCCTCAACGACAGCGATATCCGCGGCGCTAAATGGCTCCTGCTCAATATCACTTCATCATCTGGCGAGTTCGAACATACTATGGATGAAGCTGAAGCTATACAGGCTTATGTGCAGCAACAAGCCGGTGATAATTGCGATGTTATCCTCGGTATGGGACACGATCCTAACCTCGGCGAGCACATCTCTGTTACAGTCATCGCTACAGGCTTTGACCACAAAGACATCAAGATGGAATATCCCGCCCGCAACAATGAGCCGGAGAAGATCGTTGTCACGTTGGCAAATAATGCAATCACTGCTGAGCGCAAGATGCCTGAAGTGAAAATGGCAGCAAGGGAGCCGGAGCAAATGGCGCCAACACTGGTAGAAATGCCCGTGGTAAATCATGTAGAGCCCAATGCTACCCAGGAAGAATATATGGCCGAACTAAAGGAAGGCTACATGCAGCCGGTAGAAGAACAGTTTATTGCTGCTGCTGAAAATAACACCATGTATGTGCAGGAAACCAAAAAGCCCGAGGAAAGCCCGCTGAAGCTCATCATTAAAAATGAAGAGCCTGCACAACAATTACCTGTTATGAAAATAGGCGAGCGCATACTCTCTGCTGAGGAGATCGAAGAAAAGCAACGCTTCGAAGAGCAGAAGAGGGCCCTCGAAGACCGTGCCGAGCGCCTGCGCCGCATGAGCTTCAACATCAAAGGCTCCGAAAGCAATGACGAGATGGAAGCCGTGCCGGCCTACATGCGAAAGAACATGAAGCTGGATAACGGCGTAGCATCTTCTGATTCTTATTATAGCGGCTATTCCGTAGGTGTGAACGACAACCCGGATAACCCTCAGGCTGCCATACAAACCATCAACACTTTCCTCGACGGCAAAAAGCCCGATTGATAACTCGTTTCTTTTGTTTAATTACATATTGCATAGGCTCCCGTTTTCCAACGGGAGCTTTTTTTTATGTGTGTCAGCATGGATATAAGCTATAGGGAGCAAGTCCGAATACGCTTTACAGTAGGGAGTATTACACTCCGGTGTTGGTATCCTCACCAACGCTCTCTTCTCACAGGACCGGAGCTGCAACACCACACCACCTTTTCATTTTAACAATTCCGAAAAATACTTTGGCACGTTATGTGAATAGGTATCTGTAACCAAAACAAAAACAAAGGGTTATGAAAAAAATGATCTTCGCGATGACTATCGCAACCGGAATGCTCGCAACATCTTTTGCTAATGCACAGACTGGCGCAAAGGCAACTGCTAAAACAACAACTGCAACAACAAAGGCCCCCACTGCCACAGAAAAGCAAAAGGGTGAGCAGACAATGCCAACAAAAACAAAGCAGACCGGCAAAAACACTAAGGCCACAACAGCCCCTGCTACCAAAACAACAACAACAAAGGCCAAATAAATACGGCCTTTAAAAAAGGGAAGCCCGCATCGTTGCGGGCTTTCCTTGCGTTACTCAATTCTACTTACGCTTGCTCGTTCTTTCTATAAAACAACGTACTGCTGTTCTCAGCCCTGAAAATATTTTTCGCAGTGGCTATCAGTATATCTTGCGTTATCTCCTGGTACTTGCCCCACTCTTCATTGATCAGTTGTGCATCGCCCATCAGTTCATAAAAGGCAAGGTTATTGGCCCTGCTCAGCAGGCTCATATCTTCAAAGGCTATCAGCGCTTCTATTTTATTTTTTGCTTTTTGCAATTCTGTGTCTGTTACACCATCATTCAGTAAGTGGGCTATCTCCAGTTCCACTGCGGCATTGGCTTCTTCCAGCGTCTTGCCTTCACGCACCTTGCCTTCTACTGCCAGTAATCCGGGGTCCAGGCTGCCTGTGTGGTAGCAGTTCACTGTACTGAAGAGTTGTTGTTCCTTCACCAGCCGTTGGTACAGCCTCGATGAGAAGCCACTTCCCATGATCTCTGTTATCAGGTCTGCGGCATAGTAGGGTTGTGTCAGTCTGCCTGCCATATGCCACGCCTTGTACAGCGCGTCCACCGGCACATCTGCGTGTGCTGTTTCCATCCTTGCTGCTTCCTGTGCAGGCTCTGCCGTTATATTGCGTACATAAGGTTCGCCCGCAGGTATATTTTCAAACCACTTTTCCGATAATTTTTTCACCTCCTCCACCGTCACATTTCCTGCCACGCACATAACCGCATTCACAGGCAAGTAGTGTTTAAAGAAGAAAGCCTTTACTTCATCCAGGTGCGCTTCTTCTATCTGTTGCAGGTTCTTGCCTATCGTGGGCCAGCGGTAGGGGTGTTGTTTGTAAGCCAGCTCGCGCAGCAGGTGCCACGCATTGCCGTAAGGCTTGTTCAGGTAATGCTCTTTAAATTCTTCGCTCACTACTTTCTTCTGCACATCCAGGCTTTTTTCGCTAAAAGCGAGCGACAGCATCCGGTCACTTTCCAGCCAAAAAGCTGTCTCCATATTTTTCAAGGGCAGTTGCAGGTGGTAGTTGGTGATGTCGTTGGTGGTATAAGCGTTATTTTCTCCGCCCGCCATTTGCAGTGGTTCGTCGTAATCAGGTATGTTCACACTGCCGCCAAACATCAGGTGCTCAAACAAGTGTGCAAACCCGGTACGGGCTACCTCTTCATCCCGCGCGCCTACATCATACAATATATTCATCGCCACCATTGGCGTTGCTTTATCTATATGCACTAATACCCTTAATCCGTTAGCTAATGTGAACCGCTCAAAATGAAGCATCGTTATTTTTTTGATTGAGGTGCCAAAGTTAACGCAATAATGGCGCATACCAATTAGGTATTAGAAGGGCATATTCTTGCAAATACATCAATGGCGTGCAGGTTGTGTTGTGTGGTTGCGCCCTGAAATGGCAAAATCCCCCAGCGAGGGGCATCGCTCTTCGACTTGCGCAATGCGACAACACAAGCCCTGAAGGGGCGAAATGCCACCCAACATATACATCAAAATAAAGATGGCCGGCATTTTTGCCGGCCCTCTTTAAAATTAGTACTATGCGATATTATTGTTCGATCACGATGTGGAACACCCTGTTCTCTTCGCCCGATCTAACCGTCAGTATATACATACCATTTGCAAGGTTGTTGGCCAGTTGCACATGCTCATTGAGCTTGCCGCCCGGCGCTTGCGCGGTATTGTGGAATACCACCTGGCCCAGTACATCGGTCAGTTCCAGTGTCACCTGCTGATCGGTTGCTGATGCCAGCGTACCCTTCACTGTGAATGCGCCCCTGTTCGGGTTGGGCACTACGGTGAAATCACCTGAGCCGGTGCTGATCTGCTGCACGCCTACAGTGCTTACATCTACATACAACCACTCGTAAGAGGTGATCTTACAGATGCCATTGCTGGTTACCATACACTCCAGTGAGTCTTCCCTGTATGTGCTGAAGGCGCTGCTGGTGTACACATTGCTGGTAGCGCTCGGTATTGGGTAGCCATTCTTGTACCACTGGTACGTTGGGTTTACCGCATTCGTTACAGATGCTGTGAACGTTGCGCTTTCGCCGGGGCGTATTACTGTACCCGGATTAGCAGCGATCGTTACTACAGGCATGGCTGCCGTATCCACCTGCATACGCAGCGTGGTAGAATCATCATCAGAAAGGCGGCAAGTATAATTGCTCTTCATCACTACATATACTTCATCGCCATTGGCAGGTACGTAAGTGTACAAACCTGCCGCATGGCCTGTGCCGCTCGATACAGGCAGCCCGTTTACTGTCCAGTGATAGACAGGCGCATAACCACCAAATCCTGTTACTGCATTCAGCGTCACCTCTGTACCCTTACATACGGTATCATCAGGCGTTGCGCTGATGTTCACTGTAGGATAAGCATATGGGGTCATGGTCATGGTCACGGTATTGCTGGTCACTGACGCAGGCGATGGGCAATTCACATTGCTCAGCATAGTTGCCGTTACGTAGTCGCCATTAGCAGGGATGAAGGTATAAGTGCTGCCTGAGCCTACACCTATGCCGTTCACACTCCAGTTATACACCGGTGATGTACCACCGTTAACCGGTGTTGGTGTGTAGAGTGCTGAAGTACCTGCGCACAATGTATCCTTCGGTGTGTTGATGGTTACTGATGGTGTCACTGTTGGTGTGATCACCACCGATGCTGTACCATTCATATTCACCTTACAGC
>Ga0316218_1002003_pt1 | contig 20238 bp, 19 predicted proteins | sample TBH18003metaG_FD_203634 | JGI IMG/M metagenome (GOLD analysis project Ga0316218, IMG submission 203634) | Freshwater microbial communities from Trout Bog Lake, Wisconsin, USA - TBH18003 | ecosystem: Environmental > Aquatic > Freshwater > Lake > Hypolimnion/Profundal zone | place: USA: Wisconsin...
CACGGCAATTGATCCAGTGCGATTTAATTTTCTGCTATGGGAAGGATGGTTTTTCTCAAAATCAACTGCCTGTCACAAGATCCGCTGTTGAAGATAATCCGGTATGAGGAAGGATACCTCATGAGCAACCGTAAATAAATAGGGTCGCAGCACCGATCGAACGATAATCGGAGACTGCGGCGCAAAGGAGGACAATGCGATCAGCAGCGCTATGCCGATCAGACAGCCACGCGCGAAGCCAAACCCCATACCCAGCAACCGATCGAACGTGCCCATGCCAACCGTACGCAGCGACCTGCGCACGGCCCGCCCAAGAACATCAAACAGCAGCACCATGCCCACAATGATCAGCAGAAACGCGACTGATCGAGCAATGGCCTGCGATTGTATCCAGCCCATCTCCTGGAACTGTGCCCCCAGATTGACGTAGGTCCAACTGGCAACCTCATACCCGGCAAGCAACCCGGCAAGCCCGGCGATGGCGCACACCAGACCGGTGAAAAACGCACGCACCATCGAGAAAGCCACGATCGCAACCAGGGCCCAGTCAAATACGTTCCAGTCCGTCACATGCATCGGTACACCTTTGTGAAGCCTATTGCCCGTCCCCGCGCACTATGCCGCCCAGATCGTCCAGCCCAGTCAACTGACGGTACGCATCCAGATATTTCTGCCGGGTATGTGTTTCCACATCTTCTGGCAGCGAGGGCGCAGGTGCCTGCTTGTTCCATCCAATCGATTCAAGATAGTCGCGCACATATTGTTTGTCGAAGCTGGGCTGTGCACCACCCGGAGCGTAACTTGCCGCTGGCCAGTAGCGCGACGAGTCTGGAGTGAGCACCTCGTCTGCCAGCACCATGCCCATGCCATCGATCCACCCGAACTCAAATTTGGTGTCGGCCAGAATCAGCCCCTTCGTGGCCGCGTACTCCGACGCCTTGGTATAGATCTCCAGTGTCAACCGGCGCATCTCAGCCGCGGCCTCCTCACCCACCATTGCCACAACCTCGGCATACGAGATGTTCTCGTCGTGCCCGCCGCTGTTGTCCTTGGTCGAAGGGGTAAAGATCGGCTCAGGCAGTTGTTCCGATTCACGCAGCCCCACAGGCAGAGGAATTCCGCATACCGCCCCCGTCTTTTGGTAGTCCTTCCAGCCCGAACCGGAAAGATAGCCACGCACCACGCACTCCACGGGATACATCTTGGCGCGACGCACCACCATGCTGCGACCCTCAATCTGCTGCTGAAACACCGGCTCCGACAGAATCTGTTGCGCCGAGAGACGTTTGCCAAAGATCGCTTCCGAGGAGGTTTCCAGCAACGCGGCGATCTGGGGTCCCCTGATGGCCAGCAGATGGTTGGCCACCGTGTCCTTCAGAAACTCAAACCAGAACGCTGAAATCTGGGTCAGAATCCTTCCCTTGTCAGGAATGCCCGAACCAAGTACGTGGTCGAATGCGGAGATGCGGTCCGTTGCAACAAACAGCAGTTGATCGTCGAGGGCGTACAGGTCGCGGACCTTCCCCCGTGCCACCAGGGAAAGGCCTCCAAGATTGGTCGTCTGAAGCGCTTTCGTCATCCTTAAAACCTACCATCCTCAGCCTGAGAAACGGGAGGTCCTACCCGGAAGTTTGCATCTTTTTGAAGTGATCGGCCAACGCGCAAACCAGAGCGTGCAGCGTGGGTTCGGACGCCTCCAGATGGGGCGGCAGACCTAGTTCGCATAGCGCCCGCGTCGTGATCGGCCCAATGGAGGCACGTACCACACTGGCTGGTAGCGTCTGTCCCACCCCTTGCAGCAGAGCCAACAGGTTTTCGGCCGTGGAGGCGCTGGTAAAGGTGACGGCGTCAGGCACCTTCTCTGGATTCGCAAACAGCTCTTCTATCGCCGCCAGCGAGTCCTGTGGAATGCGATTGCTGTACGCAGCGGCCACCATGACGCTGGCTCCCGCAGCCGCCACTGCGGAACGCAACGTCTCCGGTGCCTTCTCTACCAGCACCAGCAGAATGCGCGCATCGGGAACTTCAGGCAGAATCGTCTCAATGATGGATTGTGCCAGCGATTCGGCGGTAAACGCTGGCGCAATCAGATCGGCGCGCAGGCCGATGGCCACAACCGCACGCTCCGTTGCAGGCCCAACTACCGCGATCCGACGCGGCTCAGGCGTAATTCCAAGTATCTGTGCGCGCTGTCGAAACACCTCGACCGCGTTGGCGCTGGTAAAAGCGACCAGATCGAACTCCGAGAGTCTGGACAACGCATCATCCAGCGCGGCATAGCTGGCAGGCGCCGCGATCTCGATGGTAGGAATCACAATCGCCGTTGCGCCCAGTGCACTCAGCCGGTCGGCCAACTGCGAAGCCTGATGCGCTGCACGTGTGATCAGAATGCGTCTTCCCCTCAGAGCAGCGCAATGTGCATCGGCTTCGGACTGGTTCCCGCTCACGGCTTCGCCTCCCGGTCGCGCGCAATCACGCGCTCGTAGTAGGCCTCGTACTGCGGGATGATACGACTGGAGCAGAAGCGGTCACTGGCGGTCTTGCGTGCCGTCGCAGCCATGAAAGCCAGCCGGGCCTCATCGCCCAGCAGCGCAATCGCCGCCGCAGCCATCGCCTCCGTATCGCCCAAGGGAAACAGCAGGCCGTTGACTCCATCCTCAATCAGCTCCGAAACCCCGCCAACCTGCGTCGCAATGCTGGGAACGCCGCATGCCATGGCCTCCAGCGCGGCCAGCCCGAAGGACTCCATCTCCGAGGGCATGATCATCAGATCGGCCAGTGGGAGAAGCTCGTTCACATTGTCCTGTTTGCCCAGAAAGTGGACTCGGTCCGCAACGCCCAGGCGCATGGCAAGATGCTCCGCGGCAGAGCGGTCGGGTCCATCACCAATCAGCATCAGGCGCGCGGGCAGAGCGGCAGCCACCCTGGCGAACACATCCACCACATCCAGAACCCGCTTCACCGGGCGGAAGTTCGAAAGGTGGACCAGCAGCTTTTCCGCCGCACGGTTTCCACTGGCTGGCTCGGCATATCGCGGGCGCATGGCTGCTGCCTTTACCGGATCGCGGAAGTAGACGTCGCAATTTACGAAATTGCGAATGACCTCGATCTCATCTTTGATATTGAAGGCCTCGCGGGTGCGGTCGCGCAGGTAGCTGGAGATGGCCGTCACACCATCCGATTGCTCAATTCCAAACTGGGTAATCGGCAGGTAACTGCGGTCCAGCCCAACCAGAGTAATGTCCGTTCCATGCAGCGTTGTGATAATGGGCAGATAGCGGCGGCGCTCGACCACCTGCTGCGTCTCCAGCATCTGCCGTGCCAGCAGCGCAGAGATGGAGTGCGGTATCGCGTAATGCACATGCAGAAGATCCAGCGAGTAAAACTCCGCCACCTCCGCCATCCGCGTGGCCAGCGCCAAATCGTAGGGAGGATGCTCAAACAGCGGGTAGTGGAACACGTCCACCTCGTGGAAGTGGATGTTCGTCTCGCGTCCGCTCAGGCGGAACGGCAGTGAGGACGTGATGAAGTGGATCTGGTGGCCGCGCGCCGCAAGCTCGATGCCGAGCTCCGTCGCCACCACCCCCGAACCGCCATAGGTGGGATAACAGGTAATGCCAATCTTGCGGCGCGGGGATCGGTCGCTGGGCGTGGGGGATGCAGCATTCATCGGGCTATTCGTCTCCGGGGCCGGGTGTGGGGCACGTTCCCCCGCCTCGTGAAATCTTACTCCCGCGTCGTATAACCCGAGCGGCATCGCCCATTTTTATGCGTAGTCATCCACCATCGGATCCATGGTTCCAACAACTCCATGTTTTTGTGAGATCAGCAGATGAGATGGACTTATCGTTTGGGCTCTGCGACCGATAGCTCCGTCTGCGAGGTGAACGCCATGGTCAGCACCGGGCAGGGAGCCTCGGTGATGATCCGGTAGGCGATATGAAGCGGCGCGTGCGTATCCGCCAGGGAAGCTTTGCGCACGCCAAGCACAATCAGCTTGGCCTTCTGCTGTCTGGCATAGTCCATCACCGCACAGGAAACCTCGCTGCCATAGGTGGTCGCGCAGATCGGCTCCTCGAACATCACTCCACTCTCGGCAGCAAGTTGTTGCAGGGCCTCCGACATGATCGACGGCACAACCTGGCACTGTGCACATGCCTCCAGTGTCCGCGGCATCACGTGGAGGCAGTGCAGCCGCGATGCGGTCAACTGCGAAAAGCATGCAGCATAGCGGATTGCATGAATCGTGATGAAATGGAAGTCGGTCGCGAAGATGACCGGTCCATTGGACTGAAGCGCCTTCTCCGGATTCATCGCCCGTGGTCCCACAGTCAGCACCGGGCAGGGTGCCTGGCGCAGCACAGCCTCTGTCGTGGAATCGAAGACGATACGTTCCAATCCATGCAGTGCGCTCGTCCCCATGATGGCAAGATTGATCTTCTTTGCGGTGATCGTGTCCAGTATGGTCGAGATCGTGTTGCCGCTGCCCAGGATCGCTTCACAGTTCACGCCTGCCTGTACAGCCTGCCGCTGCATCGCCTCCAGAGCACCCAGACAATTGTCACGGTGGGCTTTCGCAGCCTGTACCTTTTCTCCTGCCTCCCGCTCATCCCCTTCCACCGGACTAAACTTTGCTGCCTGAAAGACATGCAGGATCACCAGACTTGCCCGCAGCGCGATACAGGTATCAATGGCCGTTTGGCAGGCAGCATGGGATGCGGCTGAAAAATCGGTCGCCACCAGCACTCTGTCAAAGCTCGGCATTGTATCGATCGTGGTTGGGTGCATCGGAGGCATCTCTTTCTTATGCGCGGCGGCTTATAGGGGCAGCTCGCTAGAAACTATGTAGCCTCGAACTACATTGGATCGTCTCTCGCATCGATCTCTCAAGAACCTGCCGCTCTCCGCGTGGGGAGACCTGCCTGTGTTCTACCGCGGGGCTACACCACGCAGCATGGCCGACGCGATGAGCGCTGTCGTTGACCATCACCGCCCCTAGAATCCAAATCTTAGGGGGTCTTGTGGCGGAATGCTGTGATATTGATCACGGCTCTGGGAAGGTCGAACTGTCAGGCTCGCGCGGAATCGCGCAAACCCGTCCTGCGCCAGCTTTGTACTGCTCCCATGTGATTGATAAGGATAAGCAAACAAAGGATGAAACGCCACCATGCGCTGGTGTAATAGAAAAGCTCAAAGTGCGATTTAAAGTCGGAATACCCTAGACCGAGATCCGCTCCAGACGTTCTGGGGAAAGAATCTGGATCGAAACACCATGAATCTGGATCAGCTTCTCCCGTTTGAAACGACCCAGCATACGGGTCATCGTCTCGCGTGAGCAGCCCACCAGGTTGGCCAACTCCTCATGGGTCAGGGCCATGGTGAACCGCATCTCCGGCTTACCACATGACTCCGCTCTGCCCCAGTCCAGTAAAACCGCAGCCAGTCGACCGGCCGTGGATCCGGACAGTGCAAGCCGCCGCGCATCGAAGAACGCCGCCTTGTACTCCTCGCTCAACGCCTTCGCCGCATGCAGACTCGCCTGCCCATGCTTCTTCAAAAACGCCAGAAATTCGTCGCGGCGTATGCTCTTGATCTCGGTCGGTTGCACCGTCTCGGCAGTCACCTCGTACTTGGACCCGGAGATAACCGCGCCGAGTCCCAGTATGTCGCCCGGCATGGCGATCTTCAGGATCAGAGTCCGTCCCTCCTTCGAGGTGCAGGACAACTTAACCTGACCGGTACACACCACAAACACAGCCTGACTCGGTGCATTCTCCAGAAATAGGGTCGAACCGCGTTGCAGGGTCGCGCTGGTGCCAATCAGATCGAAATCGGCAAGCGCACTGTCGTCCAGGCTGCAAAACATGCGCAACGATCGCAGATCGCAATTTCCGCAGTGGCGCGCCGGTCGAATTATGGGCATGAGAGGCATATTTGCTTTGGCCTACCCGCCATGACACAGACGGGGGGTGCGACCGTGGCGGTTAGGATGCGACTGAGCTTGGCCCCTCGATCACATCAGGTGTGATGGCGAGATAGAACTGTCCCGTCACGCGATTTTAGCACACCGTCATCACTGGGCACGTTGCCTCGGCCAGCAGGTCAGGAGTCAGGCCATGCTCCACATGCGTCAGCCAGAAGGATGCCTGCCGCGCACCCAGCACAATCAGGTCCGCACCAACACGTTCGGCCAGCTCCAGTATGGCTTTGCTGGCATTGCCATGCTCCACCACGGTCTCTGGAGTGCACCACTCGTAGGTGGATTCGGGAATCATCTTCTGCAAACCCGCTTTAAAGTTCGAATCCATGAATCTTCGCTCCTCCGAAGATGCATTCGCCCCGGCCACATAGCAGAAATAAATATGCGCGCCGCTGTCCTGCGCAAACGATAGCGCAAAGACCGCGGCCTTGGATGCCTCGGGCGTAAAGTCTGTGGCATACACAATCGTGCGGAACACCAGAGGTCCATCTCCAGGCGTCTTGGCATGCGGCCCCACCGTCAGCACGGGGCAGGTAGCCTTGCGTATCATCTGCTCCGCCACCGAGCCCAGCACCAGCCGCTCCAGGCCAGATCTGGAATGCGTGCCTGCGACAATCAGATCGATATCCTGCTGCTTGGCTACCTTCAGCAGTTCGTCATGCGGCTTGTGCCCCTCCAGTCCATCGGAGGCAAACTCCCGGCGCATTCTCTCAAGGCCTTGAACACAGTCGCGCCGCTTTTGCTGAACCGGCATCCCCAGCACAGCCTCCAAGGAGGAAATCACACGCGAAGGTTCGAAGACATGCGCAACTTCAACGGAAGATCGGAAGTTCTGCGCCAGCGCCTTCGCATAACTGGCCGCCTTCTCCGAGACGGGAGAGAAGTCCGTTGCCAACAGAATATTCTTGACGGATACCGTGACGCGTTGCAGAACCGGCATGAGACACCTCGCACAATGAGCACGACTCGCAGCTCATTCCTGGCTCAAATTACTGGCCAAGTCCTATTGGACTGCGAGTGTCCGGCACCTGTCCGTGATGTACGTCACTCTGCTGACAGACGGATGCGCAGACGTGACCGGTGCCAGGTCGCTGCTTCCAATCAAAATGATGAAATGGAATAACTTGCAACCGCGTCATGCGATGGTCCGTTACCCCTGCACTGCCGCCATCTTCGCCCTGTTGGACGTTTCGCCGACCATCGCGCGGATGGACTCCACATACGGGGCATGCAGCACACCGCGCTCCGTGATGATCGCCGTCACATACTTTGCCGGAGTCACATCGAACGCCGGGTTCTCAATCCCCACCCCATTTGGCGTCATCTGCCTGCCATTGGAGTGAGTCACCTCGCGCGCGTCGCGCTGCTCAATCGGAATCAAGTCGCCACTGCTGGTCGCCATATCCACCGTGGACCATGGAGCCGCAACATAAAACGGAATCCCATGCTCATGTGCCAGAATCGCAACGCCGTAGGTGCCGATCTTGTTGGCCACATCGCCGTTGGCCGCAATCCGGTCGGAGCCGACAACCACCGCCTGAATCCGTCCCTGCCGCATCAACGAGGCCGCCATGTTGTCGCACAGCACTGTTGTGGGGATGTCGTCTTTCATCAGCTCCCACGCAGTCAGCCGCGCGCCTTGCAGAAACGGCCGCGTCTCGTCCGCGAAGACGCTGATCTTGTGCCCTTGCTCAATGGCCGCGCGAATCACGCCCAGCGCCGTACCGTATCCGCAGGTGGCCAGTGCACCCGCGTTGCAGTGCGTCAATACAGTGCCCTCCATCGGCAACAACGCCGCACCATTCGCTCCCATCTGCTTGCAGGCGGCAATGTCCTCGTCGTACATCTGGCGCGAACGCGCAATCACCGCAGTCTTGATCTCCGAAATCGGTACGCCCTTCGCGGCCAGCGAGTTATACAGTGAGCGAATCTCGTCTATACCCCAGAAGAGATTCACTGCCGTGGGCCGCGTCTCGGCCAGTGTCTTCGCCATCACCGCGACCTCGGCTGTCAGCTCCGGCAATGTCGTCGTTTTGCTGCGATCGATGCCCAGAGCCATCCCCATTGCCGCCGCCACGCCAATTGCGGGTGCGCCGCGCACAATCATGTCGCGGATGACGATCGCAACCTGCCTGTAGTCCGTCGCAAGGACGTACGTCTCCTCCAGCGGGAGCTTCGTCTGATCAAGAAAATTAACGCCTTCCGGCAGCCATTCAAGGGTTGGAATCATGTCCTTCCAGTTTATCGCGGATCGTTCTGAAGGTAAGATGAGTCATGGGTTCGTTGCGGTTTGGCGGGGTGTTGTTTTCTATCTATTCGTTCGACCATCTGCCACGCCATGCGCATGGAGCCTATGCAGAGGTGGTAGTGATCGTAGAATTTTGGCCGGGCGGAGCTCGACTCGCCGAACGACATGATGCTGTTACTCCGACAAATGCAAAGCGAAGCGATGTTATGAAGGTTGTGCGAGCCGCGAAGTTGCACGAGAAGGAATTAAACAGCTTATGGGAGGAGACACATGGCTGATTGTGAGTCGGATTTAATCGATGCGGTCCCACTGAGCGCTGAAGAAGAGGCACAGATCGACCGTGCAATCGCAAATGCACGCGATCCATACGACTACGAGGTCGCCGTCTCCGCCGAATACGACCGAGTACATGACTTGCTGATTGTGAAGCTGAAATCAGGGCAACGGCTGGCAATCCCGCGCGAGGACTTGCAGGGCCTTGCCGACGCAGACCCGGAAAAGGTCGGCAAAGTCGAAATCGAGATGCTCGGCAAGGCCCTCCACTGGGAAGAACTGAATGAGGACTTTCTGGTGGATGGACTGCGGCAGGGTTCCTATGGCAACGAACGCTGGATGAAGCAACTCCATGAGCGTTGGCGTCGAGAAGATGCCGCCGCAGCCCTCTCACGAACGGCGTAAAGCTTATGAGAGTTCGACCGCGCGCAATTTCTCGGTTATATCTTGTACGCCCGCTACATTCCAGACTTCATCAGTGAGCATAAATCGGTGGCTGTTCGTATGGGTTTGCGGCTTGGCGAGACGTTCGACTATTGCGTATGGAATAAGAGCTGCCCGATAAACACTGTAGTCAGGCGAGAATATTATTCCGACGAGAATATCGAAATCTGCGTCTGCTAGATTCCTGATCGCACTGAGCTGGCGCGATTTATCTTGAGGCGAGCATTTTCTGCCTTTGATCTGGTAGCGAGTTTTATCTGGGCTGATTACATCGTATCCAGGACGAGAATTGACTTCTGGATCCCATCCGTAGGCTTTGCAAAACAGATGTTCCGCAAGGTCGCCGACCGGGTTGTTAGAAGTGCGGAGAATCTTACGGTCGCGTAGTACCTCCACTATTTGCGCGTGGAGCGCAAGCAAGGCTTGGGAGGATAGTTCGTCTAAGTTCATGCTTGGCTCTTGAGAGCCACATGCGCCTTGCGGACGTCTTTGGCGGTGAAGACGCAGATAAACGGCAGATCTTCCTCCGACGGCACCTCGGCCAGCGCGCGTTCAATCACCAGCCGCCCGCCTTGTTCGCGGTCCACCAGGCACAACACACCGGCCACCGTCATTCCCGCCTCGCGAGCCGCCTCAATCGCAGTCACAGTAGATCCGCCCGTGGTACACACGTCATCCACAATCACCACTTCCGCGCCGGGCTGCAGATAGCCTTCAATGCGCCGGCCCGTGCCGTGCGTCTTCTCCGCCTTGCGCACCAGGAAACCGTGAATCAGCGTAGGTGCGGGACCATGGTCCTGGTTGTCGAGTTCCAACACACTCGATAAGGCAAGTGTCTCGTTGTAGTCGGCCAACGCCCAGGCGCTGGCGCTGGCTACGTTGGACACCAGCGGATCGGCCCCCATGGTCAGTCCGCCCACCGCAACCGCTGCAGGCATGTGTTCGCGGATCATCTGATACAGCACCAGCCCAGCCAGTCGACCGCCCTCGGCATGCAGCGTCGTCGTGCGGCAGTCAATGTAGTAGTCGGACTTGAGTCCGCTGGCCAGGGTAAAATCGCCCAGCTTGAACGAGTGGGTGGCAATCAGGTCCAACAGCGCGTTGCGATGTTTGGTTGGCATAGCTCAGCAATTGTAGCGGAGAACTGGCGCAGTGGTATGCGCAATAATCTTTGTGAATTTACGATTACTGCGTCATGCGTTCCAGATGCCGATATCCGCCGGTCTGCACCATCAGCATCAGAAACACAAACCCGTTGTACGCCCCATGCACCAGCGTGGACGCGGCTACCGATTCGGTCTTGAGCCGCACCCACGTCAGCAACAGCGATATGCTGAACAGCACAAGCAGTGCGTTCCACAGATGCGCCACCTGCGTCGCGTGCATCAGAGCGAAGATCAGGCTGGTCAGCACCGAAGAAAACAGCAAAGCCGCAGGGGTGAGGGTTGCCGTCGTCTGCCAGTGCGTCCGCGCCTGCTCAGTGCGCGGCAGGCTCAGCCAGTCGTATGCAATGGCGCATGCAGGCACCAGGAACCCGCGAAAACAAATCTCCTCAAACAACGGCGCCACTACCGTCCCGAACAGCGTAATCATCCAGGCATCCAGCGGCGTCATAAAGAATGCGTCAATGGGGAGGGTCTTCGGCGGCGTAATCAAGCGTGCCACCATTTGCATCATCAATCCCAGCAGCAAGCCCAGAGCCAGCAGCTTCCCCGCATGACTGCGCGCGGTAGCCCATCGCCATGCAATCCCATCCAGAAAACTGCGCTTCCATATCCTGGGGAAAAAAATACCCGCCGCCAGCAGGCTCGCCAGATACGTCATCGCCAGCAGTGCGATCTGCAGCTTAGGACGCTGCAGCGTAGTCACGCCGTCGTGCGCAATCCCCGTTGCTTTGCCCAGTGCCGCAACGACTAATTCAAGAAGTATCAGCAGCAATCCAGTGAAGCTGATAAACAGAAGCGCGTGCCCCAGGTGGGGAATGCGCCGTGGTCCTGCGACCATACTCTGCTCCAGGCCCGGCTCGTGGGAGCACTCCTCGCCGGGTGTCAGCGGCGGCTCATTCGCAGGTAAGTAACTCATGCCGATTCCTCTTTCTTGAGCTTGGCGCGTTTCTTCCCATCCCCCGCCGGTGCCTTCTTCCCGGGCTTCGATCTTTCAGCCGCTTTCTTCCCCAGATTAGTCGTTGGCATGCCCGTCTTCTTCTGCGGCGCCACAAACTTGCCGCGCGCTATGTTCACCCGGTCGGGCGCGGCCATCTCCATGGGCTGCGCCCCGGCGTGATTGGTCCCGCCGCTTCCGTTGGTCGTGGTCCGATTCGTCCAGTTCGATCCCGCGTGATCCGCTCCGTAGTGACGCGCCAGAAAGTTGCCGGTGTACGATCCTGCCACCGTGGCAATCTGTTCCGGCGTGCCATGCGCCACAATCCGTCCACCGCGTTCGCCGCCCTCCGGCCCCATATCCAGCACATAGTCGGCATTGCGAACAATATCCAGATTGTGTTCGATGATGATCACCGTGTTGCCCAGATCGGTCAGCCGGTGCAGCACCTCCAGCAGCTTGCGCACATCGTCAAAGTGCAAGCCCGTAGTGGGCTCGTCCAGCAGATATAGCGTGCGACCGGTCTGCCGCTTGCTCAGTTCGCGAGCCAGCTTCATGCGCTGCGCCTCGCCGCCAGACAACGTCGTCGCCGACTGACCCAGATGTATATATCCCAGCCCCACATCCACCAGCGTCTGCAACTTGGCCGCGGCCGTTGGAATATCTTGCATCACCGGCAACGCATCCGAGATGGACAGGTCCAGCAGGTCGGCAATGGAGTAGCCGTTGAAGCGAACCGCCAACGTCTCCTGATTGTAACGTCTTCCGTTACATACATCGCACAGCACATACACGTCAGGCAGAAAGTTCATCTCAATGCGCCGCTGCCCCTCGCCCTGGCATGCCTCGCATCGCCCTCCCTGCACGTTGAAGCTGAAACGTCCGGGCTTGTATCCCCGCTCACGCGACTCCGGCAGCATCGAAAATAAATCGCGAATCGATGTGAACACGCCGGTATACGTCGCCGGATTCGACCGCGGCGTACGCCCAATCGGTGACTGGTCGATCTCGATCACCTTGTCGATCTGGTCGATGCCGACTACCCGTCCATGCGCTCCCGGCTCTTCGCGCGATCCGTATAGTTCGCGAGCCAGCGCGCGATACAGAATGTCCGTCACCAGCGTCGATTTGCCCGAACCCGACACCCCCGTCACCACCGTCATCACGCCCAGCGGAAAGTGCACCGTCACATCGCGCAGATTGTGCGCCGTCGCGCTCTCCACCGTAATCCACTTGCCGGTCAGCGGTCGCGGCTCTGCGCGCGCGACGATCTCGATCTTACCCGCCAAATACTGCCCGGTCAGAGACGCAGGATTGTCCATCACCTCCTGCGGAGTTCCTGCGGCAATCAGCAGCCCACCGTTCTTGCCCGCGCCGGGGCCCAGGTCCAATACATAGTCCGCCTTGCGGATGGTGTCCTCATCATGCTCCACCACCAGCACCGTATTGCCCAGGTCACGCAGGTTCGTCAGCGCCTGGATCAGCCGCTGATTGTCGCGCTGATGCAGCCCGATGGAAGGTTCGTCCAGCACATACAGCACGCCGCGCAGCCGAGAACCGATCTGCGTTGCCAAGCGAATCCTCTGCCCCTCGCCGCCGGAGAGTGTCGCCGCGGAACGGTCCAGCGATAAATAATCGAGCCCCACCGCGTTCAAAAACTCCAGCCGCTCCACAATCTCGCGTTGCAACCGGTCTGCCACAATGCGGTCGCGTCCAACAAAATTCATGGCCCGCGCGCCTTGCAGAGCTCGCTCCAGCGACAGTCCCGTGAAATCCGCAATTGACCGGTGCTCGCCACCAATCTTGATCGTCACAGCCAGCGATTCAGAACGCAGCCGCCGGCCCTTGCATTGTGGGCACATCGTCGCGGACATGTACTGCATCATGTACTCGCGATAGCCCTCCGACTTGGTGTCATCCAGGTTGGCGCGCAGATAAGCAAATATTCCGTGGAATCCAGTCCGGCCAAGCTCGTTTTTCGGCGGTCCATACAGAAGTAAATCCTGTTGCGCCTTGGTCAGCTCCGCGAACGGCAGCTTCAGGTTGATCTTGTACCGCTCCGCAGCCAGCGTGATCAACCGCAGCAGATATGCCGATCCCGATCCCGGCCCCATCGCTCCATCCAGCAATGGCTTCGACCAATCCGTAATCGTTTTCGCAGGGTCAAAGTCGTACGTGCTGCCCAGGCCGTTGCACTGCGGGCACGCCCCGTAGGCCGAGTTGAACGAGAAGCTCCTCGGCTCCAGCCGTGGTACGTCAATGCCGCACTCCGGACACGCCATCGACGACGAGTACAGCGTCTCATCCTGCACGCGATTCGAACCCTGAATCCCAATCAGGACCAGTCCCTTCGCCATCTGCAGCGCCTTCGCCACCGAACTCTCCAGCCGGCGAGTGTCCAGCTTTGTCCCGCCATTTGCCGAGCTCATCGCTGAACCATGCGCGCCAGCCTGCTCTGCCAGCGGCTTCAGAACGATGCGATCCACCACTGCCTCCACCGTGTGGTTCTTGCGCTTGTCCAGACGCATGCCCTCGGTAAGCTCTGTCATTGTGCCGTCGATGCGTGCGCGGAAACCCTGCCGATCCAGTGCCTCCAACTCCTCGCGGAACTCGCCCTTGCGTCCGCGTACCAGTGGCGCGTAGATCGTCACCCGCTCGCCCGTTGCCTGCGCAACGATCCGCTCCACAATCTGCTCCGCCGTCTGCCGCGTAATTGGCAGTCCGCACTTCGGGCAGTGCGGCTGGCCCACCGACGCATACAGCAGCCGCAGGTAATCGTAGATCTCCGTAATCGTCCCCACCGTCGAGCGGGGACTGCGCGAAGTCGTCTTCTGCTCAATCGAGATCGCCGGAGAAAGTCCATCGATGGCATCTACATCCGGTCGTTCCATCTGATCCAGAAATTGCCGCGCATACGCCGAAAGCGTCTCCACATAGCGCCGCTGCCCTTCCGCGTAGATCGTGTCGAACGCAAGCGACGACTTGCCCGACCCCGACAGGCCCGTCACCACCGTCAGCGTGTTGCGCGGGATCGACACTGAGAGGTTGCGCAGATTATGCTGCCGCGCGCCGCGTACCGTGATGTGAGTGATTGCCATCGGAATCGGTCGGCCACGCACTCCACAGTGCAGCATGGAGTTGAAACGGCCAATCCTCAGAATACGGCATCCGGCAACGCGCAGTCTCGCCCCCGCCGCATGGCCAATCTGCACAGTTGCATTGCTTCCGCAGACGCTAAGCTTCTCCCCCCAGTCTTCGTCTATCTAGATAGCGGGATTGCAGTGCTCAGGAAGAATTTGTTTTGCTTAGGATTAGCAGGGGGGCTTAGCCCCCGGAATGGATCTATGGAAAGTAATGGGCATCAGACTCGGAATTCCTGCCTTCTTCCCGCCAGAACGTACCCCAATGGGCATTAACCAATTCGTAATACCCACATTGCATTTGCATCAATCTTTGTAACAATAAAACCGGATCGAACGCGCCACAACGCGTTTTGCATCTAATCCTGGTAGAGAACGACAAAAAAGGAATGTTTCCGTGAGCGATACAGTAACCCTGGTGTGTGCGGTACTTGCGTCAATGGCCTTTGGCGTCCTGCTGGCGTATGGCGTCTGCCAGTCCGTCTTCGCGCTCTTCCGCATGCATGCCCTTCGTTCGCCTGCGCCCTCTCAGGTGCGTGTCCCCAGCCGCGCCACCGCCGTCGAAGGCTAACCCCATTTATAAGTCGTCATTCTGGTATGAGCACTGCCGAAGCGGAAGATTTCTGCATTTTGATTTTGCCTTTGTCTGTTCTCCACTCACAACTTACAACTGTTTTACTGACTTCCCTCCGAATCGGCGATAATCACTTGCGTGACCCAACCCGCCGAATCCGTTCCTTCTTCCGCTTCAAATACACGCCTCACTCTGGCCGTTACCGGTGCCAGCGGCTCCATCTTCGCCGCGGAGATGTTGCGCGCCCTCCATGCGGACCCGCGCGTCGCCCGCATCGACTTCATCCCAAGTGAAGCCGCGCTACGTGTCTTCGCCGAAGAGATGCAGCTCAGCGGCCGCAATGGCCTGGTCGAAAAGCTGCTCGGCGCGTCTCCCGCGCCAAACAAAATCGTTCAGCACGCCGAGGCGGACATTGGCGCCAACGTCGCCAGCGGTAGCTCTCCCTCCGACGGAATGGTTGTGTTGCCCTGCACCATGGGCACGCTGGCTGGCGTCGCCAACGGCACGGCCTCCAACCTCATCGAGCGCGCCGCCGATGTCTGCCTCAAGGAGCGCCGCCGCCTCATCCTCTGCGTCCGCGAGACGCCCTTCAACCGCATCCATCTGCGCAACATGCTTCTCGCCGACGAGGCCGGGGCCACGATCTTTCCCGTAATGCCCACCCTCTACAACCAGCCTAGCGATACCACCCAGATGGCACGCCAGTTCGTCCACCGCGTCCTTGCCCACATTGGCCTGCCCCAGCCCGGCGCGTATGAATGGAAGGCTGAATAGAACTTTAAGTGGGTGCTGAGAACTCTCGTTCTTGCTTTTCGGAGGGAGCAGAGGGCTTCAGCCCTCTGAAATAGCCAATGAGCTAAAGGGCTTTAGCCCGGGGTTTTCTGCCCGCGAATCCGCCACTCGGCCTCGCGCAAGGTCGCCGCAAGCAACGCCTTCGTCTTGCTTGCAACATTATCCATCGCATAAGGCGCGCCGAACGCCTTCATCGCCGTCATGCGCGACGCCTTAAACTCCCCCTGCTGACGCAGCATATAAGCCATCGCTTCGTAGCGCTTGCCCTTCTCAGAGCGCACCAGCCGATGCCATCGTGCAGGCAGCACGCTCTCAATCATTTCGTAAAACTCCGCATCCATCTGGCACCAGAACAATTCGCCTCGGCTTGTCATCGAACTACCAGGAGCCAACACGTAATCCGCCATCACGCGATCCAGCAACACCACATCGCCCTGTAGAGCCGCCATCACCCAGATCGGCCAGTCCGACAGCGACTCCAGATCGAAGTACCACGCCGGCAGCTTGCTCTGAACCCCATTGCGGAAGATCACCGAAGGCGTGGGCACGAAGTTATGACGCAGCACCTCGTCCATTCCATAACGTCCCGCAACCAGGGACGGATACGATTCGCGTAGCACCGCTCCATCCGCGCTCACCCAGCGCACAAAATGGCAACACACGTTCACCGTGGGGTCGGCTTCCAGCAGCTTCACCTGCACCGCCAGCTTCTCCGGATCGGTCCAATAGTCATCCGAATCCAGCCACGCAATGTACTTTCCACGGCATGAGTTCAGCGTCTCGAATGTGTTGCGTTGGATGCCCAGGTTCTTGCTTCGTTCCAGTACCCGTACCACGCCCGGGTTCTGCTGCTTGTAGCTGCGGGCAATCCGCAGGGTCGCATCCTGCGAGCAGTCATCTGCGATCACAATCTCCAACGGAAATGCGATTCGCTGTGCCAGCACGCTCTCCACCGCTCGCGGCAGCAGTTTCTCCGCGTTGTAGGCCGTAATCGATACGCTGACCAGAGGCGTGCGTTCCGTCCCAGCCTCCAAGCCTTCGCGCAACATACCATCCATCTTCACGGTCACTCCGCTTCGCACGCTCGTCTATCGATAGACGTAGTACACATCATAGGGGTTGATGGCGTCATCGTACGCCGCAAGCAGATGGACCTTGAGCCCTTCTACCTGCTCGGCCGTCAGCCGCGTCCCCGTGATCAGAACCGTTGCTCCCCTGCCGCCGGAGATCTCGTCCAGCTCCGCACGGCTCGGGTTGTGCTGATTGAGTACCTCGTCGCGGTTGAAGGTCACAAACGAAGCCATGCCATGCTGCTCCAGGTCGTACGCTGTAGGCCGCTGTAGATAGGCAAGCACCGAGGAGCCAACGTAGTCCGGCTCAATCACCAGCGGCGCCGAGTCCAGGTTCTGGCTGTGCAGATACGCCACCACCTCCCGCGAAGAAGAAAATGGATAGCGCAAGCTCACCGCCACTGCAAACAGCCCGCTGTAAACCTGACATAGCAACACCACCGACAACATCGATCGCTGCCACCGCGGCCTCACCGTCTCGCCCATTGCTCCGTCCGCATGCTCCATATGCAAAGCCAGCACAAGGCATATAAATAGCCATCCAAGATGACGTACACCCACACTGCCCGCAATCTTCAGTTGCAGCATCAGTACTCCGCTGCCCACGAGATAAAAACCGCGTGCCAGCGGCCTCCGCAGATACACCGCGAACCCAGCCAGCAGCGCCCATCCAAATAAATCGAACAGCGCATCCAGCCGGTGTGACGGCGGATAAAAAATGTTGGAGTCCCAGAACTGGTGGGCCAGTACCGGAACCGGCATGTAAGCGCTGGTCAACGATCTTCCGCATCGCAGAAATAGAGCACTCGCACCCGTAGCATGCCGCGTGACCGAGAGAAACAGTCCAGTATCCGCCGGCGGCCGAATCATCAGCAGCGCCACCACAAACGAGACGCCCACCAGCATCGTGCTCGCAATCAAATCCGCACGTAGCATCCGGCTCGTTGTTGTATGGCCGCTGCGAGGTGGAATATCCAGCTCGCGTACCAGATACACCGCCATCACCCCACCCGCAAGAATCAGTGCGGGCAGCGACGACAGCGCCGCCAGCGACAGCAAAATGGGTACCGCCCAGCGCTTCCCCCGGCTTGCACCTGTGGCCAGAAGAGTCGCCCCAACCAGCAGCACAACTCCCAACATGTAGTTGCGATCGATCACGCCGTATTCAAAGAGAAAAAAGTACGAGAAGGCAATCCCAATCCGCGCCGACCCACTTAGTCGTCGGCAGGTCAGCACCAAACCCGCCGCCACCACGGCACAGATCCAATTCGGCAGCTTCATCCATTCCGGATTCCAACTGAGGCGCGTAATGCCGTATAGCAACAGATGCCATAAAGGAGGGTGGGGTTCGTAACGCAGATTGTGCAGCAGGCTGGTAAGCGATCCGCTGTCCCGCGCGATCAGCCACGCCTGCGTCTCATCTCTCCAGAACGTATGGCGCAAGGTTGCAATACTCAGAAGTACCGCGTCCAGCAAGACCAGCCCACTGTATACCCTGGCCTGCACGCTGAGACGAAGGCCTCGCCTCAAGGACGTATTGCCCATCGGTCACGTCTCCTGCACTTTGCCTGTCGATGTGTACTCATGCCCTGCATGGCCATGATGGAGCGGCTTATATGCCGACGCTGAAGTCGCCGTCCGGCAGCTCGTCGCCAGAGTGCGCATACAGATCGTAGGGTGTCCGTCGGTTGAATTTGTAGCGCTGGCGTATCTCGCGCCCCACAATCAACCCTATTGCCAGGGCGCCAAGCGCCGCAGACACCCAGCCAATGGTCTTCAGCATGTGCGATTCGGCCGCCTCAGCCCGCATACCAGATGCCGCTTGCTCGTTCTGCAAGGCACCCCCGTCCTTCTTCTCTCCCATCGACTCGCATCCCTGGGATGAGTGGCTGCGGCAACCGAATTTTGGCATGAATCTCATGCCTGCATCATACCTCAAGCACACCATAAATCGGGAGTGAGAATCTTGGCCGATGTATCGAAAAGGGAACCCACGACATCCCTCTCTATTAATGGACCTCAACCTGCTTAAAGCCCAACCCATATAGCTGCACACTCACCAGGGAGCGCGCATTTTTGCTCGCCGCATCCAGAATTCCATCCGCCCGTGCCGTCTTCTGCATCGTTTCCAGAGCATTGGCCCGAACGTCGGGTGCAAGCTCTTGCTGCGCCGCAGCCAGTCCCCCACCACCGCGCGAGTAGGCCCGCGTACTCTGGTCATCCAGCGTAGTCGAGAACAGTTGCGAGGCCGGCAGAGTCACATGAACGCCATGCCCGCCCGCGTCGATCTGCACATCCTCCGGCTTCACCTGCGCCAGATCCATGCCCGCACTCGACTGCCCATGCACTACCAGTAGCTCGCGCTCGCCCTCCGGAGCACGACGTGTGGCCGCGGAAGCTTTGCCCTCCACCACCGTGTCCAGTGTGTATACCGTCGTCTGCACCCGCCCCATCCGATGGATCGCATCCACCACGGTCGGCACAGAGAGTTCCGTGCTGCCTGCGCGCCCCGTAATCAGAGTTACAACCCGCCCCGCCGTGCCCGTGGTCGCGTGGCGGATAAAGACGGCAAACGCGATCGCACCCAGCATCAGCGCTAGCAAAAAGCTGATAAACCTGCCGCCGTAGGTTGGCCCCGAATAGTATTGCGTCGTCATACCCGCTCCAATTCCCACCATCATACCTTGATCGCTTCAGCGCACGGTTACACCGCGCCAACCGTCGCTCCATGACCCATATCAGCCTGGCTTCCAATTGTCTCAATGCAACTGGTAGGGCGTCGGCGGTACAGGCGCTGCGTCGGGAGCCTTCGGTAGCTTCGTCGCGTCCAGCTGCGTCGCGCCCTCCAGTCCTGTGCCTGTCACCTCCGCAATCGCCAACAGCGGCCCTGTATAGCCCGTCACCTGGATGCCGCGCAGGCGCACATTCTTCACATATGCCAGTTCCATGCCTTTTTTGCAGGTTCCCGTTATGTTCTCCAGCGTCAGTCCATCCATTGGCTTGGCCGGAGTCAGCAGCTTCGCGTCCACCAGATCGGGCACATCCGTCACGCGCATGTTCGAGAAGCGAAAATTCTTGAACAGCGGAATCCCCGCCTCGCCAATCACGTCCGCAACCCCGTCATCCTTGCCCGTATTCGTGTTCGTAATCTGTAAAAAACCCTGCCCCATGCCCGATACGTCGCAGTCCGTAGCACTCACATCTTCCACGAACGCGCCCCGCCCTACCCGACTCTTGATGAAGATCGCGTGCGAGCGGGCGTGGATGAACTTGCACCTCTCGATGCGCACTCCGCGTACCCCACCACTGGTCTCGCTGCCAATCCCGATATTGGCGAATCCCGAATCGGAGAGCGTGCAGTTGGCAATCACCGTGTCTTCGCATACACGCCCAATGTCGTTGCCCTCCGCGCCACGTCCACTCTTCAGAGAAATCGAGTCGTCCGCCGTGTCGAATGTGCAACCATCAATCACCGTGTGCTTGCACGAGTCCACATCGATGCCATCCGCCGCGCTCTTGAACGTCGCGTTCCTGAACGTAACGTTCTCGCAGTACACCGGGTGCGTCGACCACATTCCGAACTGCTGTGTATACACCCCCTCCACTAGTACGTTCTT
>Ga0316218_1002009_pt1 | contig 20191 bp, 43 predicted proteins | sample TBH18003metaG_FD_203634 | JGI IMG/M metagenome (GOLD analysis project Ga0316218, IMG submission 203634) | Freshwater microbial communities from Trout Bog Lake, Wisconsin, USA - TBH18003 | ecosystem: Environmental > Aquatic > Freshwater > Lake > Hypolimnion/Profundal zone | place: USA: Wisconsin...
GAATGGAACACCTCTGCGTTAAAATTAGCACTGCGGTGCGGATTTGTCGAGGAGGGTAGGATTAGCAAGGCTTACCGTAGAGATGGTGTAGATCGGTCTATGGTAATGATGGGGAGAGAATAATGTCGTTTATAACTAATGCAATTGGTAGTGTCTTAGGAGATTTGACAGGGGCTAATCAACAGGCTCAAGCTGCCCAATCCGCTGCCCAAACTCAGGCAAATGCAGCAAATTATGCTGCCAACCTACAAAATCAGCAATTTCAAACAAATCAGCAGAATTTAGCACCTTATATGTCATTGGGGGCGGCTGCAATTCCACAACTAATTTCAAGTCTTGGATATACTCCTCAAACAAATTCATCTGGTCAATTGACTGGATTAAATGGTCAAGGATTTCAGTTTAATCCCTCTAATTTGGCTCAAACTCCTGGGTATCAATTTACTTTAAACCAAGGTCTTCAGCAGTTACAAAATGCAAATTCATCGACTGGACAAAATCTTTCTGGGGCGCAACAAAAGGGAATGTCTAATTACATTACTGGATTGGCTAATCAAACATACAACCAACAATATCAAAATGCTTTATCCACATACAACACAAACGCTGGATATTTAAGCGGATTATTGCAAACCGGTCAAAACGCTGCTGCCGGACTTGGCACAATGGGTATGCAAAACGCACAAAACGTAGGTAATACCCTAATGGGTGGAGCAAATGCAACCGCAGCAGGGCAAGTTGCAGCAGGAAATACTCAATCTAATGCTTTAAATAGTTTAATGCAATTAGGACTAGGTGGAGCAGGAATTTATTCTCTTGGTGCTAAATCGGGAATGAATACTGCATTATCAAATGCAGGGTCTAAGTTATGGTCTGGATTAACTGGTTTAGGGGGCGCAGGAGGTGCTGCAACAGACGCATCTGTTTATGGTATGAGTCCTGATATAGCTGCATTAATCGGTTTAGTTTAAGGATAAAAATATGCCAATAGATGCCTCAATAATCCCTACAAAACAAAACATTCCCGATTTCGGTGGTTTTGTGAATAATCTTATGAACTTGCAAAAGAACAATATTGCAGTTCAACAAGGCAATTTGCAATTACAACAACTTCAGCAAGAAATTGATTTAAACAAAGCATCTTCCAAAGCTATCCAACAAAACACGGACGAAAACGGAAATGTAAATATTCCTGGTGTTATTAGTATGCTTTCAAAGTCTCCAGAGGCAGCGACTAATTTAGCACCAACAATTACATCTTTACTTGGTCAACAAGGAACTCAACAAGAAAATATTAGCAAACAACTAGGAAATTTGGTTCAAAAGAACACTATTTCTGGTCAGCGTTTGGGTGGATTGGTTCAAAAAATTGATAAAGGTGGTTTTGTAACTCCTGAAGAACATGCAAAAGAACTAGGTTCTTTGATTGCTGAAGGTGCATTAACTCCAGACGAGGCTCTTTTACATTTAAGAATGGCCCCTACTCCAACTGGAGACAAAAAGAAAGATCAAGAGGCTTATCACAACTTTATCAAACAAGAGCATTTTGCAACAATATCCAATGCGGATCAGCTAAATAAACTTCTTGGCACTTTACAACCAGGCGCAAACGGTCAACCGGCATCTATTTACGACCCTATTACTGGCACATTTAAGCCTGTACAGTACGCAAATCCTAATCAAGCACAACCGCAGACTAACTTAGCTCCTGGCGCATCTGGTACACCTTCTGGACAGTTTCCTAGCGCACCTCCACAAACTCAAGACCCAGTGGCATCTCAATTGATGTTCCCTGTTCGTCAACCTGGAACTAATTACGCACCATTGCCAAATGAGGACACAAAGACCCAAGAAGGCGGTCAATACGTCAGTGGATTGATAGATAGAAAGAAAAACCTTGTCACAGACCGTAGAAACTTGGATGAAATGCTCAAACAAGTTGAAAAGGTCAAAGAGGAAACAATGCGGATTCCAGGCGGTGATTTGCCTGTAGTTGGTGGTGCAGTCAATCTTGCAAATAAAGGAATTCGATACGCAAGTAGCATGGTTGCAGATCCAAAGTATCAGCAATTGTCAAAAGACATTGCAAATATGCAGATATCCAATCTAAAAGCTGCCGGTGGTTCAATGGATACGGTTGCAGGACAGGCTTTACAGGCTCATGCAAACGGAAGTGAAGTCTATGATCCAGATGTACTCTTAAACATTGGAAGACGAGCAAAATCAGACATGAAGAATCTTGATCTTCAAACGGACGCAGCAACCAAGTTTATTAAGCGTTATGGCGCAAATAACATGGACACATTTAAGAAGATCTGGGGTGATAACGCAGACAGTAAGTTATTTGAAATGATGAATCATCACGAAGATAAGACAATGACGGATGAGCAGAAAAAGCAGAAACGTGATGAATTAGCCGGTATAACTCCTGGAATGTCTGCTGAGAAAAAGAAAGAACTATTAAAAGAATTTAAAGACAAGCACGAAGTTATTCAAAAATTAGTTAACACAGGCGGTCTGTAATGGGAACATTTGCTGATTTTCTTGATGACGTTGAGACTGAAAAGCCTCAATCTAAGAATGTTCCTGCACCGATCAGGAATAACAATCCAGGCGCACTCATGCCTGGTGGAAAGTTGGCACAGTACAAAACTCCAGAGGAAGGACTTGCAGCACTTGATAAGAACTTAGCAAGTTACGGAAAAAAAGGTGTAAGCACTTTAGCGGATGTAATCTCTAAATGGGCACCTCCTAATGAGAACGACACAAATGCTTATATTGCTCACGTTGCAAAAGTTGCAGGACTTGATCCAAATCAAAAGATTGATTTAAGTAATCCGTTGATTCGTCATCAAATATCTGCCGGAATTGTTCAGCATGAGAATGGAACTAAAGCCATTTATCAACCGTCTGCACAAGTCAAATCAACTTCCTCAGACTTTGCCAGTTTCTTAGAAGATGTAGGAGAAACACCAAGTCAAGCTAAATCGGTAGCTCCAGTTGTCCAACAAGCCCCACAAGTAACTCAGACTGCGCCAGTCGTTCAAGCTCCTGCAAGACAGATGAACGCAGGGGAAAAGATGTATCAAAACAGAATCAATGCCTTAAAAGACTTAGGTATTGGTCTTTCATCATTGGCAGATGTGACAGTTGGTGGGGTACTTCCTGCTGTTGCCGGTCAAGTTACTTATCCAGTAGCTAGATTTTTACAACAAACCCCTGAACAGGCTCAAGCCACAACTGCTAAGGTTACTGATGCTCTTGAGAAACCTTTTGGTAAGGCTTTTGGAGTTACCGAAACTCCTGCTTATAAGAATGAATTGTCTCAAAATGCTCTAAACTTTATTGGTGAGAATATCAATAAAGGGGCGCAGTATATATCCGAGAAGACAGGAATTCCAACTGGGGACGTTCAAAGTTACATTAATTCTTTGACTTTAGCAGCCGGTAAGCCTGTAGGTCAAGCAATGGGTAAAGTTGGAGGTGCAGCATTAAATCAAGGTGCTAAGTTAGCCCAAGAGTTTAAAGAGGTTACAACTCCTCCAATGAAAACTGAAATTGCCCAACCTAGCGAGGTAATGGCAGGATCAACAGGCGCAGCAAAGACAACCACAAACCCCTATCCTAAGTTTACTGGTCAAGAAACTGGTAAGGGTGGAGAGTTCCCAATGGTGAAACTTTCCAACATTTCCAAAGATGTATCTCCTAAAGAGCAACAAACCAGAGCGCAAATTGCAACCGAAATCCTTGGGGACAAAGATGCGGTTAGAACTGGTGTAATTACAGGAAATGAAGACACTTTAAGAAACGAGCACACCGAGGCTAAATCTTCTAATCAGACTCCCAAGGCTCAAGTTCTTAGGGATCAACTGGCTAGAGAGCAAAATGCTTTGTCAAATTATGCTCAAGATCGTATTAAAAATACTGGAGCAAGTCAAACCCTAACGTCTGATTACGAAAGAGGCCAGGCAATTAATGATGCCTTTGCCGGTGATCAAGGATTGACTGGATTCTTTAAGACTGCCAAAAATCAGTTATATGACGAGGCAAAAACAAAAGTTGGAGAGAATCCGATTAAGACAGGGCATGTTGATACTTTGCTTAACAACGAACAATTTAGAGCCGGTCTTGGATTAAAAGGCAACGAAGGAGTTGCATCTAGTGCTGAAAAGCTAATTAATTTGGCTAAGACTATTGGATTTGAGGATGAGTTTGGTAATAAATATGCTCCAAACACTATTGGCGCATGGGATGCAGTTCGCAAATCTTTAAATTCAGAATGGACAAAAGATAATGCGTCAGTGATTAGAAAGATTAACACTGCTATTGACAAAGATATAGCAGGGGCAGGAGGTCAGGAACTTTACAAAAAGGCTGATCAATTGCATCAAGCCGAAAAGACTTTATTCTCGTCCAAGGGCATTAAATCAATCTTTGGTGATATTGATCCTAATGGAGTTCAGACTGGTACACCTTTTGAGAATATTCCTCAAAAACTTAACAGTATTCCCAAAGATGAATGGGCACACATATTTGATACTGCTGACAAGATATCCAAAGGAAAGATTGACGGCCCAATTAATAAAGAGACTGGATTGCCTAACTGGAGTATTGAAGTCCCAGAGGAAGTAAGGCAAAATGCTGAAAGGGCAAAAGCTGAGATTAAGGGCGCAATTGCTAGAGAAATCTACGAAAAAGGCTCAAAAAGGGCAGGAGTTTGGAATCAAAACGATGTGACTTCCATTCTTAATGCAAGAGCCGAAAAGATTAAGCATGCGTTTGATCCAGAGGAAATTAAGGCTTTTCACACTTTAAATGTTGGTGGTCAAATCATGCCTGGGGTTCATGGGTATGAAGGCGCAGGGTTACAAGAGCAAAGACTTGGGATGCTTGCAAGTCATGCTCCAAAGATAGGTGCTGCAACTGGTGCAAGTATTGGATCTGTATTAGGCCCAACTGGTACGGCAGTAGGTGGTTATTTAGGTCAAAGAGCAGGAACTGCATTTGAGCAAAGTTCACTTGAAAAGGCTTTAAATAAAGCAGCGACTGAGACACAAAAAGAGATGAAAAAGAACGCACAAAAAGCTAGTATTTTGAATCTCAGAGAGAACAAAAAGGATTGATATATGAGTGGAATAATCCCAAACGGTAGGCAACAATTCTTTAATTCCAATGGTGGCCCATTGGCAGGGGGATTTGTCTATTACTACATCCCAGGCACAACAACATTTAAAAACACCTATCAGGATGATACTTTAACAACTCTCAACACCAATCCTATTGTTCTCGATGGAATTGGAAGTTGCCAGGCTTACGGTTCAGGCTCTTACCGTCAGCAAGTCTATGATGTGAATATGAATCTGATCTGGGATGTTCAGACAGATGCGCCCCAATCTTTCTCATTTTCTGATTACACGATATCGGAATCTAACAGTAAGCTATTTTTCTATTTCCAAGGCACTCCGATAGCTTCCTTGGATCAGTACGGAAACTGGAAGACTCTTGGATCTGTATATAGTGCAACAACCCCATAAGGAACGAACATGGCAGGAACAACAATCGGGGCAAATGGCATATTACTGAGTAACTGGACAACGGCTACAAGACCAACCAGTCCGGTTCTCGGTCAGATGGGATACAACTCCACTATTTTTAACGTAGAGACTTGGAACGGTGTTAGATGGGCGCAAGGTGGAGGATCTGGTACTGGTGGGGGATCGGATACAGTATTTGTTGAAAATGGTCAAACTGTAACTACTTCTTATACAATACCAACAGGATATAACGCAAGTAGTACCGGCCCGATCACAATCAATTCTGGCGCAACAATAACAATTCCTAGCGGTAGTCGTTGGGTAATTTTGTAGAGGAAATTAATTATGAGTTATGGATCAGGTTTAATGGATGTAGTTCAGTCAAGTACGACTGGCACACCTACACAATTTAATGATGGGTCGGGTACGCAAGTTGGTACGCTTTGCAGGGCTTGGGTAAGTTTTGTAGGATCAACTGCAGCAATTAATGCTTCTTTTAATGTTTCAAGTATTACAAGAGCAGGAACAGGAGCATATACTGTAAATTTTACTAATGTTTTATCTGATACAAATTATTCAACTTTAGGAACTTGTACAGGCAGAGGTGGTTCAGGAAGTCCAACAAGTAACTTATCAATTGGTTATGGGTCTGCTTCAACATCAAATGCAAATGGAACATACTCTACTTCTGCGGTTCAAATTTATGTGCAAAGTAGTACTGGTAGCACAACAGATGCTCCAACTGTAAGTATTGCAGTCTTCAGATAAGGATAAAACAAAATGACTTCAATCATAAATGCCTCACCCTCTAATGGGATAACACAGACTGCCGATGGTTCAGGTCAAATTAAATTGCAAGCTAATGGGGTTACTACTAATGCTTTGGCTTGGGTAAACTTTAACGGTACATCTTCAGGAACAATTACACCAAAAGCAAACTACAACGTAAGTTCTGTTACAAAAAATGGTACTGGAGATTATGTTTTAAATTTTACAAATCCTTTATCTGATGCAAATTATTCAGCAGTTAGTAGTTCTGGAAGAAATGGAACAGGTACTGGTGGTTATTTGTCTTTGGTTGGAGACAGATTAGCACCAACCACAACTACACTTCAAGTTTATACAATCACTACTTCAGGTGGTGTAACTGATGCATCTTATGTAGCAGTAGCAATTTTTGGAAACTAAAAGGAAACAATCATGTCACAAGTAATCGTATATACAAACACAAGCGGAAATGTCTCGGTTTGCGTCCCTACTGGCGAACTACCAATTCAAACCGTCTTAGTTAAAGATTGTCCTGCCGGTGCGGTAATCGTTGATGATTCAACACTACCCCAAGGCGATGATGCTTTATTCTTTAACGCATGGACACTAAGCGGAACAACTGTAACAGTTGACATGACCAAAGCTAAAACAGAAGCTACAAATCAGTTAAACGCAATGGCTTATGCTGAAGTACAACACAGAGCAAACAAAGCAGGTATTGGACTTAGTAACGTGATGGCAGACTCTGATTGGACTACCGCACTCACAACGGCTAGATCAGCAATTACTGCATCTACAACAACCGCACAACTTGTCGCTGCAATTGCACCAGTTCAGTCTGCTATTACTGCTAACGCATAAGGGGTTACTATGGCTATCGTCCTTGATGGTTCAAACGCTAATACGGTTGGCATACCTAACCTTGGCACTGCTCAGGCATCCACTTCGGGAACGGCAATAACTTTTACTGGTATTCCTAGTGGAGTTAAGCGTATTACTGTGATGTTTAGTGGAGTTTCCACAAATGGATCAAGTAATTATCAAGTTCAAATCGGATCAGGTTCTGTTACATCTTCTGGTTATAACTGCGGATTTACTTATTTAAGTTCTGCGGTAACAACTGCAAATGCAACAAGTGGATTTGTAATAGCTAACCCTGCGGGAGCAGCGGTAACTTTTAGTGGACAAATGATTTTAGCTTTAATTTCTGGTAATACTTGGACTTCATCTCATGTTATGGGTGAAACAGATGCTGCAAGAACAATGATTGGGGGCGGTGTTTCTCCTGCTCTTTCTGGAGTTCTTGATCGAGTAGTAATTACAACCGTCAACGGAATAGACACATTTGACGCAGGATCAATCAACATTCAATACGAGTAAATCATGGCAGAAATAGACCCAAATGTACTGAAAGAAGTTGCGAAAGAAGCCTTAAAAGAATGGCTAAACGATCAATTTGCTGCCTTTGGTAAGTTTACTTTAGGTGGATTAATGTCCGCAGCGTTTGCCGGTCTAGTCTATCTTTGGTTGGCCTCGCATGGTTGGGTTATCTCTAAGTAGGTGCAATCATAGATCCTTTTACTTTAGCGATGATGGCTCTCGGTGCGGTTAAATCGGGAGTTGCTTTTTACAAGGAAGCTAAATCAGTCGGTAAAGAGGCAATTGGGGTTATTACTGAGATCGCAGACGGTCTTGGTTCTTTTTTTGAACATCAAGAAAAGGCAATTGAGTATGCAAAAGAAATTGAGAAAAACCCGCCTAAAAACAAAAGTCTTCAAGCCATTGCCCTTGACAACGTACTTAGACGAAAAAGACTTGAACAAGCCGAGGCAGACCTCAGAACAATGCTTACATGGGAAGCCCCTCCAGAATTAGGATCACTTTGGGCAGACTTCCAAGAGGAACGATCTAAGCTAATGGCAGACAAGTCTAAGTTTGACAAAGCGCAAAAAAAAAGGACGAACAAGAACGCATACAACTTCAGTCTGATAGAGAAGATTTCCAGTTTAAGGTTGCAATTTGTATCGCAGTGCTTGTCTTTACACTCACTTGTTTTAGTTTGATGTATTACATTCGACAAGATTATCAGGAAAGTCTCAAAGGGGACAGAGCGCATATTGAGTTTAAAAGAAAATTTCAGGCTAACTCGGTTGAGATGGAATGTTTAAAGATTTTTCAAGAAACAGGATTTCTACCTAAATACTGCCCATGATAGGACTGAACCAAACATCTTCTACAAACGACTCTGACGATACAGGGTGGTTAAACTCCAAATGGAGACCTTGTATGGGTTGGATGTATATGGTTGTCTGTTTCTGTGATTTTGTGATATTTCCGGTGTTTTGGTCACTCGTTCAGATTTACGGTAAGGGGAAGGTTGATGACCAATGGAATCCGTTGACTTTGCAAGGCGCAGGATTCTTTCACTTGGCAATGGGTGCGGTTCTTGGAATAACCTCATTTGGCAGATCTCAAGAGAAAATGACGGCAATGACTACACCTACAACTTCAAAATGATCTATTACAACCTGATATTTTCACTACTTATAGCTATTCTTTCCGCGGGGGGAGGATGGTATATAGAGCACCTTAGATATGATGCTTTAGAAGCTGAGTATCAGGTATTTAAGGATCAAGTTGCTACTAAGGGTGAAATAGCTCAAGAGCAAGTAAAAACCGAAGTTGTAGAGCAAAAATCAATTACCCAAGGAGTTGTATCAAATGAAAAAGCTAAGTTGGCTCTTGTTGATAGTTATTATGCAGGGTTGCGCATCAAAGCCCCAGGTGATACCGGTAGCAGTTCAGTGCCCCAAGTTTCCATCTCCTCCAGAGGAATTGATGTCATCCCCAAAGACACAATATCTATTGAACACGATTGCGCCAGTGAAACAGTGAAATTGATGGCTTTGCAAGATTGGATTAGACAACAAAGTGAGTTGAAATAATGGAATATTCAAAAGACGGATTAAAGCTGACCGAACGATTTGAAGGATGTAGGCTTGAAGCCTACCCTGATCCTGGAACTGGTGGTGATCCTTGGACAATTGGTTATGGTCACACAGGAAAAGATGTATTTCAATCCCTTGTAATAACTCAAGAATACGCTGAAAAACTGCTCTTAGAGGACGTTCAGAAGGCAGTAGCTAATGTCAATGCTCACCTTAAAATAGAAGTCACACAAGAGGAATTTGACGCATTGGTGGACTTTGCTTTTAACTGTGGTTGCGGTAACTTGGATAGCTCTACTTTACTTAAAAAAGTAAATGAGGGTGACCATGAAGGCGCAGCAGATGAGTTTTTGAAATGGGACCGGTCTGGAGGTCATGTTATGGCAGGACTGCTCAAGCGTAGACAAGCGGAGGCAGCGTTATTTTTATCGGATCTATCGAAATGAACGATATAGCAGATGACGCACATTACACCGAGGAAATGCACAGGGAATCAGCACTGAACGCAATCAGGCAAAGGGAAAAGGCAAAGTACACCGGATTTTGCTTAACTTGCAACGATACTGCTTTGCCAAATTCTCAATTTTGCTCTAAAGATTGCCAGGAAGACCAAGAATTAATTATCAGGATTGGTCGAATAAAAGGAAAAGTAAATTAATAACTTAGGATTTTGTCGTATTTCTTACTTTGTTCTATCTTTGCATCATAGCCTTTGTGCCAGGCTTTCTGCCAAGTTTCGTAATTACTTTCAACATAAGGCTTATCAGTCTTTAGAAAATCAATAGCTTCTTGCACCTCTTTCCATTTGTGGTGACTGCTTTTGTCTAAGAATTTCTGTATTCTTTCTATTGCTTCATCTCTAGTCATTCTTGTCCCCTTGCACGAATAGCTTTAGCTAATGGAACTCTAATATTGTTTGGATATTCAGGCAATTCTAATGATTCACATATCTTTGCACATTCCTCACGTTCTTTTAATATTGCTTTTTCAATCATTTGTTTTTCATATTCAGTCCAATCACCTTTTGACTCAATACGATTCCAAAATTCCTCACGTTCTTTTTCTGCTATTAGTTTGGCAAAGGCTTCAATATCTTTGTAAAGTAATGACATATCGGATAAACTTTTTCTATCGTAATGGTTCATCCAATAATCAGCTTTTTTTCTAGCAATCTCAGTTACTTCTTCTTTAGTCATCAAATATATACTCCAAAACTCATTGCTTCACAATCAGAAATATCATTCTTGTACCATTTTCTTTTTTTTAAATTTCGAGACTTTAATAAAAGTGCATTGTCAATTCTTTGACTCATACTGCACAAAACATCATCCTGTTTTGGTGAGCAATATCCTTGTTTTTCCACATTTGTAGCAAACTTTTCCCAACCGTACCCTGCTTTTTTACATATTTTAATCATGCACAATTGTTGTTCAGTAAAATTAATTTCTTTAGTCATCATAAACTCCTACTAAGTAAAGAAAGAAAATAAACGCACCAGTTGAGACTAACCCTGCAAGCATTATTATTGATGCAAAAATAATAGAATCAATTAGTGCGTCCATTTTTACTCCGATCAAAAGGGTACGTCTGAGTCCATGTCATCAAAGCCCGATCCAGTATTGGAAGGTTTTTGATTACTTTGTGGATGTTTAGCGGAATCTTTCTCCCCTCCAAGCATGCGGATTGTGTCTGCTTTGATATGGTGGGAAGTTTTTTCGATACCATTCTTATCCGTATATTTCTGGGTTACAAGCGAACCCTGAATAAATAGCATTTTCCCACTTTTAATGTACTTTTCACAGATTTCAGCCAACTTTCCAAAAGCGGTGATATTGTGCCACTCGGTCTTGGTTTTAAGATCCCCAGACTTGTCTTTCCACTTCTCCGAAGTAGCTACAGAGAAGTTAGCTACTAAGTCCCCTGAAGGCAAAGCTCGGATCTCTGGATCTTTCCCACAATTACCGATAATTTGAATTTGGTTGAACATTGTTTCCCCTTTCTAGTTCGTCTGCTAAAGTTCGGTATTGAGCCGAGTTAAATAAATACATCCAGTGAAGTACATCATGTTTTTCAAACTGGTCAAAAGCTAGAACCATGTAATACCACTCTAAATGCCTTAATTCGTAGTAATTTAAATGTTTATTTGTGTCCATTTTTAGTCTGCCAAAATTGAAGTAAGTTAGTGAACATTAACCAACCTTTTTTAAGGTCTTCCTCCGTCCATTTGTGGAGGACAACTAAACCAGGTACGGTGCGAGATACAAAAGCATTGGCACACTCGGCATGCGGAAGTCTCAAACCCATGCGGTAAGCTGCAAGTTGCATTAAGTGCTCGTCATAGCCAACAATCTTGTCATCCTTGTCAAATTCCTTGGTCTTAACGTCAATCACAACTCCATGCCCTGCGGTGGTATGTAAGTCGGTCTTTCCTCCAAATCCAAGCTCATTAGCAAAGCTCATCTCAGGAATCCAAGTTTGCCGTCCATAATTCTCGGTGATCAAATCCTCAAAAGATTGAACGTGATCAGGGTGATTACCGTAGCCTTTGCCCTCAAAGTATCCCTGAATGGACGCATGGATTTCAGTACCTCGGTTAGCTGCCTCTTTGCCCTCCTCCTTGGAGTCTTGCATAATTCGGCTAATCCAGTCCTCCTCGGACTCGTCTGGACGCTTTGGCAGGGTTAGTGCAGCCATTAGAACCTGGCGTTGAATCCAAATGTTTAAAGCCGGTTTAGCTGCGACATTAAGGATTGTTGTAACACTTGGAACTAGAGATAAAGTCCTGGCATCTCTAAGGGTAGTATTGCGTTCTTTGCCGTTTTTACCGATTACGGTGTACATTGGATTACCCAGACGGTCATACCAATGTTGTGACTCGGAAGCTCTGATTTCGTTTTGTGTTGTCATTATTTAGCCCCTAATTTTGTCTTCATTTGATCTTTAGCTTTTACCGTAGCAGACTTGTACATTTCGTTATTCACGCAATATTTGTAAGCTACTTTAAAAGCCTTTTCTAGTTCGTCTAAGTCCTGGCAGTCTCCGATAGCGGTGACCAGATCGGCAGCTACAGATTCGTTGAATTCGGGTTGTTGAACATTTGTTATACGCTTTGGTGTTACTTGATGGGTATGAGCATCTGCATCATTGTCCCCCTCGGTAGGGATTGCAAAGGCTTGAAATGCAGCGTATTTATATGCAGCACTCATAGCTTTATTAGTTGCTTTATCTCCTGAATCCATTGCCTCACCAAAGGTTTTGACAGTATGCTTAGATCCATCTTCTGCAGCTACAAAGTCAAATTCGGCTTCTACGGTTACATAAAAAAGCGGTTTTCCTGCTGCGCTGATTCGTTCATCACAAATTCTGGTCAACATCCTGGGAAGAATACAAAGTCCATGTTCAGCCAATAAAGGCGAAATAGCGTTGTAAACATCGTCAATTCCCCTGAATTTGTAAGTAGCCCCCTGAGAGTTTGTGCGGTCTTTGGCAATGCCACTTTTAGATAAAGCTAATTGAATAGCGTTGATTGCTTTATAAACTTTCATACCTGTGCCCCTGTTAAATATCCAATAATAAATACGCAAATAATGATGCAAGCGTAAACAACTAATTTATCTTCTTTCTCCATTATTTGATCTCCTTAAGTGGTGGATATAAAGCATCAAGCTCAAGTCTGCGAACAAACTTGATTAATTCAGCCTGAGAAGTTATTTTGTGTCCAGTGTAGTCATGGACTAGATTTAGGACTGATACGATACCGTCTTGGTATCCATCACGGTAGTAATCCAAATTGGATTTTGAGGGGAGATTTTTATTTTCCATCTTCAGTTTTCCTTAGTTAAAAATGACGTACAGGTTTGTAGCGTCTGGGATTGAGTATATACTTTAATCGACACACTTTTGATGGATTTTGCAAAAAAATATTAAAAATGTTGGATTTTGTCCATTTTTGTGGCTATACTTTACATTATGGACATTAACAAAGCAATTGAATTGGCAGGATCGCAAAGCAACCTTTCTAGGCTTTTAGGGGTATCTAGGGGCGCAGTTTTCAACTGGACTTTAAAAGGTTTGCCTAAAATGCGAATTTGGCAATTGAAAGTGTTGCGTCCAGAATGGTTTGAAATAATCGTGTAGAATTTGTTTAAACACGGCTAGGGTAGCTCCCAAAAAGACGATTCGTTACCGTCCTGCCGACATTGTTTTAGTAACGGCAACCAATTAACGTAAGGTTTACATGGCAACATTAACTCTTAAAAAAGCCAAGCCTATTGGCGAAATTCCACTTTCAAATCTTGATGGGAAATTTGTCGTTATGCGACAGTCTCGCCATGTCAGATCATTTAGATTTACCTGCTACATGGATACGCATGAACAAGCTATGCGTGAAGCTAATAGGTTAACCAAAGCAAATCAAACTGAGCGTTATCTTGTACTTCAAGTACAAGGTTGGGCTGATTGGGAGATTTGATGCACTATTACAAATTTAATATTGCCGATTATCGAAAAGATACGGTACATCTAAATACTGTGGAACATGGTATTTATCGTCAACTTATTGATTGGTATTATTTGGATGAAAAACCTATCCCAAAAGAAACCGAAACGGTTATTAGGCGGTTACGTTTGGGTTCTGATGAGCAAAAATATTTAGACATAATTCTCAAAGAATTTTTTAAAAATACATCCAAAGGATATGTACATACAAGAATTGAAGTTGATATTCATGGTTATCAAGAAAATTCTGATAAAAACAGAGCCAACGGAAAGCTAGGAGGTAGGCCAAAGAAAACCCAGTCGGTTATTTCTGGGTTATTAAATGAAAGCGAATCAAAAGGCAACCATAAACCATTAACCATAAACCAAGAACCATTAACCAATATAAATACTATACAGGCGGGAAACAAGTTCCCCCCTTGTCCTAGTCAGCAGATTTTGGAATTATGGAAAAAGCATTTACCTCATTTACCTCAACCTAGAACATGGGAAGGTAGTAGGCAGTCGAATCTTAAAAATCGGTGGATACAAGCAAGTAAAAATTCAGATTATTCTGATGGTTACACAAATTTAGAAGAAGGCATACATTGGTGGGATTCCTTTTTTGAGTACATTGCTAAGGATACAAAACTGGCAATTGGGTTTGAAAGCAAGGATAGAACTTGGAAGCCAGATTTGGAATGGGTGGTAAATGCAAGCAATTTTCAAAAAATTATTGATGGGAAATATAACAAATGAGTTTTAAAAAATCAGAAACACAATCCGATGACCAAAAAATAGTATTTGGTTTTTGTTCAAAATGTTTGTCTAAAGTATTAAATGAGGAATTGATTAAATTTGGAACAACTTGTGAGTCTTGTTTTAATGCTTATTGTCAAGAATTGAGTCCTTACGATCCTTTATATAAAAAATATGATGGAGATCCTAAAGGTTGGGCCAAACGAATAATTGATAGGCATAAATCTGGTGAAAAAGTCAGACCAATTTCATTAAAATTTGCAGAGGAAGCATTGAGGTCGCTTTATGTTTAAAACTATTTGGCAACCAGTCCCAAGGTGGGATATACCAATCAAAGAATTAGACCGAGCAAAGTATCCTATCAGACGTGATGAGTTTAAAAGGGTCAGACCGGTAAAAGACGGTAGATCAAACAGTGGAACTAGACCCAAGCCTGAAATGCGAATTTGGATGTTTGAAAATGTTTGACTGGGATGCAGAGTATGAATCAATCGTCAAGTTTTATGCTCAGTTAGCACTAAGACCAGGATGGAGAGAATATACAAGAGGGATTGTAAAAGAGAAAATGCAAACCGAGCCAATATTTAAAAACTTAGGGAGGGATGTAGGAAACAGAATCAAAGAGTTAGAAAGTGTAAGTTTATTAACAACTAAGGAAAATTGAAGATGAAATCACAAAACGAACAAATATTAAATTATTTACAAAAAGGTAAGTCGATAACCGCAATGGATGCTTTTAGGCTATTTGGATGCTTTAGATTGGCAGCGAGGATCAGAGATTTAAAAGATGATGGTAAAAAAATAGTCTCCTCAAGAAAACACGTTAAAAACCAATTTGGAAAAGACGTAATCGTTGCAGTTTATTCATTAAAGGCTTAATCATGAAATATTTACTTATACTTTTAATTCTTGCAGGATGTTCGACAACTCCTGCACCGGTTCAATACGCTAACCCTCCAATAGTTCCTATTGTCCTTGACCCCAAGGTGCAGCAGATGAGCAGGGAAGAAGTAATCTCGGCTACGATCCAATGCGAGAATTCAGGTCTTAGGGCAGTGCCGGTATTCTCTAAAAGATTGGTAAGCGGATACTTAACGGATATTGTGATTGATTTGCAATGTCTACCTAAGCGTAATATTTTTGATGGGAAATTCTAATGAACGCAAAAAAAGCAAAAGCACTCAGAAAATCATTAAGAGAAAACAACATTGACGTTTCTGATCAAACTTATGAGACAGATGTAAGGCGAGTTGGCAAACAAACTCAACTTAAAAAAGAATCAGGTCGATCAATGTACCAAATGCTAAAGAAGACAATGTATGAGTACGGACAAAAGAATATTCGTTCTCAGCCACTCTGAGGCAAGGAAAAGGGCTAAAGAGTTTGTTTCAGTAGCTCCCGAGGGTTGGGTTGTAGAGTGCAAGCCTATGACCCGATCTTTGGAGCAAAATAGCAAACTTTGGGCATCTTTGGCAGACATTGCTAAACAAGTAGTCTGGCATGGAAGGAAACTTAGCGCAGAGGATTGGAAACACATATTTTCGTCTGCAATTAAAAAACAAGAGGTTGTACCAAACATTGACGGAACTGGGTTTGTAGTTTTAGGTCAATCAACTTCTAAAATGAACAAAAGCGAGATGAGCGAACTGTTGGAGTTGATCATGGCTTTTGGTGCTGAACATAACGTAAAATTTGAGGATGATTATGCCGAGGTCGAAAAGTGAGATTACAGGATCAAAAGTAAACATTGGTTTGAGAATGACTGAAAATCAGCGAGATATGTTTAAGGCACTTGGGGGAATCCAATGGTTGAGAAACTATTTGGATAGGCAGATCAGATCAGAGGAAATACAACTTGGAATAAATAAGGAAGAACGAAAATGAATGTAGAAATAGAATTTTTAGAATGGGTACATCCAATAGCAGGGGTTACTAAAGTCGAAGTTGAAGGTGGTAAACCTTTGGTGCTTAAAGCAAAGATTAAAAAAGAATGGTTAGAGTTAACGCCAACACAAGTTAAATTGTTATATGAAGGTGTACGAGAAGAAGCGATTAAAAGTGGTGAATCACTAAATTGGGTTTTTTATACTCACATAAACGCAGCATTGAAAGAAAAAAACATATGACTAAAGAAGTAATGAACTGGAACAATAAGATTGGCGGTAAAAAAGCGGAAAGAATACCTTGTCCTGATGGTATTGAAGGGTGCTTAGTTGCTCACTACAAGGTTATTGAAGAACAAACCAATCAAGAGCAGGGTGAGCATGTGGTTGGAACAAAAACTTGGTTTGAAGACGACAAATTTGTCACACAAAATTTGTATTACAGCGATGTTTATACCAAACCACAACAACGCAAGCCTCTGACGGATGAGCAGATATTGCATATTGTTAGCACCCATGTTGGTGAAATAAGCCCAAGTTACCCACTGGACAATTCTGATTGGATTAACTTTGCCCATGCAATTGAATCCGCTCATGGCATAAAGGAGTAACACATGACTAAAGAAGAAAACAATTTTGGTTGTAAAACACACCCAGATGCACCACATGGATTTGTCCGTAATGCTAGTCATAGTGAAGATAGATATGTATGTGAATGTGAGTTTTGGGAGCCTCCAGAGCAAGATGAGCCTGTGGGAAAGTTTGCAAAGTTTAACGATGGTATTTGGCGAGAAGTTACAGTTGGTTCTTCTGGAGTGCCTCTCTATACTCACCCTAAAGAATGGGTAGGGTTAACAGATGAGGAAATAGACGAATGTGATTGGGGTCAATCTGAGCGAGACCATGCCAGAGCAATAGAAGCTAAATTAAAGGAAAAAAATGCCTAAATTACCTCCTTACGACACCGGCAAGATAAAGATTGGATGCAGATACGACCCTCCACTAAGAGATCAATACAACCCAGATCAAGACTGGATACAGGAATGGCTACTAGGAATTGAGAAAGATTGGTTTGAAAAGACTGAAAACTTGATTGAGTATGCAATTTACATCATTGTCATTTATTCAGTTTTAACTTTACTGGGAAGACCGTAAAATGAGAATTGGGAGGTTAACAAGGCACTCCAGGATGTTGTACTTAGGGAATTTTCCTTGTTTCTGCCCTAACTCGCTGAACAACCAAATGGACTCCCAATGACTAAATGCAAGGTTTGCAGGGCAGAATTCACAAAACGAAGCATGACTCACAAGGCATGTAGTCCAGAATGTAGCCTAATCCTTGTCAATCAAGCCAAGGAGAAGGAAAAGGCTAAGGTTGAGAGACTAGATAGGGTAAAGACGAAAAAAGCCTTGGAGATCCTAAAAACTCGATCAGACTGGATGAAGGATGCTCAAAAGGTATTCAACGAGTTTATTCGGGAGCGAGACAAAGCCGAACCCTGCATTTCCTGCCAAAGATTTCATCAAGGTCAGTATCATGCCGGACACTTCGTTTCGGTGGGTTCTAGGCCAAATCTGAGGTTTGACGAGCAAAATGTCCATCGTCAATGCGCCCCATGCAACAATCATCTTTCTGGCAACATCATCCACTACCGGATGAATCTCATTGAAAAATTGGGAGTTGAGGCAGTTGTCAGGCTAGAAACGGACTTTGAGCCTAAAAAATATACGATTGACGATCTAAAAGAAATTATTACAATTTACCGAAAAAAGGTTAAAATGTTAAAAGCCGAGTGTCATTGACAAAATTTCAGATTTTGTGATAATTCGGTAATCTGATCAGATAAATCCCTATTAGGAGTACCGAAAATGGCAAAAATGGAATATGAAAGCGATGCAGCAAAAGACAAGATGGGCAAATCAGGCTTAAAAGATCCTGGTCACCTCCAAGTAGCTGCGAACTATGCAACAGAGTGCAGAGACGGCACAAAAGCCTATATCCGTCCTCCAATGGGGCCAAAGAAAGAGCCAAACTTGACCAACGGAGTTCCAATGCTCCCACAAAAGAATATTAATTCTGGTAACAAGTAATGGCTACAAAAGTCGCTAAAAAGGTTGAGGTTCTTTCCATGCCGAGCCGAGATATGGCTCAAGAAAAGAAATGGCAAGCAGAATCTGACCTTAGAACGCTTCAGCAAGCAAGAGAAATAGAGGCAAGTCGGTCAAGAATGTCTGCTGCAAAGCGGATCGCTGACGAGCAGATGAAGGCTCTTTCTAAGATTAAATTGAAAAAATAGGGGTAGATTATGGGACACATAGCTTTAGGTGTAGCATTTGAAGACATGAACCTAATAGGTTCACAAGCCATTGCAGCCGACAACTCAACTGGTCAACTTGGTTACAGAGTTGGTTATAGCGGAACAATACCTTCGGTAACACAAGCCACAAGCAAGTCTACAGGCGTGACAATCAACAACGCTTTGGGTAAGATTGTGATGAATAACGCTGCTTTAGCTGCATCTGCTGCGGTTAAATTTACAGTTACCAACTCATTAGTGACTGCTGGTGATGTCCCAATTGTGGTAATTGCATCTGGTGGTACTTCAGGCGATTATTCGATTGATTGCTCCGCAGTTGGCACAGGATCATTTGACATTACTTTACAAAACATCTCCGCAGGATCACTTTCTGAGGCAGTTGTTGTAAGTTTTGCACTAATACAAGCGATTGCACTGTAATCATGGGCAATTCCCAAGCAATAGGGGTAGCTTATTCTGACCAAAACATCATTGGTGCGGACATAGTTTCTGCAAATAATGTGTTTGCAATTGGGCAGATAGGCTACGCAGCAGGGAATTATTCAACTGTTACACAAACAAACAACAAGAATACTGCGGTAACGATCAACACTCCTTCAGGGTCAATTGTTACGGCAAATTCACAACTCGCACCGGCAGCTCAAGGTGTTTTTGTTGTAAATTGTTCAGCAGTAAGCGCAAAAGACACCGTAGTTGCAAGTGTTGCAAGCGGTGGAACTCTTGGAGCGTACAACGTATTTGTCGCAGCAATAGCAAGTGGTCAGTTTACGATTGTGATCAAAAACTCAACCAACAACGCTTATTCTGAGGCAATTCAGATCAATTATGCTATTTTGCATACCCAAGGATAAAAATGCTTAAAAAATCAGCATCAAAGAAGGCTTTTAAAGAGAACGTGAAAACGGAAATCAAAGAAGGCCGTCCAGTTAAGCAAGCCGTTGCAATTGCCTATTCTGAAAAGCGTGAAGCTGAAAAGAAAAAAAAGAAAAAGTGAGCAGGGCAAACGTCACTATTGACATAGATGACGAAACTCAAAAGGTAAACATCACTTTAATCGGTGATGGCTACGCTTTAGTCATTGCTCATGACTGGCTTATAGTTTTAAAGCAGTTTGGATTAGAAGTAACAATAGATCAACAACCTCAGACAATAAACTAAAATGCCCTCCTTGCAAGACTTATTAGATTCAGATAAGCCTTATTTTGGTAATCCAAACATTGCCAAGCAGGGACAAAAAAGCACAAAATTAGCTCAATTGAGGGATGTAAACACTTTACCAGACCCTAAAACATACGCATTTATTAAAGGATTAACTGGGACTGCTCCCGATGAAATGGGATTTAGCGTATTACATCCAGACGCTGCAAACATTAAAAATTCAGGTGAAGCGGGGTATGCTTTAAGTTTAATATCGCAATTAGCTCCTTTGATACCTAAATATGCAAGTATTGCAGGAAATGCAATTAATGATGCAATGGTTTATGGTGAAGGTAAATTAGCTAAAG
>Ga0316218_1002015_pt1 | contig 20131 bp, 30 predicted proteins | sample TBH18003metaG_FD_203634 | JGI IMG/M metagenome (GOLD analysis project Ga0316218, IMG submission 203634) | Freshwater microbial communities from Trout Bog Lake, Wisconsin, USA - TBH18003 | ecosystem: Environmental > Aquatic > Freshwater > Lake > Hypolimnion/Profundal zone | place: USA: Wisconsin...
CACAGCCAACCTAGTGCTGAATCGCAATGTTATTCTAGCCACAGGTAAGACATTTGGTCTACAGGATCAATTGAGCCCTTTCACAACCAGTACACTATCAGTTATTGGTGGTATATTAACAGTGAGCAATGCCGCTGGCCTACAAGCAGGTCAGATCAAGATCAACAACAACACTATTGAATCTACCGCTGGTGGTACAGACATTCAAATTGGTTTAACAACATCCACAGCCAACCTAGTGCTGAATCGCAATGTAGTATTAGCCCCTGGCAAGACATTTGGCTTGATTGATACTGTGCTGGGCACAACAGCCACTATGGCTGTTAGCAACGGTGTGTTGACCATCAACGGTGCTAACCAACTACAGGTTGGACAGTTAAAGTTTATTGATAACACAATTGAATCAATAACTAGTAGCACAAACATACAAATTGGTTATACAGGCGACACTGGCAACATTACACTTAACCGTAATACAGTACTTGCTACTGGCAAAAGTCTTACAATCAATGGCAACTTCTTACACAATGGTTTAGATGTCGAACAGCCTAACTATGTTACTATCTCTTCGGCAGGTACATATACTGCTAGTACACTAACTTCGATCAACATATTACTTTATACTGCCGGGTCTGTAAATGTCACCTGGACTATGCCACCTAACCCTATAGACGGACAGGTATGTAAATGGACTAATGCTAGTACACAAACTAGTGTGTTTTTCATCAGCCCCGGAGTAACATTAGTTCCGGCAATATCGGGTCCGTTCAACGCTGGCACGAAGTTCCAATATATCTACCGTTTAGCAGATAACAAGTGGTACGCTTGCCCATAATAAATACGCTAAAGGACAATAATAATATGGCACTAAGTTTTCCATCAAACCCAACGCAAAATCAGGTTTATCAGGCACCAAACGGTGTTTCTTACGTTTGGAACGGATCATACTGGGCTGCAGAATCTAGTGGTGGCGGATCAGGTGGCGGCGGATCAGGTAGCAGTGGTGGCGGAGCAAGCGTTATTTTTTCTAATGGATATACCGTTACAAATACCGCTACTAGTATTAACTTTGTAGGTGACATAGTTACAGCAACAGTTACAGGAACTAATGTAATTGTTAATTTTACAGATATTGTTGCTTCTAATAACAGTTTAGGGATGGTCGAAGTAGGAGCAGGTTTAACTATTGATCCTAAAGGCACCTTATCTATAGCAAATTATAACTGGACTGCCGGGACTGCGGTTCTCGATAGTACACAAACAGCAGTTACATACTGGACTCCAAACGGAGCACAGTTTAATATAGATGCTGTAATTCAGCCAGTTGGTAATGGTGCTAATTTAGCATCTACTAACGGTAACAAACGTGGTCAATATGCTACAGATTGGCAAAAAGTTATAACTTCTCCTACACAGGTAGCAAGTGGCAATTATTCTGTAATAGGTGGCGGATCTCTTAATTCAGCAACCAATGTACATTCAGTAGTTGTTGGCGGTAATAAAAATTTAGCAGATGCTCAATGGTCAACAGTACTAGGTGGTGTAAGTGGAAGCACTAGAGGTATAACTGGTGCTACAATTATTAGTGGTGCGGCAACTAACGGTGCTAGAGCGAATCCAGGTCAGGTACAAGCAGGTGTTTATTTGTTATCAGCAGAAACATATGACAATAGTATTGTTACATTAACCACTGACGGAACAAATTCTGTATCAACATCTAATCAAGTATCGTTACCAGATAATAGTGCTTACCATTTTAAAGGCACAGTTATTGCCAAAGAATATCAAGCGTATAGAGGTCAAGTTTGGGCATGGTCATTTGAAGGTGCTATCCGTAGAGATGTAGGATCAACAACTACAGATTTTTCACCAAGTGCTATTGCTCCGATCGTGACTCAAATTACAAACAATTCAACAAGCACAGGTTGGGCAATATCTTTGAACATTAACAATGCTTTAGGTAGTCTAACAGTACAAGCGCAAGGACAATCAAGTAAACATATTCGTTGGGCATGTAGAATTGATACAGTTGAAGTAACGGATGTAAGTTAATATGTCAATGGAATTTTTAAAAAGTCTTCGCAAAGCACCGATAAATGAAAGTTTTGAAGGAGCCTTAATGGCTCGTCTTGAACAGGCAGTTGGTAAAATTAATGAATCTCATGATCCCCAAGATCATGTAGCGTTTGATATTCCTTTACTAATTCGTATATTTGAATTAGTACGTGAAGGTGCTAAAACAGATGTTGATGTTCATGATATTACAGAACGCATTTTATCTATTAAAAACAAAGGTGTTCTAACAATGGATGATTATGCTCATATAGCAGGTCCAATTACAAAAGGTGAAGTTCCTGATCACGATATGGACGAAGCGGATGATATTGAACACGGTTATCCAATGATGCCAAAAGAAGATTTTAATATTAATAATTTAAAGGCTTTAGCCGGTATCTATAAATAATAGCACTTAACTCAAAGGAGTACTACTTAATGAAGAAATATCTTTTAGGCTTGGTTTTAGCCTTAGTTGCTGTCAGCAGTTTCGCATGGACACAACGTCAACCATTCCCCGTACAACAATGTCAAGTACATGCCCCATACGGATTTCCACAAACACAACGTCAACTACAACCAATTTGCCAACAGGCATATCTAGTTGGTTACGATGCGGCCGCAAAGTTACCTAATTATGTTATGTATGAATTGCTACCACAAAACGCATTAGGTTGTGTAGCACGTACAAACGCATTTGCTCCAAATCAATTTGTTCCTAATGGTGCTACTCCTAAAGATTACGCCGCAACAGGTTACGACAAAGGGCACATGGCTCCGGACGGAGACCTATCATGGGATCCACAAGTTGAATATGAATCATTCCTAATGACCAACATGAGCCCACAAGCAGGTTCATTGAATCGTGGTATTTGGAAACTACTAGAAACTAGTGTACGTGGTTGGGCAGTACAACGCAACCAATCATACACAGTTATCGCAGGTGGTGTATACGGTCCTGGCGATAAAACAATCGGTGCTGGAGTAGTTGTTCCGCACGGTTTCTACAAGATTGTTATCAACAATGCCACTAAAGAAATCGCAGGTTGGGGATTCCCACACACAGCACCATATCCAAACTTGGGTAATGATCTAACTAAATTCCGTGTTCCTGTTGCTACTATCGAGCAAGACGCTGGTATCAAGTTTGCTTTCCCAGCAGGTGCTGTAGAACTACAACCAGGCAAAGAATGGCCAGTTGATTTTGGAAAATTAACTCAAATGAAACGCCAAAAATGCGGAGCGAATGCTTCGGACGATTGACCAAAATAGTAAAAAGGATTGTTTATGAAAACACTTAGAGATTACATCAACTTAATAGAATCAAACGAGCAAGGTGTGGCGGAAGGCTCCGGGCAATTGACCGATAAAGAAATCTTAGAAATAGGAACTAAATGGGCTAAGGAGCCAGGATGGTACGAGTTTGAAAGAAATGATTTTGTAAGGTGTGTTAAAGAAATGTTGGGAGACTTGCCCGATAAAGAAATCTTAGAAATAGGAACTAAATGGGCTAAGGAGCCAGGATGGTACGAGTTTGAAAGAAATGATTTTGTGGCGTGTGTTAGAGATATAGAATCTAAATTAGCAAGACCGAGGCAAGGTGTGGCGGAAGGTAAAAGAAGAGATGGAAAATGATCCTAATGACTATCCGATCTATCCTGAAGACGATAGGTCGGATAGGCCGCGAAATCCTTTCAGCCCTGTATGATGGATTAGCAAGATTAGGTTGTGGAATGGCTGGTATATATTATGAAGGCTAGAGAATTTATTTTTGAAACAATGAAACCTGAACATGTTTCAGGTAAAGAACGTTCTGGTGCTGTTGAAGCATTAGAAAAAGAATTGTTGTCTGCCAAAGAAAATGGCACTAAAATGAATTATGATAATATTGATTCTATGATGCAGAAAATTTGTAAGAAGTATAATCTTACAGGACAAAAACTTCATGATGAATTTGTCAAAAAACACAATCTAATTCCTGACAATTGGATTAAAAAACAAGTAGAAGAATCTGCAGCATGGCAAAAATAATCCAGTATCAGAACAAGAATATGTTTCCACTTCCTTAAAAGAAGGTAAGCGGAGACTACAAAACCCTTACCTTAGGGCACGTTAGTCGTCACGGTTATAGGCGTCCGCGCAATTGAACTGCTCCGCGTAGTGAGCGCCAGATAAAGTAACTGGCATCAAACGAAAGCCCACTGTTACGTGGGCTTTCTGGCTTTATAATGCGCTATGCGCTGTCTATTATTTTTTGGTGCCGCTATTTACAAAGGCGTACATTTTCTCTGCGGCTTCTATAATCTTATCCAATCCTGGAACTTCTGGCATAGCAACTGTGCTAATAATTTGTCCAGTCTTTTCGTCACGCTTAGATGACAATTCCCATCCGGCAAACTTAGCAGAGTACTCACCTTGGACAGCATCCTTAGCAAGTGCTAGAATGTCAGCACGGATTTCGTAGCCGTTTTTATTAAATTTAACTTCTGGTAGTTTTGGAGTATCGAAAGACATATTAGACTCCTTTCTTTGCGTAGAATACTTCAGAAGCGTTCTTAACGAATGCTTGAGCGATATCTAGTGAAGATTGAACTGAACCTTTGGCAAACTTAGTTTGTGCATCAACTAGTTTGATAAGATCTGCTTGGAATTTTTCGTCCTTGATGAATGTAGTAACGAAAGTCTTTTTGCTATCTTGAATAGCATCGATAATTTGATTAAACATATTAATTCTCCTGTGTGTTAATGTTTGTGTGTACAGCACTAATGCTGTCTACTTATTTATTATATAGAGTTTAATTAAGTATAGCAAGCGGTCTAGTGAAACGCTTCCCCAAATAGTCGATGACTGCTAGGTTACTGTCTGCTACTTCTTCTATATAGGTTGTAGGTGTTGCGTGAGGTAATACTATATTTGCTAGAGTTTCCCCTAGTTCACTTTCCATTGTAATACCGTATTTGGTACATAGGTGTTTGATTCTACTATTAGTACTCAAGCACACCATAAACCCTTTAAGTATGCCATGTGTACGGCAGTATTGTATACAACGTTTCATTAGTTTATTACCCATGCCCTGTCCCTGATACTCTTTGAGAACAGAGAATGCCAGTTCCATTTCACCTTCTAAGGCAATATGCCCAATGGCAACAAACTCTAGTTGGTCATTCTCTATAGCAAAGAGAACATGCCGATCAGGATTGGCTTCAAAGCCATCGCAAAGGGTGTCAATAATTGTGTCACTGAGTGGGCTAGCAAACCTAAGGACCTTAGAATCGGCATCCAAGGACTTAAGATGCGTACGGTATTTGCCATATTCATGTGGCAATACACGGCGAACTGTTGTAAGCATGTCTTAATACCAAAATCCTTGATTTTGTTGAAGACGCACCTTAGCGGCTTCCATACGTGCTTCGACAACAGCGTTAATGAATTTTTTAAAAAATTGTTTCATTTAAAGTCCTCTCATCCAAATTAAGTTGCCCTTGGCTTGGTCATAAACCTTGGCCCAGTGTTCAACTTCGGCTGTGGATTGTGGACGTTTGCTTTCGATAAATGCTTCTAATCCGCTTTGTGAGCGTGGTTCGAAAAATTTGATAATTTTCTTTAATATTTGTGTCATTTTGTGACTCCTTTAATGTGTATATCTGTAAAATTAAGTAGTTACCACTAATGGTTTCTACTGAGTATTTAGTACATTATATACTGCGGTCGCACAAAACACAATGTTTTATTTTGCCAGAAAGTGTGTTACACTCGTAATGTAACTAAATATTCAAAAAGGAATACCTGTGAAACGACATACCCGCAGTTTACTCGAAGAACTAAACGATATAGCAGTTAAAAAGGATACTGAAGCAGTAATCGAAAGCCGTGCTACACACGTTATCGATAGTGCTGTAAATTTATTGGCTATGATTAGAGAACACTTTGAACCAGAACAAGCATATGAACTAGAACGTCGATTCATTAATTCAATCAAAGCAAGCGATCCTGCCAAGTTTACACGTGGTATTCGTAAATTGCGTGATAATAAGGATACATTCAAAAGCCTCAAATTAATCGAAGGCGATGTTAAAGATGACGAATAATTGGCCATTTGGGCAGTTTTTTCCAATCTGATATAAATATTACTACGAACTTCCCGTATGTGGGGAGGACATATAGATTAAGGAGATTATATTATGTCAGCAGGTATTACACGAGTTCATGGTACAGCGTTTGCTCCAAGCCAACGTCCAAGTACACTAAGTTTTTATACAATTACTTTCCCAGCAAACATCAAAACTACTGCTACTACTGGTAGCGATATCGGTGTTGTTAACGGTGCGTTAGATCAAATCTTCCGTACAGCAGTTGATCAATTTGCTACAGTTGCTATGATCGGTACAGTTTCTTCAAACGGTTTAACACTAAACTTTGCTTTAGAAGATACAGGTACAGACACTAACAGCCCAAGCGGTTTAGGTCTAGGTTCTAGCGAAAACGCATTTGGTTACAGCGCAGGTAACGCTGGTACAGCACAAGCACTACAAGCCGCTATCCAATCATTGGGTACAGTTAACGGTATTGCTTTAGGTTCTGCTACTGTTGCTACATTTACACTATAATTTTTATAGTAAGCACGAAAGGGAGTTTTTTAACTCCCTTTTTTTACGACATAAATATCTATAACTTTATATAGGTACATAATGAATGTCGTAGAAATTAAAACCCTTGTTGATATTACTGCCACTGGCATAATTCGATTAAATCAAGGTACAGTTGAACAACTAAATCAAAATCGTAATTTCGTTACTTTAAATCAATGTATCGAAATTCGAAGTCTTATTTCCTACGATGAGAAACCTTATGTTGATGAGGTAGACATTAAAGGCATGGGCTTTGGCACAAAATTTAAAGGTAAACAAAAAGTTTGGACATTTAGATTTGAAACAGACCGTCCACAAGTGTTTGGCGAAAACTGTGAATTGTTAATTGAAGATCTCAACCAAGTTCCGATGATTAAAAATCTAACAGAATCGGTAAATATAGACATGAGTGTATTTGATACTACATCTGTAGATTTGAAAAATACAATTATTAGGCATCCAAGAGGCATCTAATTAAGGCAACGTGAGAGTTTATTAACAGGAGATATCAGGATGTCAAATCCAGGACCAACGACAGATTTAGAAAAGACTAGTTTAGAAGCACACGTTGATTTGTGCGCTATGAGATATGGGCAGTTAGATTCCCGTTTAACTAGCATCGAAGGTAAAGTAACTACTTTACAAGACACAATTGAAAAGAGCCATTTAAGTATGGTAAAGATTCTTATCGGTACAGCAGGTACCGTCATTGTTGCTATTCTATCCTTATTAGGTGTAGTAATAACTAATCTACCACATTTAGTAAAGTAATATATGAGAGCAAAAGAGTTTACACGTATCAGTGAATTAGCCAATCCAATTCAAGGAATGGGTACTGCTTTAGGTGGAGCAACAAAAGCGGTTGGCAATACAGCACAACAAGCAGGCAATACAGCACAACAAGCAGGCAATGCGGCCAAGGGAGCACTTCCTGGAGCAACCGCAATACCTAAACCAGGAACTACTGTACAACAAACTCCTGTAGCAAAAGGACAGGGTGGAGCCAAACCAATGGCCGCACCAGGTGCTAAACCAGCACCAATACCTCCACAACCTGCTCAAGCACAACAACCTCCACAGCCCGGAGCACAACCACAACAACCTGCTACAACTGATCAATTAAATCCAGGACAAACTCAACCTGGTGTAGGTACAATTCAACCCCAAGGTGCTAATGATGCTGCAGCAACACCTAACGCACCTAATCAACAAAAAGATCAAGAGGCTACCCCTGCCGCACAAGCACCAGATGGAAGCCCACAACAAGCACAGCAACAACAGCAAGATCAACAAAAGACAGGCCAAGAATTAGATCAAATGAAAAAAGCCTTAGCAGATCTTGAACAACGTCTAGGACCACAAACATGAAAATCTATCAACTCCTAGACTTTGAACCTCGTATACCGTTATCTAACGAAGAACACAAATTCGTTGAGAGCCATCATAATGAAATACATGTAGACCAATTACAAGAACGTGAGTTAGTTGTGGCCCACAACCTTGTACGCAAAGGTGTATATGCTATAAGTAAAGATAACGAGAGACTTATAAAACGAGGCCATGAAATTAACAAAAAAACAGTTATTTGAAAAAGTCGAAACAATAGCCAAGAAGGTTAAGGATGATCTTAAAATTAGTGGCTATGTTGTGCCTGTTCGCGAACGCGATGGTTCAATTAATTTTGATGGGTATCGTGTAAAAAAGAAAGATAATTTTTACACAATCTACAATAAGAAAAACCAACCCATACACGAACAAATTAATCTAATTCAAACGGCTGTGTTAACTGCCAACGCATTAGCCTTGGGTCGTTGGCCAGATGATAAAATACTCAATGAAGACAAACAATATGGGTATCAAGAGTTTAAACTAGAAGTTTATACTACTCGAATCAACAAAGCAGTAAAAGACTCAGACGATTGGGTATACTACGATACAAGGCGCAATATTGCCAAACGACGTAGTATAGAGCATAAAAACTTCGTCGACAAGAGTTATAAAAAGTTGACTGCCCTAAGATAAATAAAACTAATATACTTTTTTGGAAAATCCATGAAAACAGAAGACTTAAACAAACCACTCAATTCAACACAGTTGAATGAAAACATGTTCAAAAAGTTTGGTGTAAAAATCAACTTTGACAAGTATAATCGCGAGGAGTTAGAAAACTATCGCAATCTACTTCGTACTAAAGTTTCACAAGTTGAAACCAAGTCTAATTTTAATGATTTACTAACAGACGAATCATATCAAAAAGACAAGTACATGATGGGCATGTTAACTCAACGCATTAAAGAAATTGTCGGTGAAGGTAAGAAAGTTGATCGCATGGTTCAACACATCAAGAAAAGTGAAAAGAAAGCAGGTAAGTCTGATAAAGACGCAGAAGATATTGCCTGGGCTACTGCTAACAAACGTGGTATGCTTGATAATAAGAACAAAAAGAAAAAGACCACCGAGGGATCAGAAATGAAAAAAACAACAAACGAAAGTGCTGAATCAAAAGCCCGTTTAGCACACAAACATGCTACGTTATATCAACAAGCACACAAGCAGGGCGATCTAGAAGAAGCATTACATCACAAACAACAATGTGAAGAATGTGGCGGTATGATCAGTCACGGCGCAATGGGCGAGTGCTGGCATACACATATTAAATTAAACAAAGGCAAACCTTATCAAGTTGGTGAAGGTATGGTCGGTGGGGCTCTTGGTGGAATAGCAGGTGCCGCGTTAGGCGGACCAATGGGTGCTATGACAGGATATGCCGCTGGTAGTAAAGCCGGAGATGATTTATCAGTCAAGGAGTCCGCTATGGCAGAAGGTAAGAAACCAAAATGGTTAGAAAAGGCAGAAGTTAAGGCAGAATTAAAACAAAGTCAAAAGGTTAGTCCTAAAGAAAAGAAAAAAGTTGGTGTACAACAAGAAGGTTGGGATGACATGATGAAAGCCGTTAAGGACAAAAAAGATTCTGAAGGCACAGGCAAGTTTGACAAAAAGAAAACTTCTACTGGTACACAATATACTCGCAAGTCTAGCACATTTACAGATGGCGGAGATGACAGCGATGTTAAGAAGGCCAAAAAGAAAGCAACTAAAGAAAGTCAATTTAGAATCAATGCTAGAATCGTTAACGAAGGTCTACGTCGTTTAATTCTTGAAGACGAAGAAGGCAAGGCAAAAGCAATTACTGCCGGTACTGATATGGTTAATGACTTTACAAGTTGGATGCAACGTGTTGGTCAATACCAAACAAAATCTATGATTGAATTAGCAGATGCTATCAAAGCAAACTTTGGTCCACAAGAAGCAGAGCAATTCAAACAAATGGTTCAACAAGCATTAGAAACATCTTTACAAGCGTTAACACAAACACGTGAAGAAATTTCAAACGCTGTTGCTGTATTAGCAGGCGAAGCACCTGCCGCAACCCCAATGGGTAATCCTCCAATGGATGACGCAGAAGTTCCAGGAATGGAAGAACCAGGCGCAGAGATGGGCGGTGATGAATTTGGTGCTAGCGATGCTGCCGCAGGTGGTATGGAAACATCAGGACGTGAAATGCGTGAGTCACGTAAACTTTTTGCTCGTAAGTTAGCAGAAAGTCACAACATCATGCGTAGTCTATCTAAGTAAGATGAGACTATTCGAAATGGAAGATCACTTTGCAAGTGATCTTATCACATTACTAAGAAATCAGTTAGGCAGGGGTGATAGTGAAGACACTTCCCTTGTTCTAACCTATCCTGCTCTTAGTAATATGATGAAAAATATGGGTTATGGAGAAATTAACGCAGATAGTTTTGCTAAGATTTATGATGATAATCCAGACCTACAAAAAATCGTTAAAAGTTATAACGATGAAAAAATTGTCTTAAGCACCAAAGTTCCAGCACCTGGAGCAGACGGTATGACAAATGGTAAAGCCAAAGGACCTAGCGTAGATGCTATGGCTTCTCAAGGCGCCAAAAAACTTTCTCCAGATATTTGACATTTAAAATAAGTGTGTTATAATTAGTAGTATATATGACTACAATAATAACACCACCTCCGTTCGTAGAACGTTTTCAATATAAAAACTGTACACAGATTAATGACCCAGTTACTCGTAAAAGAGTTTATTTAACTCCAGATGGGTTAAAGACTCCTAGTGTAACAACTATTTTAGGCACCACTAAAGATCAAACGCATTTGATTGAATGGCGTAAAAGAGTCGGGGAAGAAAATGCCGCTCAAATTACTAAAGAAGCAAGCGGTGTTGGTACAGCAATGCACAAGAATCTAGAATGTTTCTTAGCAGGCATTGAACGCAAGCCAGGCAACAATCCTGTACATGTCAAAGCAAACGCAATGGCTGATCGAATCATTGCTGAAGGTCTTAGTAAAGTAAATGAAATATGGGCAATGGAACAAACTTTATATTTCCCTGGACTATATTCCGGTACTACAGACTTGGTGGGTGTATATGACGGTGAACCCGCAATAATGGACCATAAACAAACTAACAAACCCAAGAAGCGTGAGTGGGTAGAAGATTACTTTTTACAATTAGTTGCCTATATGTTAGCACATAATGAAGTGTATGGAACTAACATAAAACGTGGAGTAGTTTTTATGTGTAGCAGAGGTAATGATCCTATTAGAGTAGGCGGAGAAATTTACCAACAATTTGACCTATTACCACAGGACTATAACAAATACGAAGATATGTGGCTCAATAAGGTAGAGGAATACTACAAGTTAGCGGCATAAATACCCTATAACAGGGAATTCAACATGGCCGTTATTCAGATATCACGCATACAAGTACGCAGAGGCGTAGCAGACAGCCCAACACCATCGGGCTTACCACAGTTAGCCAGTGGTGAAATTGGATGGGCAATAGATCAACAAAGATTATGGATTGGTAGCGGATCTATCGATGAAGGCGCTCCTGCTGTAAGTAACGTTGAGATTCTAACAACGCAAGGTTTGTTGGATATATTAGATAATTTTACGGCCACAAATTACACATATAGAATGAACCAAGGAACCGGTGGCGGTACATTAGGTTCTGTTCAAAGAACAATACAAGAAAAATTAGACGATAAAGCAGATGCTCTTGATTTTGGTATTGTAGGTGACGGAGTTACTGACGATACTACTTCAATACAAAATGCTATCAACGCATTGTATTTCAACAACCAGGGTGTTAACGACGGCCCTGTATTAAGTTTTCACCCTGGCAATTTTATTATTTCTGAAACTATAAATGTTCCGCCTCATGCTAAATTAGTTGGGTCTGGTATTGGCAAGAGTACATTTACTATGATAAGTTCTGCTACCACAGCATTTCAAACTGTTGGTCTAAATAGTTCAGGCACTGCTTATCTAAGTACAGTTAGTATCATAAGTCCTAATTTCCCTACTGATATTCAAATATCAGGATTTACATTCCAAGTAACTAGCACATGGACAACTACACAAACATCACCTTTATTATCTTTAGATAGTGCCAAAGATACAACAATATCGGATTGTAGTTTTGTAGGAATATACAGCGCCGGTAAAGCATGGACTGTAAATGATACTGCTATTAGATTTACTAACGTGGCTCCGTATGGACACAATAATGTATTAATTGATAATTGTATATTTGAAGGAATTAGTTGTGGTATTGTTTCTAATAGTGATATTGATACAGTTAGAATTACCAACAGTCGATTTAAAAATAACGCCCACGGTGCTTATTTAGGATATGCCTTGTCTGGAAATAGTCCATCACAGACAGGTCCTAAGAATGTACAGTTTATTGATAATATGTTTAACAACACAACATATGAAGCAATTTACGTAGGAACTACAGCAACTAATTCTACCCTTACAAATATTTTATCTATGAACAATACCTATAGATCAGTTGGAGTAGATAATGTAGGCAATTCAGTTACCCCTATCCTAACAATGAAGAGCGCAGGGGGAGAAAGTATTAATGACAATTTTGAAAGAGTCTATGACATACAGGCTGTTTCAAATTCAGATGGAAGTTATTCTTACCATGTCAATCCAACAACATTTACAATGTTGCCATTAGTTGATGTTGGAGGATGCGCTTTCAAATGGGATTACAGACTACCTTTCAAACAAAATATCCTAATTAACGATAATACACAAAATGGAATTTTACCATTAGCAACCATTCCTTATTCTGGAACAAGTCTTGCTCTTCTAGTTAATTATGTGTATACTTTGGTAAGTGGGGACGTTAGAATGGGTAAGTTGTTTATCAATTCTAAATCAACAACAGTATCAGTAAAAGAAGAATTTAGTTTTACAGGTGATACTAGTGATGGAACATTTGGGGAAATTGTTTTCTCAGCGGCAATTACTAACGGCGTCTTACAAATTTTAGGAAGTCGTGCTAGCGGCAGTAATGTTTCTGGCACATTATCATTAACAATTTCAACAGTACAGTAAGGTATCAATGTTTAAACAATCTCCGGACGAGAGGTTGAGCACTTGGAAAGAATTTAGGGATAAGTTAGACATGTCTAACGATCCCTTACTCGATGTCGTTCAATTCTGGCACAATGCTCCCTACGTGCCATATAACAATCAAATAGATCCATTTAATCAGAAGGCGTGGCTAACTCCTTGGGAAATCATAGTACATAATAAGTATGACGATTTCACTAAAGCATTAATGATCGGTTGGACATTAAAGTACACAGAAAATTATGCCAATTCAGAAATCCATCTACGAACTTTAGTAGACAATAATCAAAAGTTAGTATATAATGTAGTATCAATTGATGATGAATGGATTTTAAATTACGAGGATGAAAGACCTGTAAAATCTACAGTTGTACCTGACTCATTTCGACTAGAAAATCTAGTGGTCCTTGAAAGGCCTAGGTAAATATCATCCTAGAACAGATTTTTTATAGTCGAGATGTTCGGCTCAGCAGTATATAATAACAATAACACAGGTGGAAAACAATAATGATTACAGTAGTTAAACGTAGTGGTGAAAGGGTTCCATTAGATGTTTCAAAGATTCAAAGACAAGTAGCAAACGCATGTAGAGGGATTGACGGTGTTAGTCAGTCCATGATCGAAATTAAAGCACAGATCGAATTACATGATGGTATGACCACCGAAACCATCGACGAATTGCTTCTTAAGGCAATGGTTGATCTAATCGACGAAACAGAAAACCCAGAGATCAATAATGTAAATTATCAGTACGTAGCAGGTAGACAAAAAGTATCTATGCTACGCAAAGAAGTATATGGAGACTATGAACCTCCTAAATTATATACTATTATAAAAACAAATATCGAAGCAGGAATGTATACTCCTGAACTATTAGAATGGTACACTGAAGATGAGTGGAATATTATCGACTTGTTTTTAGATCATTCTAAAGATGAAGAGTACACATACGCCGCTATTGCTCAATTGGCAGAGAAATATCTTGTACAAAATAGAGCAACTGGTAAAATTTATGAAACTCCACAGGTGCGCTATGCTGTAGCCGCCGCAACAGCATTTCATAACGAACCAAAGGAGACTAGATTAAAATATGTTAAAGAATATTACGAATGCGCGAGTGATGGTCACTTTACTCTTGCTACTCCTGTCCTGGCCGGTCTGGGCACGACTACTAAACAATTTAGTTCATGCGTTCTTATTAGTGCTGACGACACACTAGATAGCATCTTTGCCGCAGGCGAAATGATGGCCAAATATGCTTCAAAACGAGCCGGAATTGGTCTCGAAATTGGTCGAATTCGCCCCTTAGGTGCTCCGATTCGTAACGGTGAAATCAAACATACGGGTATGATACCATTCTTGAAGAAATGGTTTGCTGATTTAAGATCATGTTCGCAAGGCGGTATTCGTAATGCTAGTTGTACAGTTACTTTTCCCATCTGGCATTATCAATTTGAAGACCTTATTGTATTAAAGAACAATCAAGGTACAGAAGAAACTCGTGTACGTCAAATGGATTATTCTGTCGTAGTTAATAAGATGTTTTGGAACAGATATCGCAAAGGTGAAAATATTACATTATTCGATCCTCACGAAGTTCCAGATCTATATGAAGCATACTACAGAAATAGTGACGAGTTTGAAAAGTTGTACCTAAATTATGAAAAGCATCCGACAATTAAAAAGAAAGTCGTATCAGCAGATGAGATATTTAAAAACGGTATACTTAAAGAACGTACTGACACAGGTAGAATCTATTTGGTCAATATCGACAACGTCATTAATCAAGGACCGTTTGATACAACAGTTGATCCAATCTATCAAAGCAACCTATGTCAAGAAATATTATTGCCCACACGACCTTTCCAAAGGATCGAAGACCCTAATGGACGTATTGCCCTATGTACACTTGGAAGCATAAATTGGGGAGCATTTAATAATCCACAACAGATGCGTAAGGCCTGTCGTGTATTGGTGCGTTCACTGAGCAATTTGTTAAGTTATCAAGATTTCTTATCTATTCAAAGCAAATTGGCAAATAAAGAATTTGAACCATTGGGTGTTGGTATTACCAATTTAGCCTACTGGCATGCTAAACGTAATTTCAAATACGGAACTATTGAAGCATTAGCCGAAGTTAAAAAATGGATGGAACATCAAGCCTACTTCCTAACTGAAACAAGTGTAGAACTTGCTCGAGAACGTGGAGCATGTGACCGTAGCCAATATACCTATTATGGTAAAGGTGTATTTCCTTGGGAACGTAGAAGTTCTGGTGTAAATGAATTAACTGATTTTACTCCTAGCCTAGATTGGGAACCTTTGCGTGAAGATCTCTTGAAATACGGAATTAGAAATGCTACACTAATGGCTGTAGCACCAGTTGAATCTAGTTCAGTAGTATTGAACAGTACCAACGGTATTGAAATGCCAATGGAATTAATTTCGGTAAAAGAATCAAAGGCTGGATCATTTGTACAGGTAGTACCTGAATATCGTCGCCTTAAAAACCGTTACCAATTAATGTGGGAACAAACAGATTGTGTTGATTATCTAAAAACGGCCGCAGTACTAGCCGCTTATATTGATCAAAGTCTAAGCACAAACACATTCTATAATCCTGCTTTCTTTGAAAATGGTAAAGTCCCTGGAACAACTGTAGCCAAGAATTTAATGCTTGCCTACAAGTGGGGGATAAAAACAATATACTATAGTCTAATCAATAAGGTTGGATCTAAAGTAAGTGTCACTAATACTAACGCTATTCCACTAGTAAATGGAATTAACGGTCATAGTATCAATGCCGCAGACAACGTTATAATTTATGAAGAATTAGACGATGACTGTGAGTCTTGCAAACTTTAAAAGAGATATAAATGTCAAAAGCACAATACGACATTAGTCGTCAAACTAATTACCTCAAAAGAAAAATGTTTCTGGACGAAGCAGGCCCTGTTACAGTTCAAAGATTTGAGGAAGTAAAATATCCTAAACTTCAGAAGTTTGAAGAACTAGCACGTGGTTTCTTTTGGGTACCAGAAGAAATTAGTCTCACCAAAGATAAGATTGATCACAAGGAGGCAAGTGATGCGGTTAAGCATATTTTTACTAGTAATCTTCTGCGCCAGACTGCTTTGGACTCCATTCAGGGTCGTGCGCCGGCGCAGGTTTTTGGACCAGTCATATCGATTCCAGAATTGGAAGCCTTAGTAAGTAACTGGTCATTCTTTGAAACTAACATTCACAGTAAAAGTTACAGTCATATCATTCGTAATGTATATGGTGTTCCTAAAGAAGAATTTAATAAGATTCACGACACCGCAGAAATCGTAAACATGGCCTCTAACATTGGCTATTATTACGAAAAACTACATAAACTAAATTGTTCTATTGAAGCAGATCTTCAGGTTGATGAACACGAACACATCAAGGCAATTTGGCTAGCACTTAATGCCAGTTACGCATTAGAAGCATTCCGCTTTATGGTGTCATTTGCTACAAGTCTTGCTATGGTTGAAAACAAGATCTACATTGGGAATGGAAACATTATCAGTTTAATCCTACAAGATGAGATCCTACACGCAGAATGGACTGCTTGGATTATCAATAATGTAGTCAAGGATGACGAGCGTTTTGTTAAAGCCAAGGCCGAATGCGAAGCAGAAGTTTACCAAATGTATATGGATGTGATCCGTGAAGAAAAAGCATGGGCAGATTATTTGTTCAGCAAAGGTGTTGTTATTGGTCTTAACGCACAGATTCTAAAAGACTTTGTTGACTACACAGCGTTTACTCGTTTAAAAGAAATTGGTATTAAGTACCAAGAAGAACATCCGCGCCAGAGTCCAATACCTTGGTTTAACAAGCACGTAAATATCAACAAGAAACAATCAGCATTACAAGAAACTGAATCAACTAATTATGTTATCGGCGTAATGAGCGATAACGTTAGTTATGAAGAACTACCGGAGTTATAAAATGAAAGCAATTTTATGGAGTAAGTATAACTGTCCTTATTGCGACCAAGCAAAGGCATTATTAAAATCAAAAGGTATCCCATTTGAAGAAAAGAAAATCGGAGATGGGTATACAAAAGAAGAACTATTAGAAGCAGTACCAAACGCTAGAACTGTTCCACAAATTTTTATTGACGAACAGTTAATTGGCGGCTTTACAGAATTAAAAGCACACTTGGCGGGCTAATGACACTCACTGTTAACTCCAAAGTTTCTGCGCCACTATATAACTATACAACTACTAGTTCGTATAGTACTGGTACTATAACAATAACATCAACTGGTACATCCTCTTGGGGATCGTTGACTAGTGCTGTACTTGTTAATGGTGGTAGTAGTGCTAACTGGGCCACTATTAGTAATGGAATGACGCAACCATCTTTACAGGTTACAGGTAAGGCTACCTTCGATGATGATGTAACTATTAAAGGTGTTAGTCTAATCGAAACATTAGAAAAAATAAATGAACGTCTTGCTATACTTGTTCCAGATCCTAAGAAGTTAGAAAAATATCAAGCACTTAAAAAAGCATATGATCATTACAAACTACTAGAAGGAATGATTACAGACAAGGATGTTGAAAATGGAAAATGATAAAAAGATTGAACAGTTAGAAAAGAAAGTTTCAATACTAACAAACCAACTTGCTGAATTAGTTCAACGTATTAGATTCCTTGAAAGAGAAAATAATCGCCGTAAAGGTGAAACAAGCCAAATTGCAAACCACGTAAATAGAAAGTAAAATTAAATGAATGTTCGACTACTTAGTTACAGCCAACCTACCGAAGAATTTCGCGCATTGGGAATCGATGATGCCCAAGAACTCATCGCCTATTGCGCCCGTGTGTCCAACCCAAGCAACCAACTTAACACCGAGACATCAGAAAAACTCATCAGATACCTCATCAAGCACCAGCACTGGTCACCACTCGAAATGGTCTCAGCCTGTCTCGAAATTACAACAACCAGAGACATCGCAAGACAAATACTTAGACATAGATCCTTTAGTTTCCAAGAGTTTAGCCAACGCTACGCCGACCCAACGAAAGATCTTAATTTCGTACTTAGAGACGCAAGGCTACAAGATCACACAAACAGGCAAAATAGTCGACCTCTCGATCTAGAAGACGACCATCATCGTCAAATTGCCTATCAGTGGGAAATGCTACAAATGGATTTGACCAAGAAAGCCAAAGAAGTTTATGAATGGGCAATCTTAAAAGGTATTGCTAAAGAACAGGCTCGTGCTGTACTACCAGAAGGACTTACAGAAAGTCGTCTGTACATGAATGGTACACTACGTAGTTGGGTACACTACATTGAATTACGTTCCGCAAATGGAACACAACTAGAACACCAAGAAATCGCTATTGCTTGTGCTAAAGTAATCGCAGAAGTATTTCCTATGGCTTCAACATTATAAGGACTAACATGCTACTTAAAAAACCAATCACCCAAGGATCCGTTGTAACTATTAAAATTATCAACGGTGACGAAATTATTGCTCGCTATGAAAGCGAAGATGCTGATACTATTACAATTAATAGACCTTTGGCATTAACTGTAAACGCACAAGGATTAGGAATGATTCCTTGGGTATTTCTAGGCGACTCTGATACAGTTACATTACAAAAAATTCATGTATTTTTAATGATGCCTAGCAAGAAAGATGCCGCAGATCAATACATGCAAGGTACCACAGGTATTGCCCTAGCGTAAATAATATCATGCCAAATATATCAGTTCAAGGGGATACTAATACACACGGGGGTGCTCCGTTAAATCAGGGCCTATCCGGAAATGTAAACGCAGGGAACAAACCTGTTGCTACTGTGGGCAGTAGTAGTTCTTCGAATGATAGTGAGTACAATCCTAGAACTCATCCTCAAGGCATAGCAGGTAATCAAGTAGCGTCAGTTGGCTCTTCAAACGTATTTGTGAATAATAAAGCAGTACACAGAGTTGGTGATGCTAGAAAAGACGGATCCGAAGCAGGTCCGGGAATTAGTTCAGTTAAGGTAAACGGATAATGGCAACAGGAAAAATAACTTCTTATAATAAACAAAGCCATTTCGGGTGGATTAAACCCGATGACGGCACTTCAGATATTCCCTTTACATTTATACATACAGCCCCTAATTATTCAGGTTTTGATGTAAACGATAGTGTAACCTATGAATTGATCGAATCAAACAAGGGTTGGATCCCTTCAAACGTACAAAAATCATAATAAATACTGTACCTAGCAAGCGTTACGCATAGCGTATTGATAGGACTGGGCGGGGGTTACTTGTTAGGCCCGTCAATTATATAGGAACAGTTATGTCAATATCGTTTAGTCAACTAGCACACGAATTCAATCATGGAGCAAGTAATATATCGCTTTCGCAATTATACGCAGGCGGGTATTATGTATCAGCATACGAACGAGGATTACTTCCAGTTAGTCCCGTAAGTTCTTCATATGTAGATACACCTGTACCTTCAAGTGGTACTATATCGTTAGGAAATTTTAACGGAGCATTTAATACTTATGGAACTGTTAATTTTACTTCTGGAGTAACATATTGGACATGTCCACCAGATGTGACTACCCTAAACGTGGGATGCTATTGCGGTGATTATTTTAACCCAAATTCATATTATATCATTTCAGTATCAGTTGTACCTGGCAGGACTTATACAGTAACAGTTCCTACAGTAAATGAATATGGTACCTGGTATGGCACCTCAATAGCATCGGGGGGATTCGGTAGTTCTAGCATATATGATCCAGTAGCCAATCAGACTATATTTTATAGATCAATATTTGATCAATCAGTTTGGACATTTTCAGGGAACGTTGATGCCACTTTAAAGGTACAGGTAGGAATTGCAGACTATTACGAAAACAACCGATCATTTACAGCAAGTGGTGGTCATGTAGCAACTATTGCTCCTGCCGCATCGGCCGCAGG
>Ga0316218_1002029_pt1 | contig 19986 bp, 22 predicted proteins | sample TBH18003metaG_FD_203634 | JGI IMG/M metagenome (GOLD analysis project Ga0316218, IMG submission 203634) | Freshwater microbial communities from Trout Bog Lake, Wisconsin, USA - TBH18003 | ecosystem: Environmental > Aquatic > Freshwater > Lake > Hypolimnion/Profundal zone | place: USA: Wisconsin...
TTACGGCAATGAGATCCCCTCGGAGACATTGCCGAAGCTGCGGGAGGTGATGAGCTCGCAAGTCTTGCTTCCTCAAATAGTTACGTTTACAAGTTCAAGCAGTGCGTCCAATACGAAGTTGCTGCTGGATGCGGCGGGCGTGGAGATGCCGACGGGGGTGGTGCTGGCGTCCATCGGGCCGGTAACCACACAGAAAATGAGGGAGATAGGGTGGGAGCCGACGGTGGAGGCAAGGGAGTCCACCATTGCGGGATTGGTGGCGGTTCTTGTGGGTTTTTACCGCGAAAAACGTGGGTAATGCGTGGTGGATTTGTGGTGGATTGATGGGTTGGCGATGGTGAATCTGCCGCAGCCCAATGGGCGTGCGTGGATGAACGGCATGGTGTCTACACCGGCGAAATCAAAAACAAATGCAGGTTCTTCGCTTCGCTCCCGCCTACGCTCCTACGGAGCTTCGGCGTGGCAAGCAGGATGACGACAAGAGCAAGAACGAAGAGGCATCCCAACGCTACGCGTTGGGATGCGGAGTTAATCAATGCAGGTCCTTCGCATCGCTACGCTCGCTCAAGGTGAAGTTCCAAATTGGGAATCGGGTGAACGTAGAAACTGCTTGCGAGCGCGTTTCAATACACCCATTCATTCCAATCGAATTACTGAGTAGACAGGCGTGACACGGGTCACAGCATGGTTGGATGGCGGAGACTAGTTTGGCTGACTAAGTTGCACAGAGAGGCTTTCTGGTTTCGGAGTGGGCAGCGCCTGCAACGGGCCAGCACAGCAGTTCCACAACATCACAATTAATAACAACCATGAAAGGGAAGGTTGAGATGAAGCAAAACTTAAAATGGAGCGCCATCGTCAGCATCTGTCTGGTAGTTGGAGTATCTCTTGTTCTGTCTGTACCGGCATGGTCGCAGGTCAATGCAGGGTCCGGCGAGGTTTCGGCCAACATCGGCTTCAACAACCTGACCGGAATTGACAACAACAAGCACGTCGAGTTCGGGTTCGGCGCGGGCTACAACTTCAACAAGGCGTTTGCATTGCTGGGCGAGTACAACTACCTGCCGCAGGGTTCGATCACCGTGAGCGGCGTGAACGGCGGAGCCCACTACTCGCTGTACGGCGCGGCGGCACGTTTCTCGGCTCCCACATCCGGACGCTTTGTTCCGTTTGTGGTCTTCGGCGGCGGTGGAGCGCAGGCAGCGGTCAAAGCCAGCTCTTCCGGCGTTTCTGTAACCGCCAGCATGAATGGAACGTATGTCACACTGGGCGGCGGAGCCAGCGTGTACCTGAATCCAAACTTGGGCATGCGCGGCGAGTACCGCTGGGACGACCAGAGGTACTCGCAGAGCGGTGTGACCACAACGCAGAGCGACTCCCGCGGGCTGATTTCGCTTTTCTACCAGTGGGGCGGCAAGAAGTAGCAACTTGAACGTTGAAAAGCCCCACAGCCTGAACGGTGTGGGGCTTTTTCCTGTGAAGAGCTGTGGGGTGAGGAAGCCTGATTGGGCGTGTGTGGGTGTGAGAGCTCTCTGGGTCCTTCGACTCGCTGTGCTCGCTCAGGATGGCAGCGTTAAATTATTGCCACACTCTCAATTGTTACCACTGCCCAAGGTTATTCGCTGGATTCGGAGCGGGGGCGGAGGAGGGGGAAGAGGATGACGTCGCGGATGGATTTGGAGCCGGTGAGGATCATGGTGAGGCGGTCGATGCCGATGCCTTCGCCGGCGGTGGGGGGAAGGCCGTAGGCGAGGGCGCGGACGTAGTCCTCGTCCATGGGCGGGGCCTCTTCGTCTCCGGCGGCCTTGGCCTTGACCTGCTCCTCGAAGCGGCGGTGCTGGTCGGCGGGGTCGTTGAGCTCGCTGAAGGCGTTGCCGACCTCGAATCCACCGATGTAGAACTCGAAGCGCTCGACCCAATCGGGCTCGTCGGGCTTCTTCTTGGAGAGCGGAGAGACGGCGAGAGGGAAGTCGTAGATGATGGTGGGGCTAACTAAATGCTGCTCGGCCAATCCTTCAAATAACGTTGCGATTGCTTTGCCGTAATTACTTTCCCTTTTTACTAACTCAGCGACTGTTGCACGCCAAGCATTTCCAAAAGCACGCCCTTCTTCGTTTGTCTTGAACGGAACCCCATCACGCATATGAAATTCTGCGAATTCCACCTCCTTGAGAAACTTTTCAAGAGAGGCGCGTGATTCAAATATCTCCATTGTTGGCTTTAACTCAAATTCTTTCGGCCAGAACTTGATGATGGCCTCGCGCATGGAGAGCTTGGTCCAGTTGGCGAGGTCGATCTCGACGTCGTTGAAGGTGGTCTTGGTGGTTCCGTTGACCTCTTTGGCGACGTAGGTGATGAGCTCCTGGGTGAGAGCCATGAGGTCGTGGTAGTTGGCGTAGGCCTGGTAGAACTCCAGCATGGTGAACTCGGGGTTGTGCTGGGTGGAGATGCCCTCGTTGCGGAAGTTGCGGTTGATCTCGTAGACGCGGTCGAGTCCGCCGACGACGAGGCGCTTGAGGTAGAGCTCGGGCGCGATGCGGAGGTAGAGCTTCATGTCCAGCGTGTTGTGGTGCGTCTCGAAGGGACGCGCGGCGGCGCCGCCGGCGATGGGCTGCATCATGGGGGTTTCGACCTCGATGTAGCCGCGAGTATCGAAGAAGCTGCGCAGGGCCTTGATGACCTTGGCCCTTTTCACAAAGACAGAACGCACATCGAGAGGGGCTTCCTCGGGAGTTGAGACGGCGCTTGTGGCATCGCTGGCGGCTGCGTCCTCTTTCTTGGCGGGCTGGCCGGTGTTCATGAAGAGGTCCACGTAGCGCTGGCGGTAGCGGAGCTCGAGGTCGGCGAGGCCGTGGTACTTGTCCGGCAGGGCGAGCATGGCCTTGGTGAGGAAGGTGAGGGTTTCGACGGCGACTGTGAGTTCGCCGGTGCGGGTGCGCATGACGCGGCCCGTGACGCCGATGTGGTCGCCGAGGTCGAGGAGGCGGTAGACCTCGAAGGCCTGCTCGCCGATGGCATCCTTCTTGAAGTAGAGCTGGATGCGGGTGCCCTCCTGCTGGAGCTGGGCGAATCCGGCCTTGCCCTGGAGGCGATGGGCCATGAGGCGTCCGGCGACGGAGACGGCGGGGCGTTCGGCTTCGAGCTGTTCGGTGGAGAGGGCGTCGTAGAGCGAGCGGACCTGCGGGACGGTGTGGGTGGCGGGGAAGCTGTTGGGCCAGGCGGGGTGGCCGAGGGCGATGATCTTGGCGAGCTTTTCCTGGCGCTCGGCGTAGAGCTTCTGCTCGAAGTCGGACTCAAACATGAGGGCGCGTATCCTTTTCAAAGGCCAGTATATCCGCTCGGTGGGATATAGTTTCCGCAGAGGGCGGCGGTGGGCGCGGAGGCGGATGTGGCGGAGAGACCGCAGCAGGGCGGCGAGAAGAAGCAGGCGATGAAGGAGTTCGCGAAGGCGGAGTCCATGATGCAGATGGCGATCATCCTGCCGGCTTCGACGGTGCTGGGGTGGCTGCTGGGGGCGGCGATTGACCGTTGGCTGAAGACGGATTGGGTGTACATCGCGGGGATTGTGGTGGGGGCGGTGGGAGGGTTTGTGCAGATATACCGCGTGGCGGAGAAGTACATGAGGGAGAGCTGATGCGCGAGATGAGGGACGAGGACTTCAAACAGGCGGTGGTGCGGGCGATTACGCTGACGGCGATAGCGACGGTGGCGCTGCTGCCGGTGGTGGCGTGGCGTATGCACTGGCAGAGTGCGGTGTATCTGCTGGTGGGGGCGGGGATATCCGCCAGCGGGCTGTACGAGTGGCTGCAGATGATGACCACGGTGATGGAGCGGATGGACGCGGCGGCGGGAGAGGGCGGGTCTGTTCCGGTGCGTCCGGTGGGGCGTGTGGTGATGGGGTTTGTGCTGCGGATGGGGTTGGCCGTGGCGGTGCTGTATGTTACTCTAACTGCATTGGATGGTTCGCTTTACGCGCTGGCCGGCGGGTTGATGCTGGGGCTTGTGATGCTGGCCATACAGGCCGCGCGCATGATGCGCGCCTAGAGATTGCAGAGCAGAGACGGAATGCCGGAACAACTTTTACTGACACGGATATTGAACGCGCACCTGGCGGGGCCGGTGGACCGGCTGCTGGCGGCGGTGCATGTGCATCCGCAGTATCCGCAGGCGCCGATCACGAATGCGTTTGCGATGGAGCTGCTGGCGTTTGGGATTCTGCTGGTCTTTTTCATCGCGGTGCGGGTAAGCCTGAGCGTGGAGAAGCCGGGCGGGGTGCAGCACCTGGCCGAGATGATGAACGAGTTTGTGAACGGGCAGGCGGAGAGCATCATCGGGCACGGGTACGAGCGGTTTGTGGGCTACCTGATGGTGATCGGCATGTTCATCCTGCTGTGCAACCTGATGGGACTGGTTCCGGGGCTGGAGTCGCCGACCGGTTCGCCGGTTGTGCCGCTCGGGCTTGCGCTGGTGACGTTCGTCTACTACCACTACCACGGGATACGTTCGAACAAGTTTGGATACATCAAGCAGTTTCTGGGGCCGGTGTGGTGGCTGGCGCCGCTGATGCTGATCATCGAGATTGTGTCTCATCTGGCGCGGATTTTGTCGCTCACCATCCGTCTTTACGCCAACATGTACGCGGGCGACCTGCTGACGCTGGTGTTCTTCTCGCTGGTTCCGGTGGGGTTGCCGCTGGTGTTCATGGGATTGCACCTGATGGTGGCGGTGATACAGGCGTACGTGTTCATGCTGCTGGCGACGATCTACGTTTCACTGGCTGTGGCGCACGACCACTAGCCGCAAGTTTGCCGCGGGGACTATGCTTCCACCCCGCGGAGTAGGACCCGCAAGCGTGAGGGGGCCAGCCCGGTGAGCCTCAACCACCCACTGGCGGGAATCCAGGAAGCAAGGAGCAACACATGCTGAAGAAGATGCAGTACGTATTCCTGACACTCTCCGCGCTCTTGCTGGCCACGCCGGCGTTTGCGTTCGATGGCGCAGCCCCGGCCAACAACCTCGTTCCCATCGCCGCCGGACTGGGCATGGCGCTGGCCGCCGGACTGTGCGGACTGGGCCAGGGCAAGGCGACCGCTTCGGCAACCGAAGCGCTGGCACGCAACCCCGGAGCACGCCCCGGAATCTTCGTGTTCCTGATTCTGGGCCTGGCGTTCATCGAGTCGCTGGCGCTGTTCACGTTCGCGATCATCTTCATCAAGGTCAAGTAAGCTTTCCGCGCTGACGCGGGCAAAGACAAGAGGGCCCCTGCCGATGGCAGGGGCTTTTCTGTGTCTTGAAAATGGTGGTGGTTATTGCGTGGTGAGGGATGTGGCGGCGGCTCTTGCGGCGAGGTGCTGGACGTGCGTTGGGGCGAGGCCGAGGAGGAGGACGGCGGCGGCGCAGAGGGAGAGGGCGAGGGTCAAGGCAAGGCGGGCGGGTTTGCCGCGCAGGATGGCGGCGCGGGAGGCGGGCGCGGGGGAGTAGAGCGCGAGCAGCAGGCGCAGGTAGTAGACGCAGGCGATGCCGCTGTTGACGAGGCCGAGGACGACGAGCCAGAGGTGGCCGGCGTGGAGAGCGGCGGAGAAGACGTAGAATTTGCCGAGGAAGCCGGCGGTGAAGGGGAGACCGATGAGCGAGAGCAGGAAGAGTGAGAGGGCGGCGGCGAGGACGGGGCGCTGGCTAGCGAGTCCGGCGAATTCATCTATATCAGATAGAGACGTGGAGTTGGATTCGGCAGTGCCGGAGGCCTGGGTGAGGGCGGCGAAGGCACCGGCGTTCATGGCGGCGTAGGCTGCGGTGTAGAAGCAGATGGGTGCGATGGCGTCGGGGCCGAGGGCGGTGTAGGCGGCGAGGATGTATCCGGCGTGGGCGATGGCGGAGTAAGCGAGCATGCGCTTGACGTCGCGCTGGAGCAGGGCGCAGAGGTTGCCGGTGAACATGCTGGCGACGGCGAGGATCCAGAAGATGGCGGCGGAGCGGTGGCCGAGCGCGGGGAATGCGGTGTAGGCGATGCGGATGAGGACGGCGAAGACGGCGGCCTTGGGCGCAGTGGACATGAATCCGACGACGGGAGTGGGAGCGCCCTGGTAGACGTCGGGCGTCCAGACGTGGAAGGGGGCGGCGGAGACTTTGAAGGCGAGGCCGACGAGGATGAGGCCGAGTGCGGCGGCGGCGAGCAGCGGCATCTGCGAGTGGGCGAGGCCGGAGGCGATGCCGGAGAAGCTGGTGGAGCCGGTGGCTCCGAAGGCGAGGGCGATGCCGTAGAGGAAGAAGGCGGTGGCGAAGGAGCCGAGCAGGAAGTACTTGAGGGCGGACTCGACGGAGGCGAGCGAGGACTTGCGGTATCCGGCGAGGACGTAGGTGGCGATGGAGGAGATTTCGAGGCCGATGAAGACCATCAGGAGTTCGGCGGCTGAGGTCATGAGCATCATGCCGGTGGCGGCGAAGAGGGTGAGGGCGAAGAACTCTCCGGCGTGGCGGACGGTACCGTCGTCAAAGTAGTCGATGGCACTGAGCAGGGTGACGAGCAGGACGGCGGAGATGACGAGGTGGAAGAAGACGCTGAAGGCGTCGACTTGAATCATGCCGTAGAAGGCGGTGCCGGCGGGGATGTGGAGTTGCAGGAGCGCGGCGGCGGCGGATGCGATGGTGGCGGCGGAGGCGAGCCAGCCGAGGGCGCGGCGGGAGCAGGCGGGCGCGAGAAGGGGCTCGATGAGCATGACGAGGACACCGCCGAGGACGAGGGCGAGTTCGGGGAGGATGCGGAGGACGGTGAAGGACACTAGCGGCCTCCTTTGAGGATGAGCGCGGAGAACTGGTCGATGGCGCGGAGGAAGATGGGGGAGGCGACACCGAGGACGAGCATGAGGACGAGCAGCGGCCAGAGGGCGAGGTGCTCGCGGGTTTCGAGGTCGTGGGCGGGGTCGGCGTGCTGGACGGCGACGCCGGGGGAGCCGTAGAAGATGCGCTGGACGGTCCAGAGCATGTAGGCTGCGCCGAGGACGACGCCGAGGGTGGCGAGGATGGTCCAGCGGGGATGGACGGCGAAGGTTCCGGAGAGGGAGAGGAACTCGCCGACGAAGCCGTTGAGGATGGGCAGGCCGATGAGCGTGAGCGAGGTGATGACGAAGCAGGTGGCGAGCCAGGGGAGGGATTTGGCGAGGCCGCCGAGGTCGCGGAGGTCGGTGACGGCGTAGCGCTCGTAGAGGAAGCCGACGAGGAGGAAGAGCGCGGCGCCGGAGAGGCCGTGGTTGAGGATTTGATAGACGCCGCCGTCGAGGCCGGTGCGGGTGAGGGAGAAGATGCCGAGGACGCAGAATCCGAGGTGGCTGACGATGGAGAAGGCGATGAGCTTGCGGAGGTCGTTCTGGGCGAGGGCGAGGCAGGCTCCGTAGACGATGCCGATGGCGCCGAGCGCGACGAGCAGGGGCGCGATGTGGGCGGACTGCGCGGGGAAGACGCCGAGGGAGAAGCGCAGGATGCTGTAGAGTCCGAGCTTGCCGGCGAGGACCATGGCGGCTGCGGGGGGAGCCTCGGAGATGGCGTCGGAGATCCAACCGTGGAGGGGAACGATGGGGACTTTGACGGCGAAGGCGACGAGGAAGGCGAGGGAGGCGAGCCAGAGGGCGTGGCAGGATGCGGGGATGGGGTGCGAGGTGAGTTCGAGGTAGTCGAAGGTTCCGGTGCGCGCGTAGAGCCAGATGATGGCGGCGAGGAAGAGCGCGGAGCTGAGGAAGGTGTAGAGGAAGTATTTGAGGGCGGCGGCGCGGCGGCGTTCGGTGCGGCCGAATACGGCGATGAGCAGCGCCATGGGGACGAGGGTCAGCTCCCAGAAGCCGTAGTAGAGGAGCAGGTCGAGGGAGAGGAAGACGCCGAGCATGGCGGTCTGGAGGATGAGGAAGATGATGTAGAACTCTTTGGCGCGGGCGTTGATGGAGTTCCAGGAGACGAGGACTCCGACGGGCGCGAGCAAGCCGGCGAGGACGACGAGCCAGAGGGAGAGGCCGTCCACGCCGAGGTGGTAGTGGACGTTGGGCGTGGCGAGCCACGGGATGTTGACGACGAACTGGAATCCGGAGGCGGCGTAGTCGTAGTGGACGGGGAGATGGAGTGTGAAGAGGAGTGAGAGGGTGGTGACGGCGAGGGCGGCCCACTGGAGGATGCGTCCGCGGGACGGGAGGATGGCGATGAGGGCCGCGCCGAGGAGCGGCGTGATGAGGAGGAGCGTCAGGATGTGGGCGTTGATGGCGGTCATTAGAAGTGCACCCTGAGTGAGATGTGCGCGAAGAGCGCGCGGCCGAAGGCGGAGACGGCGATGAGGAGGGCGGCGGCGGCGGCGAGCCATCCGGCGTAGGAGCGGATGTTGCCGGACTGGACGCGGCGGAGGATGGTGCCGGTTCCGCGGGTGAGGCCTGAGGCGGCGGCAGCGGAGCCCTGGACGAGGGCGGTGTCCACGCCGATGCCGAGGATGTAACGGCTGATGAAGAGCAGCGGCTTGAGGATGAGGGCGGCGTAGAGTTCGTCCACCCAATACTTGTTGAGCAACGTGGTGTGGATGAAACGGAAGCGCGCGTTGATTTTGTCGGCACAGTTGGGACAGCGGCGGTAGATGGTGTCTGCGAGGAAGAGTCCGACAAGTGCGACGGCGACGGAGAGCGCGGCGAGGGTGAGTTCGGTGGAGTGGGCGGCGGGCGCGGATTCGGTTGAACCGAGGACGGGGGCGAGGAAGCGGGCGAAACGGTCGGAGCCGCCGAGGAAGGCGGGGACGCCGAGCCATCCGCCGACGATGGAGAGCGCGGCGAGGATGGAGAGCGGCGCGAGCATGGACCAGGGGGACTCGTGCGGGTGGGTGTGGTGCTCGTCGAAGCGCGGCGCGCCGAAGAAGGCGAGGTACCAGAGGCGGAACATGTATAAGCTGGTGAGAAGCGCGGTGACGAGTCCGACGAGCCAGAGGATGTGGCCGAGGGGGCCGGCGGAGGCGAAGGCGCGGTAGAGGATCTCGTCCTTGGAGAAGAATCCGGCGAGCGGGGGCAGGCCGGCGATGGCGAAGACTCCGGCGGTCATGGTCCAGAAGGTGATGGGGATGCGCCGGCGGAGGCCGCCCATCTTGAAGAGGTTCTGCTCACCGCCGAGGGCGTGGATGACACTGCCTGCGGCAAGGAAGAGCAGCGCCTTGAAGAAGGCGTGGGTGAAGAGATGGAAGATGGCGGCGGAGTAGGCGCCGACGCCGCAGGCGAGGAACATGTATCCGAGCTGGGAGACGGTGGAGTAGGCGAGGACGCGCTTGATGTCCGTTTGGACGAGGCCGATGGTGGCGGCGAAGAGCGCGGTGAAGGCTCCGATGCAGGCGACGACGGCGAGGGCGACGGGGGACTGGTCGAAGATGACGTGGCAGCGGGCGACCATGTAGACGCCGGCGGTGACCATGGTGGCGGCGTGGATGAGGGCGCTGACGGGGGTGGGGCCCTCCATGGCGTCTGGCAGCCAGATGTAGAGCGGAACCTGCGCGGATTTGCCGGCAGCGCCAAGCATGAGCAGCAGGGCGATGGCGGTGTAGAGGGAGCAGTGGCATCCGGCCATGGAGGAGATTTGGGAGAAGACGCTGGTGAAGGTGAGGGTTCCGAAGTTGGTGAGGAGCAGGAAGATGGCGATGAGGAAGCCGAAGTCACCGATGCGGTTGACGATGAAGGCTTTCTTGCCGGCGTTGGCGGCGCTGTCTTTGGTGAAGTAGAAGCCGATGAGCAGATAGCTGGCGAGGCCGACGCCCTCCCATCCGACGAAGAGCAGGAGGAAGTTGGCGGCGAGGACCAGGGTGAGCATGAAGAACATGAAGAGGTTGAGGTAGGCGAAGAAGCGGTGGTAGCCCTCTTCGTGGGCCATGTATCCGACGGAGTAGACGTGGATGATGAAGCCGACGCCGGTGACGACGGCGAGCATGACGAGAGTGAGATGGTCCACACTGATGGCGAATGGAATTTGCAGCGGGCCGGCGGAGATCCAAGCGTGGTGGCCGGTGGTGAGGGACTGGATGTGGGAGATCTTGAATGTGAGCGTCAACCAAATGTCGAGTGCGAAGGAGATGGCGGTGCTGGCGAGCGCGACGAAGGTGACGGCGGCGTGCGAGAGGCGGCGGCCGAGGATGGCGTTGACCAGAAAGCCAGCGAGGGGCGCGAGCGCGATGAGCCAGACGAGATGGGCGGGCATGGGCGTCATAGCTTGAGGAGGTTCACCTCGTCGATGGAGAGGGTTTCGCGGGTGCGGAAGACGGCGATGATGATGGCGAGGCCGACGGCGGCCTCTGCCGCGGCGACGACCATGACGAAGAAGACGAAGATCTGGCCGGAGAGTTGGCCGAGCATGTGGGCGAAGGCGACGAAGCTGAGGTTGACGGCGTTGAGCATGAGCTCGATGGACATGAAGACGGTGATGATGTTGCGCTTGACGAGGAATCCGCAGACGCCGATGGAGAAGAGGATGGCGGAGAGGACGAGGTACCAGGAGATGGGGACCATCTAGGCGTTCTCCTTTCCGGCGGGGGCGTTCTTGTCCTTGTCGCAACTGGAGCCGTGGCCGCAGCAGCAGCCGGAGCGGCGACGTGAGGCAATCAAAACAAAGTAGAGGCCAACGATAATCGGGAAGAACACGCCGAAGAAGAGGGCAGGGATGTGGTGCATGGCTACTCGTCCTCCTTGCTGTTCTTGCCGCGGGAGACGCGGATGACGGCGGGCAGGGCGATGATGCAGGAGACGGTGACGAGAAGGATCCAGATGGGCAGGTGGATGGGCATGGTTATGGCTGCTCCTTGCGGGCGAGAACAACGGCGCCGAGAATGGCGACGAGAATGAGGATGGAGGTGACCTCGAAGGGGAGCAGGAGATCGCGGAAGAGCAGGGTGGAGATGGCGGTGATGTTGCTGACGCCGTTGGTGGCGAGCGCGCCGGGGTGGGTGAGGCCGAGCTGATGACGGTGGGCGAGGAAGAGGAGGGTGAGGAGGCAGAAGATGGCGGCTGCGCCCGGGAATCCGGCGAGGGCGGCGGCGCGGGAGCCGCGGGTGCGGAGCTCGGTTCCGGCGTTGAGCAGCATGATGACGAAGACGAAGAGCACCATGATGGCGCCGGAGTAGACGATGACCTGTGCGGCGGCGAGGAACTCGGCGCCGAGGGACCAGTAGAGGACGGCGAGCGAGAGCATGACCAGCACGAGCGAGAGCGCGCTGTTGATGGGATGGCGCTGCAGGAGGAAGCTGAGAGCCCCTGCGATGGAGAGTGCGCCGAAAACGATGAATACGAGCGAAAGGTGCATGCGTTTATCCGTGCCAGGCGTAGACGAGAGCGGTGAGGACGATGTTAAGCATGGCGGCGGGCAGAAGCCACTTCCAACCGAAGGCCATGAGTTGATCGTAGCGGAAGCGCGGGAGGGTTCCGCGCACCCAGATGTAGAGGCAGAGGAAGAAGAATACTTTGAGGACGAACCAGAAGATTCCCTGGAGGGCCTGGGCGACGGGGCCGCCGAGTAGATGGCCGAAGGGGCTGGATGCTCCGCCGAAGAAGAGCAGGGTGGCGACGCAACTGACGGTGATCATGTTGGCGTACTCGGCCATGAAGAACATGGCGAACTTAATGGAGGAGTACTCGGTGTGGTAACCGCCGACGAGCTCGTTTTCTGCCTCGACGAGGTCGAAGGGCGCGCGGTTGGTCTCCGCATAGGCGCTGATGAGGTAGATGAAGAAGGCGAAGAACTGGAGGCCGCCGAGGACGTTCCAGCTCAAGGCGCCGTGGGCGGATTGGCTGGCGACGATTTTGGCGATGGAGAGCGAGCGGGCGCGCATGACGACGCCGACGAGGGAGAGGCCGAGGGCGAGTTCGTAGCTGACCATCTGGGCGGTGGAGCGGACGGAGCCGAGCAGCGAATATTTGTTGTTGGAGGACCAACCGCTGAGGGCGATGCCGTAGACGCCGATGGAGGTGATGCCGAGGATGACGAGGAGGCCGACGTTGACGTCGGAGACCTGGAAGAGCGCGACGCCGCGCCAGAAGACGGGCGGGCCGAAGGGCACGACAGCGATGGAGATGAGCGCGCAGCCGAGGGCGATGACGGGCGCGAGCAGGAAGAGCGGGAGGTAGACGTTGGCGGGCGTCATGTCCTCCTTGAGGAAGAGCTTGAGGCCGTCCACGACGGTTTGCAGGAGGCCGAAGGGGCCGACGCGGTTGGGGCCGTAGCGGTTCTGGATGCGGCCGACGAGTTTGCGCTCGAGGAGGACCGTCATGGTGACGCCGCCGAGCATGACGGAGATGGTGACGGCCGTTTTGACGAGCGAGCCGATGAAGAAGATTTGCAGGGGGCTAAGCGATGGCATCGGCGGCCTCCTGCTGCTGCGAGTTCTTGGCGGGGTCTGCGAAGGGCGCGTGGGCGCTGAGTTCGGTGAGCGCGGCGGAGTAGCGGGTGAGGCTGCCGGAGGTGAAGAGGGAATCGGCTGCGGGGGTGATGTGTGTGGAGCGCGAAGCATTATCACCAAAAGCAACGGCGGAGGCGGTGGAGGGGAGTTCGAGGTGGACATCGTTGCCGCAGAGGAACTGGAGGCGGTTGAAGGCGTAGCCGGGGACGGTGGCGTGGATCTCGTCGAGGACGGCGGAGGGGTTGAAGGGGCTGAGGCGAGGCTCGAGGCCCTGCGCGGCGAGGAAGACGGCGGTGCGGTCGGCCTCGCCGGATTGGACGCCGCGGGTCTGGCCGAGGTCGGCGGTGGCGGCGGAGGTGAAGCGGACGAGGTCGGGGATGCTGGCGCCCATGGAGTCGGCGATGCGGACGATGAGCTCGAGGTCGGAGCGCGTGCCGGCGCGGTCGGCGGCCTTGCGGACGGACTGGAGGTCTCCGTAGGTGTTGGTGACGGAGCCGGATTTTTCGTAGAGGGAGGCGGCGGGGAGGACGACGTCGGCGAGTAGGGCGGTCTCGGTGAGGAAGAGATCCTGGACGACGAGGAAAGTGTCTTTTAATGATGCGCGATTGAGGCCGAGGCGGGCGGCTGGGTTGGAGCCGACGACGTAGAGGGCGCTGAGATTGCCGGATGCGGCGGCGGAGAAGATGGCGCGTTCGTCGAGGCCGGGGGCGGGCGCGGGCGCGTAGCCGGGGAGCAGGTCGGGGAGCAGGCCCATGTCGGATGCGCCGCGGGAGTTGGCGTAGTCGGCGAGGAGCGCGAACTTGACGGAGGGGTGCGAGAGGCCGAGGCGGATGAAGGATGCGAGGGTGGGGCCGGAGATCTCGGGGCCGAAGAGGATGAGGAGATTGGCTTCCTCGCGAAGAGCGGCGCGGAGATTTGTGAGCGCGGTGGGGTTGGAGGATGCGGATGAGGAGGCGGAGTCGTCTCCGGCGAGGTATTGGGCGAAGGCGCTATAGGAATTGACGAGCGCGGAGGCTTTGGCCTTGCGGGTGAGCTTGATGGTGTTGCTGTTCGCGATGTAGAGTCGCGCGTTGTGGTTGCGGACGGCGGTGCGAATCTCCCACGCGAGGGCAGGGTGCTGGTTGGTGGGGTCGCCGCCGATGAGGAGGATGGCAGGGGACTTCGCGATGTCGCGGAGTGATGCGGTTTTGCCGTTGGTTCCGGCGAGGGCGGCGGCGAAGGTGGGGAAGTCGGCGGTACGGTGGTGGTCGATGTTGGCGGTGCCGAGGACGGTGCGTGCGAACTTCTGGAGGAGGTAGGCCTCCTCGTTGGTGATGCGGTTGGAGCCGAGGACGGCGAGCGTGTTGCCGCCGCGGGCGTCGCGCAGAGTGCGGAGGCGGGAGCCGACGAGCTCGAGGGCGCTCTCCCATGTGGCGGGCTCAAGTTGGCCGTTGGCGTTGCGGACGAGCGGAGTGGTGAGGCGGTCGGCGTGGTTTGTGAAGTCGAAGGCGTAGCGGCCCTTGGCGCAGAGGAAGTCGCCGTTGATGCCGGACTTGTCGCGGTTGTCGGCGCGGACGATTGCGCTGCCGGTGGAGGAGGAGCGGACGCCGAGGGTGGTGCGGCAGCCATCGCCGCAGTGGGTGCAGACGGTGGCGACGTGGTTCATCTCCCACGGACGGGTCTTGTAGCGGTAGGCGCCGCTGGTGAGCGCGCCGACGGGGCAGGCATCGATGCACATGCCGCACTGCTCGCAGTCGAGGTGGGCGAGGCCGTCTGCGGATTGCGAGGCGGGGACGTTGGGCGCGATGACGGCGGAGCTGCCGCGGAACTGGATGCCGAGGGCGTTGACGTCCATGCCTTCTGCGCAGACGCGGACGCAGCGGTAGCAGAGGATGCAGCGGGGGCGGTCGAAGTAGACGGCGGGAGACCACTGCTGCTCCTCGCGGTGATTCTTGGGTTCGGCGTAGAAGCTGTCGGCGGCGCCGTACTTGAAGACCATGTCCTGCAGTTCGCACTCGCCGCCGGCGTCGCAGACGGGGCAGTCGAGGGGATGGTTGCCGAGCAGGAGTTGGAGGGTGGCCTTGCGGGCCTGGCGAATCTCCGGCGTGTCGGTCTGGACGTTCATGCCTTCGGCGACGGGAGTGGTGCAGGCGGTCTGGAGCTTGGGAACTTTTTCGAGGCGGACGACGCACATGCGGCAGGCGGCCTGAAGCGAGAGTCCGGGGTAGTAGCAGAAGGCGGGTATCTCGATGCCGGCGGCGCGGCAGGCGTCGATGAGCAGCGTGCCCGCCGGTGCGGTGAGGGTGCGGCCGTCGACTTGGAAGGTTACGTCGGGCATCAGTGGCTGGCTCCTGCGATGTGGACGAGGTTGCTGGGCGGAAGGATGGGCGCATCTACGCGCTGGCCGGCGATGTACTCCTCGAACTCCTTGCGGAACTTTTTGACGAAGCCGAGGATGGGCATGGCGGCGGCGTCGCCGAGCGGGCAGAAGGTGCGGCCCATCATGTTTTCGGCGAGGTACTGGACGTTGTCGATGTCCTTGACCTCTCCGGCACCGGCGTGGACGCGGGTGAGGGTCTTCTTGATCCAGTCGGTGCCTTCGCGGCAGGGGATGCACCAGCCGCAGGACTCGTGCTGGTAGAACTTGATGACGCGGAGGGCGAACTCGACGATGGAGACGGTGTCGTCGAGCACGACGATGCCGCCGGAGCCGAGCATGGTTCCGGCCTTGCCCATCTGGTCGAAGTCGAGGCCGACGTCGATTTCGTTGGGCAGCAGGACGGGGCAGGAGGAGCCGCCGGGGACGACGGCCTTGAGGCTGCGGCCGTTGGCGATGCCTCCGGCGACCTCGTAGATGGCCTTGCGGAGGCTGTAGCCCATGGGGAGTTCGTAGACGCCGGGGCGGACGACGTGGCCGGAGATGCCGAAGAGTCGCGTGCCGCCGTTGCGTTCGCTGCCGAGCTTGGCGTAGGCCTCGCCGCCCATGCGGAGGATGTGGGGGACGGCGGCGATGGTTTCGGCATTGTTGATGATGGTGGGGCCACCGTACAAGCCGACGACGGCGGGGAAGGGCGGGCGGATGCGGGGCACGCCGCGCTTGCCTTCGAGGGATTCCATGAGGGCGGACTCTTCGCCGACCTCGTAGGCTCCGGCTCCGGTCTGGGTGATGACGTCGAAGTCGAGGCCCTGGATGCCAAAGATGTTTTTGCCGAGGATGCCGCGGGCGTAGGCGTCGGCGACGGCCTTCTCCATGATGTTGAGGAGGTAGCGGTACTCGCCGCGGAGGTAGATGAATCCGGTCTTGGCGCCGATGGCGAGGCCGGCGATCATGCAGCCTTCGATGACGGAGTGCGGGTCGTGCAGGAAGATGAGATGGTCTTTGCAGGTGCCGGGCTCGGACTCGTCGCCGTTGACGAGGACGTACTTGGGCTTGGCCGATTGCTTGGGGACGAAGGACCACTTCATTCCGGTGGGGAAGCCAGCGCCGCCGCGACCGCGGAGGCCGGAGGCCTTCATCTCGGCGATGATCCAGTCGGGGCCTTTTTCGGCGGCGGTGCGCGCGGCCGCGTAGCCGTCGAGCTCGATGTACTTGTCGAGGTCGGTGGCACCGAGGCCGAAGCGGCGGCTGATGACCTTGACTTCGTCGGGATGGGAGACGAGGCGCGGCATTACTTCACATCCTTGCTGCGACCGTGTGCGTAGTCGTCGAGGATGGCGTCCACCTTGGCGGGTGTGAGCTCGTCGTGGAAGTCGTAGTTGACCTGCATGGCGGGGGCCCAGCAGCAGGCTCCGATGCACTCGACCTCTTCGAGGGAGAACTGGCCGTCGGGCGTGGTCTGCTTGTGGCCGACGCCGAGCTTCTTTTTGCAGTGGTCGAGGATTTCGTATCCGCCGCGCAGCATGCAACTGATGTTGGTGCAGACCTGGATGTTGTACTTGCCCGCCGGTTCGGTGCGCAGCATGGAGTAGTAGCTGAGGACGCTGGCGACGTCGAGTTCGGTGAGGTCGAGGCGCTGGGCGATTTCGGCGATGGCGGCGTCGGAGACGTAGCCGAGCTCGTCCTGTGCGTAGAGCAGCATGGGGACGAGGGCGGAGCGGCGCGCGGGGTAGATGGTGGGCAGGTGGTCGAAGCGCGCGGCCAGCTCGGGGGAGAAAATCGAATTTTGAATCGGCGTGCTCATAATTTCGAAAGCTACTTTGAAACGAACAAAACGTACCTCAGTGGCTAAAGCCCAATTCCTTTTGCTACTTTGCGGCACGGCTAAAGCCGTGCCCTTAACGAAAACAAAAACTAACGGTCAATTTCTCCTAATACGATATCGATGGAGCCGATGACGGCGATGACATCGGCGAGCATGCGGCCCTTGCACATGGTTTCGACGGCCTGAAGGGTGGCGAAGGAGGGGTTGCGCATGTGGACGCGGTAGGGCTTGCTGGTGCCGTCGGATACGACGAAGTAGCCCATCTCGCCGCGCGGGGATTCGACACCCTGATAGACCTGACCTGCTGGAACAGCAAAGCCTTCGGTGACAATCTTAAAGTGATGGATAAGGGATTCCATCTGCGTCTTCATCTGCTCGCGGGCGGGGAGGACGATCTTGGGGGCGTCGGCGGTGATGGGGCCGGAGGGCATCGAGTCGAGGCATTGCTGGACGATCTTGAGGGACTCGCGCATCTCAATCATGCGGACGAGGTAGCGGGACCATACGTCGCCGGTGTGGGCGATGGGAACCTCGAACTGGAAGTTCTCGTAGCCGGAGTAGGGCATGTCGCGGCGGAGGTCCCAGTCCACGCCGGAGGCGCGGGCGTTGGGGCCGGTGACGCCGAATGCGATGGCGTCGTCCTTGGAGAGGATGCCGACGCCCTGGGTGCGGCGCTGCCAGATGGGGTTGCCGTTGAGCAGGCCCTCGTACTGGTCTATGCGGGCGGGCATCTCTGCGAGGAAGGCGCTGACGCGGTCGAAGAAGTCGAGCGGCGGCTCGAGCGCAAGGCCTCCGATGCGGAAGTAGCTGGTCATCATGCGCTGGCCGGCGAGTGACTCGAAGATGCGGAGGAGCTGTTCGCGCTCGCGGAAGCAGTAGAGGAACATGGTGAGCGCGCCGATGTCCATGGCGTGGGTGCCGAGCCATACGAGGTGGGACTGGATGCGGGTGAGCTCGTTGAGCAGGACGCGCAGGGTTTGCGCGCGGGGAGGGATGGGAAGCTGGATGAGCTTTTCGACCGCCAGGCAGTAGGCCAGGTTGTTGGTCATGGGGCAGAGGTAGTCAATGCGGTCGGTGAGGGGGACGACCTGCTGGAAGAACTTGGCCTCGCAGGTCTTTTCGATGCCGGTGTGCAGGTAGCCGATGTCGGGGGCGCAGCGAACGACGGTCTCGCCGTCAATCTCGACGACCATGCGCAGGACGCCGTGCATGGAGGGATGCTGTGGACCCATGTTGAGGACGAGGGTGTGGTCGCGGGAGGAGGCGTCGGCGATTTCGTTGCGGCGCGCGGAGTCTTCGAGGACGTCGCGGAGGGAGGATGTGGTTGGTTTTTTCTCGTTGGTCGCGGCGGTATCAGCGGAATTGCTGCTCGCGCTCGGAGTGATTGGCGTGGAGGATTGCATCAGCGGTAGCCCTCCACGGGGTAGTCCTTGCGCAGGGGGTGGCCGGTCCAGTCTTCAGGCATCATGATGCGGATGAGGTTGGGGTGGTTGCGGAAGCGGACGCCGAAGAGGTCGAAGACTTCGCGCTCGTAGAAGTTGGCGGAGGGCCAGACGGCGGTGATGCTGTCGAGCGTGGCGGATTCCAGCGGGAGGAGCGCGATGACGCGGATGCGCTGCTTGAGCGTGTGGCTGGTGAGGTGGTACGTGACCTGAAAGCGCGGCGCGGCGGGGTACCAGTCCACGCAGGTGACATCTTCGAGGAAGTTGTAGGCGGCGCGCTGGAGGGATTGCATGGCCTCGACGATGCGGTCCGCGGGGACGGTGAGGGTGAGTTCGGCGCGGTCGAAGAGGGCGTCTGCGAGCAGGCCAGCGGGCGCGGCTTGGAGCGCGGTGATGGCGGGGTGCGCAGGAAGCGCGGCGAGAACGGGGTCTATGCCGCGAATGGCGGGGGTGGGCTCGGACATTTAGAGGTCCCCCTTGTCAGCGGACCAGTCGAGGATGCCCTTGCGCCAGACGTAGAAGAGGCCGACGGCGACGAAGCCGAGGTAGACGAACATCTCCCAGAAGCCGAAGAGGCGGGATCCGGTGATGCGGGGCAGGTCGCGGTAGATGACGGCCCAGGGGAGGAGGAAGACGGCTTCCACGTCGAAGAGGATGAAGAGCATGGCGACCATGTAGAAGCGGACGGAGAAGCGGGAGCGCGCGTCGCCGACGGCGGTCATGCCGCATTCGTAGGTTTCGAGCTTGACGGGGGTGTTGCGGTGGCGGCCGATGAAGAAACTGGCGACGACGAAACCGGCGGCAAGGCCCAGGGCGCAGAGAATCTGAAGGCCGAGCGCGATGTAGTTCCAAGAGTAGGGTGCGGTCTGCATCGTGTTGATTTCATTCTAAACGGAAGGGCTGTGGAGTACATCACAGGGCCGGGGGCTGGAGGGGATGGGGGCGGCTGCCGATAGGAGCGGTGAGGAGGAACGGGCTATGAGCACACAGATGGCGCCAACGGGGACTCCGCCAGTGGGGCCGGTGGAGCCGATACCAACGCCGCGGCTGAGGCTGGTGGCAGCGCGGCCAAGGCCGGTGGCGAGACGGGCTCCGACGCGGGAACATGGCGAGGCGCTGGAGCGGCTGGCGCACGCGATAGAGTACCTGATGGGCAGCTACATGGACGGGGGATACCGGATGCTGCAGCACGCAGGGACAGCGGAGTTTGAGGCGGCACAGATACTGATGCGGCTGAACCGCGAGTTGCACGCGAGCTTTCCGGCGGTGGAGACGGTGATGGCGCGGCTGCGGAAGGCGCTGGTGGTCTCACGGGCGAACGCGCGACCGTCCTTGTGATACGTTCAGCAGATGAAGTTTGTCATCAATGGAGTGGAGCGGGAGCTGGCGTTGCGTGAGGGCGCGACGCTGGCGGAGTTGGTGGCGGCGCTGGAACTGAAGGTCGACCGCGTGGCGGTGGAGCTGAACCGCGAGATTGTGGCGCGGGCGGGGTGGGATGCGGCGAAGGTCGCGGACGGGGACAAGTTGGAGATAGTGCATTTTGTGGGTGGCGGGTGCGACGCGTAGGGCGATACGCGCGCAAATACAAAAGCAGGTCCTTCGACTTCGCATCGCATGGAACGCGATGCTCCGCTCAGGATGACGAAAGTTTGGAGCGATGCCCTCACAACGCTACGCGTTGTGAGGGCATCCGGTTGCTGTGCGCAAATGCCCCCTCAACTTAAATTCATTTGTGACGAATGAAAAAGTAAATAGCTACAAGAATCGAACCGACAATCATTCTATAAATGAGTGATTTAAGACTGGAGCGCGGTGGCACAAAATAATTAATCACCGAACCAACATTTCCGCCAATGATTCCCATCAGCAACTTGTGATTGGGTGAATAAAAAATGAAAATAGCTATACAGAGATTGATGATTACCAGTTGCAATAAAAAGTTGCCATCTGTCCCTGCATACGGATTTTGTCT
>Ga0316218_1002031_pt1 | contig 19959 bp, 14 predicted proteins | sample TBH18003metaG_FD_203634 | JGI IMG/M metagenome (GOLD analysis project Ga0316218, IMG submission 203634) | Freshwater microbial communities from Trout Bog Lake, Wisconsin, USA - TBH18003 | ecosystem: Environmental > Aquatic > Freshwater > Lake > Hypolimnion/Profundal zone | place: USA: Wisconsin...
AATCCATTGCTGTTAAATCTCTACTGTATACTATACCTACGTAAAAAAAACAACTCCGGTTTCCCCAAAACCCGAATCTCGCAACACGCACCACGCCTTTTAAAAAAAAAATAAAAACCCCAAATCCAAAAAATAAAAAACGCCGTTTATCTATCAAATAATTTATTCATCCTATACAACTCAAAATGAAATCTAAACGAATCGGAAAAATTGCTATCGGAATAAGCTCAGTATTTTTTCTTTTGGTGATGGTACTGGCAGTTCATATTTATATAGTAACCAGACCTAAAGCCATAGATACAAATGCACTGGTGATGGCCAGGATTGATATTAAGCAACCTATCAAACAATCAGATGCAGAAAAAATTACAGCCTGGTTATACAGACAAAAGGGAATCAATCATGTTTTATGTAATCCACAGTCTGATATCGTGGTATTTACCTATTATCCAGCAAAAGCAGATGCCAATAGTATAACAACCCATCTGCAAAATTCATTGGGTTACCAAGCAAGCAGGTATCTACCCAAAGCAGAAGAACTCAAAAGCGGATGTCCTGTAGGCAGTCAATCAAAAGCATACCAGTTATACACTTATCTGAAGAAAAATTTATAAACCTAAAATCAAATACTATGAAAAAAACAACATCCTTAGTTCTGCTTCTTTTTGTTTCTCTGTTTACCGTATTCACCATTTCCTGTAAAAAAACAAGCGATGCAACAACGGTTGCAGCACCCACTTTATATGATTCATTAGGGGGTACAACACTTGTGTCGGATCCTGCACATGCGAATGTGATGATTGAAAAAGGCAGACTAGGTATCCGTTCGGTGGTTGACAGTACTATTTTTGTGATCGCAGCAGATCCAAAACTGAATGGATTCTTTAAAGTATTGCTGGCAGAAATATCGGCCGGCAACACTTCTGGTTTTACAGAATTAAGCGGAAACCTGACAGATTTTTTCTGTGTGGCTACCGGTGCCAAAAATTTTAAATATACGGGAGATGATTTGGCAACAGCACATAATCCCGCTAAAAACAACCGGATGAACGGAAAAGCAGCCAGCACCGATTTTGATGAATTCATTGTTGACCTGGTTGCAGGCGCCCAGAAGAATCAAATACCTGCTAACCTGATCAATTCTGTGGGTGCAATAGTCAATACCCAGCGCAGCCTGGTAGTTCAGCAATAAGGTTTTCTGGAAAGAACCCTGCTTCTGAAGTCTTCCAAAACTGGCGGGTATACATTTTAACCGGCCCTGTATTCAGCACAGGACCGGTTTTGTTTTGCAATTCCCCGGATCAGTTATGCAATTTTGGCACCTTTTATTTCAAAAACTTCCCCCATCTTTGCCGCCGTTTCTGCCAGTACAGGCAGGCCCTTTACCAATTTAAGCCTGATTTCTGAAAATTTGACCTGAATTGACCGGGTGGCATAATAATCGAGTACTGGTAGTTACATTATTAACTCAATCAACTAAAACCTATAACGTATGGCAAAAAAACTCAACGTTACTCCTCTGCACGACAGAGTAATTGTTAAGCCTGCCGCTGCTGAAGAAAAAACTGCAGGCGGAATCATTATCCCCGATACTGCAAAAGAAAAACCACAGCGTGGAACAATTGTAGCCGCCGGCGCTGGTAAAAAAGACGAGCCCGTAACCGTTAAAGTGGGCGACACTGTTTTATACGGTAAATATGCAGGAACAGAGATCCAGATCGAAGGACAAGACCTTTTGATCATGCGTGAAGGCGATATCCTGGCCATTATCTAATCTGAAAAATTAAATGCTGACGGGTTTATTCGCCGGTTTATTTACATTTTCAAATTGATCTATTTTCAAATTTTCAAATTAAATCAATATGTCTAAACAGATTTTCTTCGATATCGAAGCGAGAAATAAGATGAAAAAAGGCGTTGATACGCTTGCTAATGCTGTAAAAGTAACCCTCGGGCCAAAAGGTCGTAATGTGGTTATTGAAAAGAAATTCGGTGCACCACAAGTAACCAAAGATGGTGTTACTGTTGCCAAAGAAATTGAACTCGAAGATCCTATTGAAAATATGGGAGCCCAGATGGTGAAAGAAGTAGCTTCTAAAACGGCTGATATTGCCGGTGATGGTACTACTACTGCTACTGTTCTTGCCCAAAGCATTATTGGCGAAGGATTGAAAAACGTGGCTGCCGGTGCTAATCCTATGGACCTGAAACGTGGTATCGACAAAGCGGTTGCGAAAGTGATCGAAAGTCTGAAAGCCCAATCACAGGCCGTTGGAAATGATTCCAAAAAAATTGAACAGGTAGCAACGATTTCTGCCAACAGTGATAGCGAAATCGGGAAACTGATTGCCACTGCTATGTCAAAAGTGGGTAAAGAAGGTGTGATTACCGTAGAAGAAGCAAAAGGTACCGATACTACTGTTGATGTAGTAGAAGGTATGCAATTTGATCGTGGTTATATCTCTCCTTATTTCGTTACCAATAGCGAAAAAATGGAAGTGGAATTACAGAATCCTTATATCCTGATCTATGATAAAAAGATCAGCGCCATGAAGGATATCCTGCATATTCTGGAAAAAGTTGCCCAAAGTGGTCGCCCATTATTGATCATTGCGGAAGACCTGGAAGGAGAAGCATTGGCAACTTTAGTGGTAAATAAATTACGTGGTACCCTGAAAGTGGCTGCTGTAAAAGCACCTGGTTTCGGCGATAGAAGAAAAGAAATGCTGACGGATATCGCTATCCTGACTGCAGGTATCGTGGTAAGCGAAGAACAAGGGTTCAAACTGGAAAATGCTGACCTGACTTATTTAGGACAAGCAGCTTCTGTTACCATTGATAAAGACAATACCATTGTAGTAGGTGGTAAAGGTAAAAAAGCAGATATCGTTGCCCGTGTTAACCAGATCAAAGCACAAGTGGAAAATACCACTTCAGACTATGATAAGGAAAAATTACAGGAGCGTTTGGCTAAATTAAGCGGTGGTGTAGCTGTATTATATGTAGGTGCTGCTACAGAAGTAGAAATGAAAGAAAAGAAAGACCGTGTTGACGATGCACTGCATGCAACAAGGGCTGCTGTAGAAGAAGGTATTGTACCTGGTGGTGGTGTGGCTTATATCCGTGCCGTTGAATCACTGGAAAAATTGAAGGGTTCTAACGAAGATGAAACAACCGGTATCCAAATCGTAAAAAGAGCGATCGAAGAACCATTGCGTCAGATCGTTATCAACAGCGGTATCGAAGGATCAATTGTTGTTCAGAAAATTAAAGAAGGAAAAGGTGATTTTGGTTTCAATGCTCGTACAGAAGTATATGAGAACCTGTTTAAAGCAGGTGTAATTGATCCAACAAAAGTAACCCGTGTTGCATTGGAAAATGCTGCATCAATCGCTGCTATGTTGTTAACAACTGAGTGTGTGATTGCCGATAAACCTAAACCAGAAGCTCCCCATGCACATGGCGCTCCTGATATGGGTGGAATGGGTGGATACTAATCTCCCTCTTACAATAAAAAAGAATCCCTGCTTTGAAAGAAGCGGGGATTCTTTTTTATGGATATAGCCTATTTAAAAGCCTCTTTTTAATTTGCCAAACCCAATTACCAAAAAACATTGGGCAATACCATAACTCAACATCACCGGAATATCCCATCTTGCCGGGTCATGAAAATGAAAACTATTCATGGCCAGTAATGAATCAGACATAATAAAGAATACAGCCCCGGGTATAAAATACCTGATCACAATACTTCTAATAGCAGTATTAACCCATAAATTGCTAGATAATATTCCCATAATCCCTATGATACCCATATAGATCAGAATCGGGATTTGTAAACTACCCAGCTCCGGCTGTATTAACCGGAATACAAAAAAAGTGGCCAATACAAATACCAGTAAAGCAATAACTGCAGGCGCCGGGTTTTGAAAACGGAATGACTGTATCCTCAAAAAATTACTGCCATTGCAAATATGGGTGAGTATAAAAGATACCATGCCCAATAAAAAATATCCCTGTCCAGTTTGAGTTAAAAAAAGATCCCCCAACAGAGAAAATACCAAACCTGCCAGCACCAGTCCCGTATAGGATTTATTGCTTCCCGATTTCGGGATAGAAAAAAAATACAGCATCAAAACAGGCATTAATGCCAGCTTACTCACCATTCGCAAGCCTGTTTGGTTGGTATAAATACTGATACAGTGAATCAGTAATATAATTAGGTATAGAAGAATACCTTTTTTGTTAATTACACTCATTTTTTGACAGGTTTTGCAAGCGGTACTTTCCATGAAAACTAAGATTTTTCAATGAAAATGACCCAAATTGATGATTTACCTCTATCAGCAATGGAAATACACTGCCTATATAGATTTATCATTGAAAAATAGGGTAACCAGCCCTTCCCCCCTATTTTTGCAATATGCTGAGTAGTGATGAAGAAGCTTTTCTTTTATTCTGGTTTGAAAACCGTGAGAAACAGAAAACCAGTATAAAACCCTTTCTGGTAGGCCTTTCAGCGGGTTTTTTGCTGGGTATCAGCTTGATCATTATTGTTGGCACTGGCTGGGATCAGAGAGCCACAATGGTTGCCAATTCAAAACTCAGTTCGTTTGTTTTCCTGCTTGCCATATTGATCATCTCATTGTTCATGGCTTTCCTATACCGGAATTTCCGTTGGGAAACCCAGGAACAGCGGTATTTAGAACTGCGTGCCAAAAAACAAAAGTTAGAAAAATTGCTGGCAAAGCAGCCTTAATACCCAAATCAAAGTCTACTTAAAAAAGTGTACATGAGAAAAACAGTTGCAGGCTTCCTCCTGGCAGGGTTTATTTTGTTCATTTCCTGTGGTAAAGCCAGTACCAGTGGCTGTCAACCCGTTCCCGTGGCTAATGAAAAAGGGCAACTGGTCAATTTTTGTATTGCCAATAATATCACTTACACAGAGCATTCCTCCGGCCTTTTGTATCAAATTATCACTCCCGGAACCGGCACTGCACCTTCGGTTTCTTCTAATGTTTCTGTATTGTATACAGCCAGATTCCTGACAGGTGTTGCATTCGACTCTTCTACCAATGCGGCTAGTCCCTTTACCAGCATACTCAATAACCTGATCGACGGATGGAAAATTGGTATCCCACTGATCAGTAAGGGTGGACATATCAAACTGGTATTGCCTTCGGCGCTTGCCTATAGCTGTGGAGGCTACCCACCGGTTGTACCTGCCAATACACCCCTCTATTTTGATGTAACCCTGGTAGATTTTAAATAAACAGGTTTTTATATGGGTAATTTATTGGCTAAAAGTGCCGATTCTAATGAGGAATGGTTCCCCATATTCACCGGAACCCCACTGGATTCAGCAAATTGACTACCCTCCTGCTTCTAAAACAGCAAACTAGAGCCAAGTTGGCATATTTCATTCCCATTCCCCTATCTTTGCCGCTCTAAAAAAATTTGTAAACCGTTACTAATATGCAACTGAAAGGTTTAGTGCGATTTTTTGCGATTGCTTTGATACTCATCTGTGTGTATCAATTATCATTTACCTGGTTTGTAAAAAGCCATGAAAGTGAAATGGATAAAAAAGCCAGTGCCTGGCTGAAAAAATTTCCATCTGCAGAAACTGTTTATCCCGGTAATAAGGAATTACAGGCAGCCTATAATGATAGTCTGGCAGATTTAAAAAAGGAAAGATTAAAGCGTTTGCTGGATAGTACAAAAGATACCAAACTGGCTTTTGGCCTGACTACTTATCGCGATGCGAAAGAAAAGGAACTGATGCTGGGCCTGGATTTGCAGGGTGGTATGAGTGTTACGATGGAAGTGGGACTTGATGGTTTATTAAAATCATTGGCCAACTATACCAAAGATCCTTCTTTCAATAAAGCGATAGACCAGGCCATAACCAGAAAAGCCAATGGTGGCGCTAACCTGATCACCTTGTTCAGGGAAGAATTAGCCAAACTGAATCCGGGTGCAAAACTGGCCCCTTTCTTTGCTGTAAAAAGTAATGGAAAAGTAAAGTTTGATGATAGTGATGATAAAGTAGCCGCTTACCTGAAAGACCAGGCTGATGTGGCTTTCAGTAATACTACCCGTATACTGCGTACACGTATAGATGCCTTTGGTGTGGCTTCTCCCAATATCAATCCGGATCCTTCCAAAGGAATTATCAATATTGAACTGGCTGGAATCAATGATAAAGAAAGAGTACGTGCATTTCTGCAATCAACCGCTAACCTGCAATTCTTTGAAGTATATACACTTGAAAGCAAAGATATACAGAACGGTATCGTGGCAGCTGATAAAGCTGTTCAGGAATACCTGAGTGGATCAACCAAAAAAGCAGATACGGCTAAGAAAGCGGGTATTGATACCAGTAAACAAACATCTGCAGGAAAAACAAAAGTAGATACTTCAAAAGCAGCTACTATTTCCGGACTGGTTTCAGAAACCAAAGCAGCCAAAGGTGCGGATACTGCTAAAATAAAAGGAAATGAAAACCCAATCCTGAGATTATTGCAGATTGCACAGCCTTATGCTGGTACAGATGGGAAAACAGTGTATCCTTCTGCCCTGGGTTATATAGCACAAAAGGATACAGGTACCTTAAATGATTACCTGAGACTGGAAATAGTGAAATCTAAATTCCCTTCTAACCTGGTATTCATGTATGGTAAAGCAGATGTGTCTGATGCAAAACTAAAAGACATACTCACTTTATATGCTATCAAAACTTTAGATAATGGTCAGGCTGAATTAGGTGGAGAAGGAATTAGTGCCACACAGGATTATGATGAGCGTGGCCGGATTGCCATTAAAATGAATATGGACAAAACGGGTACGGCTATCTGGGCCAAAATGACTACCCGTAACGTTGGCAAACCGATTGCCATTGTACTGGATAATTTTGTGTATTCAGCACCCAATGTAAATGACCCGATTACTACCGGTAATTCACAAATCAGTGGAAGTTATACGATAAAAGAAGCGCAGGATTTATCTGAAATTCTGGAAAGTGGTAAACTTCCTGCTCCGGCAAGAATTGTTCAGGATCAGCAAGTGGGGCCAACCCTGGGTAAAGAATCTATTATTGGCGGAGGTAAATCCTTCCTGATCTCTTTCATTGTCATTTTTGCCTTGATGCTTCTGTACTTTAATACGGGAGGATGGGTTGCGAATGTGGCTTTGATATTAAACCTTTTATTTACCATCGGTATATTAAGTGCGCTGGGCTTTACGCTTACCGCTCCCGGTATTGCCGGTTTGGTATTAACCATTGGTTTAGCGGTAGATACCAACGTAATTATTTTTGAACGGATCAAGGAAGAGCTCACCAAAGGAAAAACATACCAGAATGCCGTAACGGATGGGTATAAGCGTTCGCTCTCCCCTGTTTTGGATGCACACGTTACTACCTTGTTAACCGCGATTATCCTGGCTTATTTTGGATTAGGACCTGTATTGGGTTTTGCGACCACACAGATCATTGGTATCTTATTATCCTTATTCTGTGGTATCCTGGTTTCCAGGTTAATTACAGACTGGTACATGAATAAGAATCGTCACTTTGAATATTTTACAGGGATCTCTAAAAAAATATTCAAACACGCTTCATTCAAGTTTATTGAATACAGGAAATATGCCTATGCTTTATCGGTAGTCATCTTCTTCTTAGGAATCAGCACCTTCTTCCGTGCAGATGCTTTTGATGAAGGGGTTGAATTTTCCGGTGGACGTAGTTATACCATCCGTTTCGATAAGCCGGTAAATGAAGACATCATCCGTGATGAACTGAAAACTGAATTCAATGAGCCGGTGATCATCAAAACAGTAGATGTAAAAAACCAGATCAATATCACCACTTCTTATAAAATCAAAGAAACGGCTACCAATATTGATTCTTTGGTGGAACAGAAAATGTTTCATGGTTTACAGAATCATCTGCCAAAGAATATCACCTATGCAGATTTTGATAAAAACTATATCAAAGGATCACAGAAAGTATTGCCTACCATTTCAGAAGACCTGAAAGCGGGTGCTACCAAGGCGGTGGTTTTTGGTATCATCATCATCTGTTTATACATCTTTATCCGATTCCGCGACTGGAGATATTCATTGGGTACCATTTTCTCATTATTACATGATGTATTTGTAACCTTGATCGTATTCAGTTTTGCACGAAAAATTGTTCCATTCCCACTCGAAATTGACCAGCATTTTATTGCAGCCGTATTAACGGTGATCGGTTTCTCGATGAATGATACCGTGATCGTGTATGACCGTATTCGTGAGGATAGTCGTTTGATGAAGGGTGCCGATAATGCCAGCGTTATTAACCGCGCTATCAATGAAACCCTGAGTCGTACGGTTATGACCTCTCTGACAGTATTCCTGACGATCCTGATCCTCTTCATCTTTGGTGGTGAAGTAACCCGTGGTTTTGCTTTTGCAATGTTGATCGGGGTAATCACTGGTACGTACTCTTCTATTTTTGTGGCGGCCCCTATCCTGGTAGATTTTGCCAAGAACCGTGCACTGGGAAAATCAGAGGACAAGAAGAAAAAATAAAGCAACGCGCAATTTTAATAAAAAGCCCTGCCTCTAAAGCAGGGCTTTTGTTTTGCTTAAAAAACGATAAAAGGAAAGGGATTAACAATTTTTTAGAACAAATACATTCTACTTTAGCGCATTGCACCTACAGTGAGAAAAAGAATTATACATATCATTTCCAGGGGATTCCTGTTGATCATGGCATTACAAATCATGAATGTGAGTATTGATGCCATTGATTTCAAACCTGTTGAATCCAATTTGGTATTGACTGAATTTAATGACCAGAATACTATCACAGAATTTATTTCGGAAACTTTATTAGGGTATAAAAATTTGTTTCCTGAATCGAGTACCAAATCTCAAAAGCAGGCACAACAACAGAAACATGTTTGTATCAAACTGATCAACTGCTCCCCTTCTGTTGTAACCAATCCGTATGATGCAGAGGCAGCTGCTTACTGTGTTCCAACTACTGAAAATTATGCTTATCTCTTTTTAAGAGAAATCAATCCCCCTCCTCCCAAAGCCTAAATACGGCCTTTTTCTCATGTACTAATCTATTAAGGGTATGATACAGTAATGTATTACCCAATGTAAAGGCCGTTACTCCATAACGTGTAGTTACTATTTGTATTTATTAAATTTCAGATTATGATTTTCCAGAAAGGGAAGCAATGCTTGCTTTACTTGTTTGTTGCATTTGCTCTCACAACAAGTGCACAAACAGGTCAATTTCAAAAAGATACAACCAGGCTCAGTATAGATAGTGCTGAACATTTGTTTCTTCAGAATAATTTATTACTGTTAGCCCAGAAATATAATATAGATGCCCAAAAAGCGCAGATCATACAGGCCAAATTATATCCCAATCCCAATCTCAATCTCAGCCGTGGCTTCTATAATCCCACCGCCAAGAAAATATTCGCAGGCGGGGCAGATGGAGAAACGGCTGCAGGCGTATCGCAACTGATTATTCTGGCCGGAAAGCGTAATAAACAGGTACGCATCGCTGAAACCAATGCAAAACTAGCCGAATATCAATTTTATGATCTGTTGCGAACCTTGAAGTATACGCTAAGAACGGATTTCTTTTCTATCTATTATCTCCAGCAGTCAGCAAAAGTATACGACGTTGAAATCAACTCACTCCAGCAGGTAGTGAATGCCTTTCAGCAACAGGCAGGTAAAGGATATATCTCAGAAAAAGAAGTGGTTCGTATTAAAGCACAACTCTATAGTCTCCAAAGCGAATACAATGACCTGCTTAATCAGATCAATGATACAGAGAGCGAATTACGGCTCATACTACAAATAAAAGGCTATTATATTGATCCGCTTGCCAATGATAGTAAGCTGGCCGAAACCCAACCCGGTCAATATTCCTTTTCAGTACTGATGGATTCTGCCTATAAGGCCAGAACCGACCTGAAAATAGCCCGAGCAAATGTTGATTTGAGCAAACAGGTATATTCTCTTCAAAAATCAATTGCGGTTCCGGATATCACATTGCAGGCCGGGTATGATGAACAGGGAAGCTATATCAAGAATTTTAATTCAGTTGGGTTTGGTATAGACATTCCCATTTTTAACCGCAACCAGGGTAATATCAAATCAGCAAAATCAGGTATTGATATTACCATCGCTACACAAAAAAGTACAGAAGCCTCTGTAGAAGAACAGGTATCACGTGCACTTTTGAAAGCAATCGACCAGGATAAATTATTCAGAAAGGTGGACCCCTCCTTTGGGAAAGATTTTGAAAGACTGATGCATGAAATGGTGATTAATTACCAGCGTAGAAACATCGGATTATTGGAGTTTATCGATTTCTACGACGCTTACAAACAAAATATATTACAGGTTAACGCTATCAAACTGAATAGGGTAACAGCAATGGAAGATTTGAATTTTTATACAGGAACTGAATTTTATAATTAATATAAATGAAACAGTATATGCAAAAGTTTACACAACAAATACGAATTACTCTTTTATTACTGATTTCATCAATTGCTTTACTACAAATCGGGTGTACCGAAATAGCGAAAAAGACTGCAGAAAGACAGAAATACCTGATCCCGGATTCTATATTGAAAAAAATGGTAATTGATACCGTTAAGGAATGCCCCTTGGTAGATGCCATTACCTTAACCGGTAGTGTTGATTTTAATCAGGATAACCAGGTAAATATTTACCCCTTGGTAAGTGGTAATATTGAAGATGTGAAAGTACAGTTAGGGGACCATGTTACCGCCGGACAGGTATTGGCTGTTGTAAAAAGTAGTGAGATGGCAAGCTATAGCAGTAACCTGGTAAATGCAGAAACCAATCTCAGGGTAGCCAAGAAAAACCTGGAGGCGCAGAAAGATTTGTTTTCCAGCGGACTGGCATCACAACTGGATGTTACTTCAGCGCAATCCAATTACGACCAGGCAGTTGCTCAACTGGAAATGGTGAAAAGGGTGCTGAAAATAAATGGGAATAATACACAGGGCGATTATGTAATCAAGGCACCAATCAGTGGTTTTATTGTACAAAAAAATATCACCAATAATACGGCAATCCGTGCAGATAATGGTGCAAGCCTTTTTACGATTTCTGACCTGAAAAATGTTTGGATACAGGCAAATGTCTATGAATCCAACATCAGTAAAGTGCATATGGGCGATCCGGTAACCATTACTACTGTTTCCTATCCTGACAGGATATTTACAGGTAAGATAGATAAGATTTTAAATGTGCTGGATCCCTCAAATAAAGTAATGAAAGTGAGGATTGTTTTATCCAATAACGATTATGCTTTAAAACCTCAGATGTTTACAAGAGTAGTGGTAACCAATCAGCAAAATACCAACGCTATTTGTATTTCTTCAAAGGCCCTGATATTTGATCATAGCCAGTACTTCGTTCTTAAATATAAAGGAAAAGGCGAAGCTGATATAACACATGTTCAGGTGCTAAATACGCTGGGCGACAAAGCCTATTTATCGGATGGAGTTGTCAAAGGCGATAGAATCGTGGGCTCAGAAGCAATCCTTATTTATGATGCTTTGAATAATTAATTGTACTCTTTAAAATTTTAGACAATGATCAAGGTACTAAAAAGCATTATAGCATTTTCACTGAAAAATAAATTCTTCGTTTTATTCGCCTCCCTGGCAGTGCTGGTTACAGGTATTCTAACTTTTAAAAGTATGCCAATCGAGGCATTTCCGGATGTAACCAATACTGAGATCAGCATTATTACCCAATGGCCTGGAAGAAGCGCAGAAGAAGTGGAAAAATTTGTTACGATCCCTATTGAGATCGCAATGAACCCGGTTCAGCAAAAAGTGAGTTTACGTTCTACTACTATTTTCGGTCTATCCTATGTAAAACTCATCTTTGATGATGATGTAAAAGATCCGCAGGCTCGTCAACAGGTAATGAACCTGTTGGGAAATGCATCCCTCCCTCCTTCCGTTGTTCCCGCAGTGCAGCCCCCTACCGGACCAACCGGTGAAATTTTTAGGTACACTTTGCGTAGTAAAGTAAGGGATGTACGGGAATTAAAAACCATGCAGGACTGGGTAATTGATCGTCAGTTGAGATCGGTACCGGGAGTGGGTGATATTACCAGTTTTGGAGGCAAGACGAAAACCTATGAAATACGGGTAGACCCCGAGAAATTAACTTCTATTGGTATTACCCCTTTAGATGTTTTTACGGCGGTACAAAAAACAAATATCAACATCGGGGGTGATATGATTATCCAGAATAACCAGGCTTTTGTGGTAAGAGGCATTGGGTTATTAAATGATATTAATGAGATCAAGAACATCATTATTCTTAACAATAATGGCGTGCCTGTATTGGTAAAAGATGTAGCGCAGGTAGAAATTTCCAATCTACCCAGATTAGGATGGGTAGCCAGAGCGGATGGATTACCTGATGCAAAAGGCAACCGTGTGGTAACCGATGAACCCGATGCAGTTGAAGCCATCATCGTGATGCGTAAAGGAGAAAATCCTACCAAAGTGGTCAATGCCATTAAAGCGAGGGTGGATAAACTCAATAATAGCATTCTGCCGGAGGATACTAAAATTGTACCGTATTACGATAGATCTGATCTCATAGATTTTGCAACGCATACCGTACTGCATAACCTGGTAGAAGGGATATTGCTGGTAACCCTGCTCGTATCCCTGTTTATGTTCAATTGGCGTACTACCTTGATTGTTTCGCTGATTATTCCGATGGCACTTCTTTTCGCGTTTATATGTCTTCACCTAATGGGCATGTCAGCCAATTTATTATCGCTGGGTGCAGTGGATTTCGGGATCATTATTGATGGGGCCGTAGTAATGGTAGAAGGTATGTTTGTAATACTCGATCACCGGGCCATGGAAATGGGGATGGAACGATTTAATAAAGTGGCCAAACTGGGATTGATTAAAAAGAACGGAGCCCAATTGGGTAAAGCCATCTTCTTCGCAAAAGTGATTATCATCACGGGCCTGCTACCCATTTTTGCCTTTGAAAAAGTAGAAGGCAAAATGTTCTCACCACTCGCCTATACATTGGGTTTTGCCTTATTGGGTGCTTTGATTACTACCCTTACCCTGGTGCCGGTACTGATCAGCATGTTATTAAAGAAGAATGTACATGAAAAACATAACCCCTTTGTGCATCACCTGACGGGTTTTATGCTGAAAGGATTTACAAACGCATTCAAAAGAAGAAAACTGGTGGTGCCGCTGGCACTCGTGGTAATGGTGGCCGGTTTGTATTCTTTTAAATACCTGGGATCAGAATTCCTACCTGAGTTGAACGAAGGCTCTATCTGGCTAAGGGTACAAACTCCATATAGCATTTCCCTGGATAAATCTGTGAGTGTTTCTACTGAGATCAGGAAAATACTGATGACATTTCCACAGGTAAAATATACCGTTGCTCAAACAGGCAGACCGGATGATGGAACAGATGTGGCAGGCTTTTACAATAATGAATTTTCGGTGATGTTATATCCTGAAGATGAATGGAAACCTAAAATTACAAAGGATGAGTTGATTGACCAGATGACGGCAAAACTGTCCAGTATACCCGGTGCCAACCTAAACTTCTCTCAACCCATTATGGATAATGTGGAAGAAGCTGTATCGGGAGTAAAAGGTTCAATTTGCGTAAAGATTTATGGAGATTCTTTGAATTATATGGAAGCGAAAGTAGATTCCGTATATAATATTCTCAGGGATGTGAAAGGGATCGAAGATCTGGGAGTGATACATAATATTGGTCAACCCGAATTGGATGTAAACCTTGATCAACAAAAAATGGCATTATACGGAGTAGCCACTGCCGATGCCAATGCAGTAGTGGCTATGGCAATTGGAGGATTAGCAGCTTCCTCCCTCTATGAAGGCATTAAAATATTTGATATCCGGATCCGGCTTCCGGAAGAATTCAGGAAAACGCCTGAAGATATCGGTAATCTCCTGGTTCCAACACAAAACGGATCCAAAGTGCCTATCAAAGAAATCGCCTCTATCGACAAGAAAACAGGTGCCTGTTTGATTTTTAGAGATGATAATGAACGTTACTCCGCCTTGAAATTTTCTGTACGTGGTCGCGATATGGGAAGTACGATTGCAGAAGCACAGGCAAAAGTGAATGCAAAAGTGAGTTTGAAAAGAGGATACTCAATGGCTTGGCAGGGAGATTTTGAAAACCAGCAAAGGGCTGAAAAGAGGCTCTTGCAGGTGGTACCCATCAGTCTTTTATTAATATTCCTCCTCTTGTTTACCATGTTTGGAAACCTAAAAGATGCCGGTCTGGTATTCCTTAATGTTCCTTTTGCGATTGTTGGGGGTTTACTGGCGCTTCACCTGACAGGCACTAATTTTAGTATTTCAGCAGGTATTGGCTTTATTGCCCTGTTTGGAATCTGTATACAGGATGGGGTTTTATTAATTACGGTATTTAAACAAAACCTTGAAAAGATCCATGGTGCGTCCAATACTCTCTATAGTGCTATTAAATTAGGCGTTAATTCAAGAATCAGACCTGTGATGATGACGGCTATGATGGCAGCAATTGGATTATTCCCGGCTGCTTTATCTCATGGCATCGGATCGGAAAGCTCTCGCCCTTTGGCAAGAGTGGTGATTGGAGGTATTTTATGTGCAATGATATTTTCTTTATGGGTATTTCCACTCATTTTTGCCTGGGCCTACAAAAATGTAGACACCAAGCATCAGAGTGATATTACTGAAAAGGACTAAAAATCGTGTTCCAGACGCGAATGTTCACTTAGGTGAACGGGGCTGCTATTTCCATAGCGGCCCTTATTTTATCCTTATTTTAATATTTGTCAAATCTAATTGATTTAAATTTGTAATCATTGCGTCTGGAAAACGTGGAATACTTCAGTGATTAATTTAACACAAACAGATTAAATTAATTAATGATAAGTTCATATTCGTATTTCTGGCTGCGTTGAAAAACCAAATACCAGTAATCAATATGATACAATTTCCGCGAGTGAAAAGTTTAGTGAAATTTTTAATCCCCGCTACCCTTTTTTACGCAACCAATCTTCTTTCACAAACTACTTCTCATTCTGATACACTTGTACTAACTATCCAGCAGGCAGAAAAAAGATTTATTGATAGTAATTATCTTTTATTAGCGGCTAATTATAATGTAGATGCACAAAAAGCATTAATACAACAGGCAAAATTATGGGATAACCCGGTTTTGAATACTGACCAGGTAATTGCAGCCAATGGTAAATTCTTTCCCTATGGTAAAAACCCTGATGGATCTTATAGCGGACAGTATTATATTCAAGTGCAACAACTCATTAAAACAGCCGGTAAACGAGGGAAACTCATCAACCTCGCAACCACCAATGCAAAACTGAGCGAGCTTCAGTTACAGGATGTGATCAGAAATCTTCGTTATCAGTTACACACAGATTACTATAACATTTTACAACAATTAGGAAACAAAGCTATTTACCAGGATCAAATGCAGCAATTAAATAAGCTTTTGACGGGTATGCAGGCGCAGTTAGCGGTGGGTAATATTGCACAAAAGGATTATTTACGGATACAGGCATTACTGGTTTCTCTGGAACAGGATATGACTGATCTGGATAAATCCATTGCCGATAACCAGGCAGATCTCAGAACCCTATTACAAGTAAAAGAAAATGTTTTTGTAAAACCCGCTGATAAACTGGATGCCAATATTGCTATATCCAATCTGGTGAATAACGATCAACTGGTAGAAACCGGTAAACAACACAACCCGTATTATCAATTACAACAAACCCAGATACTTTATCAGCAACAAAACCTGGCTTACCAGAAATCATTACGCTCACCGGATATTACCCTGGGACCCAATTTTGACCGTAACTCAAATTTCGCCCCTAACTATGTTGGCTTGGGTATTTCATTACCCCTTACCATTATTAATAAAAACCAGGGAAATATTAAATCTGCAGAATTCAGTATCAAACAACAGCAGTCGTTGGCCAATAATGCAGAAACCGAATTGAGGAATAATATTGGCACCGCTTACCAGAAATTATTGCTTACGGTTAAACAGAATAGTGCTACGCAAAAAGATTTCTATACAAAGTATGAAGCCATGTATAGGAATATTCTGAGCAGTTATCAGCAAAAGCAAATCAATTTACTGGAGTTCCTTGACTTTTTTAATGACTATACCTCATCACAACAACGTCTTTTACAACAACAACTGAATCTTCAATTGTCAAAAGATGAAGTAAATTATTACGCAGGTATGGATATTCTTAAATAATTATTACACATCATACACATGAATTATATGAACAAGTTTTTACCGGGCATCATGGCAGTTATTGTTTTAGGGATGAGTGCCTGCCATGAAAATAAAGAAGTAAAACAGGAAAGCACCAAATTCATGCTAAGTGATAGCATGGCAAAAATGATTGCCCTGGATTCTGTGGGCATCAGTTATATAGATGATGCCATTACCTTAAGTGGGGAAGTGAGCTTTAATGAGAATAATGTAGTGAAAGTGTATCCACGTAGCAGCGGACAGGTAACTGAATCAAAAGTAACCCTGGGTGATAAAGTAAAAGCCGGCCAGGTGCTCGCAACTATCAGAAGTGCGGATGTGGCAGGAAGCTATTCGGATCTGTCCAGCGCCAATGCGGATATCAATATTGCCAAACGTCAACTCGATAATACAGAGAACCTGTATAAAAATAGCATCGCTAGCGAAAAAGAACTACAGGAAGCCAAACAGAACTACGAAAAAGCTTTGGCAGCAAAAGGTAAAATTCAATCCATTATCAATATCAATGGAGGTACAGGTAGTAATGCAGCGGGTATCTATACACTTACCTCTCCTATAGATGGATATATCGTTGAAAAGAAAGTAAACACTGGAAATTTTATCAGATCTGATATGGGCGATTACCTATTTACCATTTCTGATCTGAAAAATGTTTGGGTAAACGCCAATGTATTTGAAGTAGATATTCCTAAAGTAAAAGAAGGATACAATGTGGTGGTGAGTACACTCGCTTACCCCGATAAAAAAATCAAAGGAACCGTAGATAAAATGAGCGAAGTACTTGACCCTACCAATAAAACTTTGCGCATACGTATCAAACTGGCTAATCCGGATCTTTTATTGCGACCAGAAATGTATGCAAGAGTGGTTGTATCCAATAAAGAAAATATTCGGGCCATTACGATACCTACCAAAGCATTGATTTCACTCAATGGAAAAACATTTGTAGTGGTATATAGATCAAACTCGGATATGAAAATTGCAGAAGTAGATATTTTGAAATCAGCAGGCGACCAGACTTATCTGATAGGTGGTGTGAACAAGGGTGATAAGATCATCGTTCAAAATCAATTACTGGTATTTCAACAGTTATTGAATCAATAAAATGAGCAATAGGATATTCTCAGTTTGCTAATTTCCACAATTTAGATTACTATGGTAAAGTTTATAAAAGCAATCATACATTTTTCACTCCGACACCGCTATTTCGTGTTTTTCATGACAGCGATTCTGGCGGCTATCGGATTTGTGAGCTACCAGAATACACCTATCGAAACCTTCCCGGATGTAACCAATACGCAGATCATTATTATTACCCAATGGTCTGGACGTAGCGCAGAAGAAGTAGAAAAATTCATTACCGTTCCGCTTGAAACCGCATTGAATTCCGTTCAAAGAAAATCGAACCTGCGAACCACTTCCTCATTCGGACTTTCTTATATCCGGATCATTTTTGATGACGATGTAACCGACGAATTTGCCCGGCAACAGGTATTGAGCCGTATTGGTAATGTTGACCTGCCCGATGGCATTAAACCGGAAGTGGAACCCCCTTATGGACCCACAGGAGAAATATTCAGGTACACTTTAAAAAGCAATACCAGATCCATCCGTGAATTATATACCATTCAGGATTGGGTTTTGGATAAACAATTTAAAAGAGTACCGGGTGTAGCGGATGTAAATAGTTTTGGTGGGGAAGAAAGAAGTTTTGAGATCAGTGTAAATCCTAATAACCTGACTAAATATGGTTTAACCTCTCTGGATGTATACAATGCCGTTGGTAAAAGCAATGTGAATGTGGGGGGGGATGTGATTGAAAGAAATGGACAGGCTTATGTGGTTCGTGGTATCGGATTACTGAACAGTATCAGTGAAATTGAAAATATCATTGTTACCAAGATGAACTCTGTGCCTATCCTGGTTAAAAACCTGGCACAGGTAAAAGAAGCCGGTAAGCCAAGATTGGGCCAGGTTTCTAAAGATACTATGGGTGATGTATTAGAAGGAATTGTGGTAATGGTAAAAGGCGCCAATCCAACAGAAGTGCTTACAAAACTTCATGAAAAAGTAAAAGAGCTGAATGAAAATGTTTTACCCAGTGATGTAAAGATCGATACTTTTTATGATCGAACCGTCTTGATGGATTATGCTACGCATACCGTAATACATAACCTGATTGAAGGGATTATTTTGGTTACCTGTATTGTAATGCTGTTCATGGCCGATTGGAGAACTACCGTTACCGTTAGTATTATTATTCCACTCTCCCTCCTCTTTGCTTTTATGTGTATGCGAATGATGCATATGACTGCAAACCTGCTTTCAATGGGTGCCATCGATTTTGGGATTATCATCGATGGTGCAGTGGTAATGGTGGAAGGATTTTTTGTTGCATTGGATAGTAAGGCCAAGGAAGTAGGTATGGAAAAGTTTAATAAACTGGCTAAACTTGGTTTATTCAAACAGGTTGGAACTGAAATGGGGAAAGCCATCTTTTTTTCAAAGATCATTATCCTTACCTGCCTGGTACCCATTTTTGCATTCCAGAAAGTGGAAGGTAAAATGTTCTCACCACTGGCCTATACCTTAGGGTTTGCTTTAGTAGGCGCATTGATTTATACCCTTACACTGGTACCTGCATTATCAAGTATTTTATTGCGGAAAAATGTACGCGAGAAACATAATTTTATCGTAATCTTCTTCGAGAAAGGAGTTAAATTCTTATTTGAGAAAGCCTATAAAGTTCCCAAAACCAGTTTATTGATTGCGGTTACTATTATGGCGCTGACTTTCTTCTCTGCCAAGTTCCTGGGGAGTGAATTTTTACCAGAACTGGATGAAGGTGCTTTATGGGTGAAAGCACAATTGCCGATGAGTGCCTCATTGAGTCAGTCAAAAATTATCTCTGATAAAATGACTGAGATCATTCGCAAATACCCGGAAGTGCGACATACATTGGCACAAATCGGAAGAACGAATGATGGAACAGACCCAAAAGGATTTTTTAATGTGGAAATAGCGGTTGATCTCTATCCAAAAGATGATTGGCGAAAAGGTCTGTCAACTGAAATGCTGATTGATAGCATGGATAAACAATTGAGTAAACTACCTGGCTTATTACTTAATTACTCTCAACCGATACGGGATAATGTGGAAGAAGCCGTTGCCGGTGTTCCTGCATCTCTGGCCGTTAAAATATTCGGCCCTGATTTTGACAAACTCGATTCATTGGCCAACCAGGTACAGGCTGTATTAGGAAAAGTGCAGGGAGTGGAAGATCTCGGCGTATTGAGAAACCTGGGTCAGCCTGAATTCCGAATAGAATTGGATCAGGAAAAAATGGCTTTATATGGTGTGGCTACTGCCGATGCCAATGCTGTAATTGAAATGGCGATTGGAGGTAAAGCGGCAACTCAGTTATACGAGGGAGAAAGAAAATTTGATATCCGTATCCGCTATCAAAAAGATTATCGCGATACCCAGGAAAAAATAGAACAGCTGATGGTTCCTGCTCAGGACGGTAGTAAAGTGCCCATTAAAGAATTGGCAACCATCAGAACCTTAACC
>Ga0316218_1002048_pt1 | contig 19841 bp, 24 predicted proteins | sample TBH18003metaG_FD_203634 | JGI IMG/M metagenome (GOLD analysis project Ga0316218, IMG submission 203634) | Freshwater microbial communities from Trout Bog Lake, Wisconsin, USA - TBH18003 | ecosystem: Environmental > Aquatic > Freshwater > Lake > Hypolimnion/Profundal zone | place: USA: Wisconsin...
AACTGCTCGTTCAGTGAAGCAATCGTTGCTTCATCGCAGAAGATCAGTGACACTTCGCTGAGGCCCTTCACACCTTCGTCGGTCAGGGCGTGGCGACACAAGGTCACCCAACGCTCGAGGTCGATCTCGTGGTCCTGCTGCTCGTCAGCTGCGTAGATGTCAATACTCATGATTCATTCTTTTCAAAGGCCTGGACAATGTCGGCCACGATACGGTGTCGAACGACGTCTTTAGGGCTGAGGTGGATAAAGCTAATGCCCTCAACGTTCCAGAGGATCTTTTCAACCTTTTCGAGACCACTCTTCTTGCCGTTGAGGTCAACCTGGGACTGGTCGCCAGTCACCACGGCCTTAGAGTTTTGACCAATACGGGTCAGGAACATCTTCATCTGTTCTGGCGTCGTGTTCTGGGCTTCGTCCAAGATAATGAATGCGTCATTGAGTGTTCGGCCACGCATGAAGGCCAGTGGGGCAACTTCAATGGTTCCGTTGGCAATGAGACGCTGGGCACCCTCTGGACCAACCATGTCGTAGAGAGCGTCGTAGAGAGGACGCAAATAGGGGTCGACCTTGGCCATGAGGTCACCCGGAAGGAACCCCAGGTTCTCCCCCGCTTCAACGGCTGGTCGAGTGAGCACAATGCGCTGGACCTGGCGACGATGCAGCGCCTGCACGGCAGCCGCCACGGCGAGGTAACTCTTACCGGTACCAGCGGGACCAAGTCCGAAGGTAATAATCGACGAATCAATCGCGTCGGTGTAGCGCTTCTGGCCCGCGGTCGTGGGGCGAATTGCCTTGCCCTTAGCGCCACGAACCACTTCGTGGCGAAGTACTTCGGAAGGCATCATGTTGTCAGCCACCATGTCAACGGTGCGACCAATTTTGGTGACGTCAAGTCCCTGTCCGCTCTCGAGAACGAGGACGAGCTCGTCGAACAGTCGAAGTACTTTGGCCGCGTCAGGTCCCGTTACGGAGATCTGGTTGCCCTGGACACGAATCTTGGACGATGGGAATGACTTTTCAATCACTCGCAGGTGTTCGTCTCGTGGTCCCAGTAAGCCCGCCATCAGGTGCGTATTGGGAACGTAGGTGGTCGCCGTCAAAGCCTCGGAGGCTGTGGCATCAAAGGTCATCCTGGGGGCCATTCCATTCTGCGTCCGCCAAGGACATGCATATGTAGGTGTGGGACAGTCATTTGCGCGTCAGCGCCAACGTTAAAGACGAGGCGGTAGCCGCTCTTTCGAATTCCTTCGAGTTCGGTTACCTGGTGCGCCAAAAGGATCAGTTCATCAGTGATGCCAATGTGGTCAATCGTGATGTGATCGGCTGACTCAATGTGCAACTTGGGCACCACAATGACGTGAACCGGTGCTTGCGGTGCGATGTCGTGAAAGGCGTACGCCGTCTCACTCTCAGCCACCTTCTTCGACGGGATTTCACCCGCAACTATTTTGCAGAAAAGACAGTCACTCATGTGTTGCTCTCATCATTACCGATTTCGGGACTCCGGTGCTGCCATTGCCCAGCCTCCGTGGCAAAAACTTAAGATGCTCGCCGCGCTCACGGCCGCCGTCTCCGCACGGAGCACCGTTGTGCCTAGTGACACTTTGGTGCGGTCGTCGGGCCACTCCTCTGGCGCCCATCCGCCTTCGGGGCCAATCGCCACCGCTGACACGTGGTGCCAGTCACCTTCTCCGTCAAAGTCACATACCGCAACGTTCACCGGAACGTCACGAATACTCACTGGATCGGCTACGACGAGGTCGTACGTGCGACGAGACTGACCACACGCTTCATCCGCAATGCGCTGCCAGCGTCGAAGCACCTTGTCCTTCACTTCACCCTTGAACTTCACGACGACGCGCTGACTGAGCAGTGGCACGATGGTTCGAACGCCCAGTTCGGTTGCCTTGGCCACGGCCCATTCACTCCGGTCGCCCTTGAGCGGCGCCATGTACAGCATGGTGGCAACCGGTTCAGGGTCGTGATGCAGTGGCGTCACAACGTCCAACCCGTGTTCGCTGACCGAGCAGAGTGACCAGTCCCCTGCGCCATTCGTGACCACAATCTCTTCGCCACGCTTAGCTCGCAGCACGGTCCGTAGGTGGTGTTCGTCCTCCTTCGAGAGCACTGGTGCCTCGGGGTCGACCACGCGAAACTGCCCTAGTGCCGAGACCCGGCGTGACCAGAGCTCGAGGCTCACTTCTTCGCCTTACGACGCCCAAACAGCCCCGAGTGCTGCGCGTTCACGCGTTCACCCCGGTGTTCGGCCAATTTACGAATGAGCGCTTCTGATTCCTCGTCAAGTTCCGCCGGCACGGCCACCGCCACGTGAATGTAGAGGTCACCACGGTTGCGGCCGTGCAGTTGCGTGATGCCCTCGTGGCGAATGCGGTGCACGGTCCCGTTTTGAGTGCCAGGTTCGATCTCGATGTCCAAGGTCTCTCGAAGTGTTGGCACCGTGATGGTTGCTCCGAGCGCAGCCTGCGCAAAAGTGATGACCGCTTCGTGGTGCAGGTCATTACCGTTTCGTTCGAAGCGCTCGTCGTCGGCCACGCGCAGGTGCACGAAGAGTCGACCATTGGGGCCACCGCGAGGACCCGCCGGGCCGCGGTCAGCGAGTCGCATGGTGGAGCCTTCTTCAACACCGGCGGGGACCTGAATCGTCATGGTGCTTGTCTGGTTGGTGCGACCTTCCCCGCGACACGTTGCACACGGTGACGTAATGCGACTCCCCATGCCCGAGCAGCGGTTACAGACCACCGTTGACATCATCTGACCCAAGATGGAGTTACGCACGCGTTGCACCACGCCCGCACCCATGCACTCCGAACAACGCTCGGGTTGCGTGCCCGGCTCGCATCCGTTGCCTGCACAGTCCGGGCACTTCTGTGGCAGTGTGACGGTGATTTCGTGCTGCGCACCAAAAGCCGCGTCGTCGAGGGTAATTTCAAGACTGACTTCGGCGTCGGGGCCTGGTTGGGGTCCGCGGCGTTGCTGAGAGTTAACCCCCATGCCCCCAAAGAACATGTCAAAGATGTCCTGCACGGAACCAGCACCGCCGCCAAAGGGGAAGCCACCGGCTCCTACGTCTGAACCGAATCGGTCGTAACTGGCACGACGTTCGGGGTCCGACAGCACCTCGTAGGCCTGCGAAATTTCCTTGAATCGAGCTTCGGCTTCAGCGTTCCCGGGATTGTTGTCCGGGTGGTACTGGCGCGCGAGGCGGCGATACGACTTTTTGAGTTCATCTTCCGAGCAGTTGTGTTCTACTTCCAGAATTACGTACAGATCAGTTTCAGCCACGTGTTTCCTCTCCACCGAAGTGGCGTGTTAGATGTTGTGAAACAACTTCGGCCGCAGCCATTGTTTCTTGGTATTTCATGCGCGTCGGTCCTAGAAGTCCGACGGCGCCAATAGCGGTGCCATCGACGAGCACTGGTGCCACAATCACCGACGCCGCCGAGAGCGGTTCATAGCCCGTCTCGTGACCAATGGCCACCGACAGTCCCTGATCGAGAATGTCCTGAACGAGTGAGACGACCAGCAGTTCTTGTTCGAGAATGCTCAAGACTTTTCGCACGGTCTCCACGCCATCAAAGGCCTCAGCGACCTTCGATGATCCGCCAATGAAGACCCGGTCACCATCGATGGTGGGAGCTTCGGAGTGGAGGGTACTTACTGCTTCACGTACTAGCTTCGCGACACCGTCATCGAGCGAAGGTACTTGGACCCGGTCCTCCAGGGTCGTGCCGAGCAACAGGGCGTTCAATTGTCGCGACGCTTCGGCCACGTCCAGGTGCGAAACGCTCCACGCTGGCGTGATGGAGTTCTTCGAGACGGAACCGTCTGAGAAGACCGTGACCAGGATCTGGTGGTGCTGGTCGATATGGACGAGTTGCGTCGAAAGAATGGTGGCGTGGTTGTTGGAAGCCCCCACAACGACCGAGGTGTACGAGGTGAGCTGGCTCAGGAGCGTCGATGTTTGTTCGAGGACGTCTTCGACTTCGCCCCGCACGCCACGAAAGAATTCGCCAATCTGCTGCTGCTGGGCGTTACTGAGCACGCCCTTTTCCAAGTGGTCAACGAAGTAGCGGTACCCCTTGTCAGTCGGGATTCGCCCGGCTGACGTGTGGGGCTGTGCGAGGTAGCCCTCGCGCTCCAGACTCACCATTTCTGAACGCACCGTGGCCGGTGAAACGCCGAGTGACGCTGATGCCTGGACCGCTGATGAGCCAACGGGGGCGGCGGTGTCGATGTGCTCAACCACAACCGCTTCAAGGATTGTGGCCTTACGAGCGTCAAGGTCTGAAGTGGTGTCCTTCTGTTCCTTTTTGGCGCGTGGCGACATACTTCCTCCTGTTAGCAGTCAATTCTACCGAGTGCCAACCCGAATCGCCCCCTATCATCAGCGACATGTCTACCTACCAAGCACCGACGCGCGCCGAGTCGCAGACCAGTGGCACCGAGGCAGAACTTCTTGCGAGTTTCCTCGATGCCAACCGCTCGACACTCCTCGCCAAGTGCGACGGCCTCACACTCGAGCAGTTACAACTTCGCCCCGTGGAACACTCGTCGATGTCCCTTCTGGGACTCGTTCGTCACATGGCGCTTGTCGAACAGTGGTGGTTCGATCGGATCTTTCTCGGCAGCAATGACGAACTGGTCTTTTCTGACCCGAGCGACCCTGATTATGAGTGGAACTCACTGGAGTCGTCGCTCGAAGAGACGTTTGCGGTGTTCAACCGCTGCGTTGAACGAAGTCGTGACGCAGTGAGCGAACGTGGACTTGGCGAAGAAGCCATCGGATCAGACCGACGTGGCGGCTACCGCACTCTCCGGTGGATTTATTTGCACATGCTTGACGAGTACGCGCGACACAACGGCCACGCTGACCTGCTGCGCGAACTCATAGACGGTCGCGTTGGTTTCTAGTCCTCGAGCTTGAGGGCAGCCACGAAGGCTTCCTGTGGCACTTCAACGCGCCCCAGGTTCTTCATCTTCTTCTTACCCTCTTTTTGCTTCTCGAGCAGTTTGCGCTTACGGGTGATGTCTCCTCCGTAGCACTTCGCCAAAACATCCTTACGGCGAGCCTTCACGGTCTCACGAGCAATCACTCGTGAACCAACGGCGGCCTGAATTGGTACGTCGAACATTTGACGAGGGATGAGCTCCTTCAGTCGTTCAGCCATCCGGCGACCGTAGTAGTCGGCGTTTGACTTGTGCACGATTGTGGAGAAGGCGTCGACGGGTTCGTGGTTGATGAGCAGGTCGACGCGAACGAGATTGGACGTTACGTAGCCACTGGGTTCGTAGTCGAGCGAGGCGTAGCCCTTAGTGCGACTCTTCAGGGCGTCAAAGAAGTCAATGACGACTTCAGCGAGCGGAATGCGGTAGCGCAGCTCTACTCGCTCCGTCGAGAGGTGGTCCATCTTGATCATCTCGGCACGTCGTGAGTGACAGAGGTCCATAACGGCACCCAAGAATTCGGTGGGTGTGAGGATATTGATATCGAGCATGGGCTCGTCAATGTGGTCGAGGCGACTCGGGTCGGGCAACTCAGTGGGATTGTCCACCAGAATTTCGGTACCGTCGGTCAAGAACGCGCGGTAGACCACCGACGGTGCAGTAGCGATGATGGCCAGGTTGAACTCTCGGTCGAGGCGCTCACGAACAATTTCCATGTGCAACAGACCGAGGAAGCCGCATCGGAAACCAAAGCCCAGGGCGTGCGAGGACTCCGGCTCGTAGGTAATTGAAGCGTCGTTCAGCTTGAGCTTGTCAAGCGCGTCACGCAGGTCGGGCAAGTCGTCACCATCAATTGGGTAGATACCGCAAAAGACCATGGGCTTAGGGTCCATGTACCCATCAAGCGGTGCAGCCGCCGGGCGTGCCGAGTCGGTGATGGTCTCACCGGACTTTGCACCACCAACATCCTTGATGCCGGCGACGATGAATCCCACTTCACCGGGTCCCAGCTGGGTGACGGTGATCATGTCGGGGGTACGAATACCAATCTCTTCAATCTCGTGGTTCGCTCCGGCTTGCATCATGCGGACCTTCATGTCGTCACGCAAGGTGCCGTCGATGATGCGAATCGACGAAATCACGCCACGGTACTGGTCGTAGTACGAGTCGAAGATGAGTGCGCGAAGTGGGTCCTCGGGGTCACCCTGAGGTGCGGGGATTCGGTCAATGATTGCTTGCAGCAGTTCGGACACGCCGTCACCGGTCTTCGCCGACACCGCCAGCACTTCACTCGCCGGGATGCCAAGGACTCGCTCGAGTTCTTCCTTGCAGCGATCCGGATCGGCCGCGGGGAGGTCAATCTTGTTGAGTACGGCAACGATCTCGAGGTTGTTCTCAATGGCCTGGTAACAGTTCGCCAGCGTCTGGGCCTGGATACCTTGTGAGGCGTCCACCAGTAGCACTGCTCCTTCGCAGGCAGCCAAGGAGCGCGAGACTTCGTAGCCAAAGTCCACGTGTCCCGGGGTGTCAATGAACTGGATGAGGTGGTCGTTCCAATTAACGCGAACGTTCTGGGCCTTGATGGTGATACCGCGCTCACGCTCAATATCCATGGAGTCCATGTACTGAGCCCGCATCAGACGGGGGTCGACGGCACCAGTAATTTCCAGAATGCGGTCGGACAGGGTCGACTTGCCGTGGTCAATGTGAGCAATAATGCTCAGATTACGGATTTTGCTGAAATCTACGGGAGTCGTTGGAGTTGCCACGGTCCTTCAAGGCTACCGGTTTTCGTGATTTTCAAGTTGCGTTAGGCGCCCCAATCCCCGTCTGCTAGCATGAATAAGCCCGCTGGAGAGTTTTCCAAGCACAAAGAACGAGGTTTTTCGTGGCAAATATTAAGAGCCAGATCAAGCGTAACAAGCAGAACGAAATTGCGCGCGAGCGCAACAAGGCTGTGAAGTCGGAAATTCGTACCCGCACCAAGAACGCTGTTGCTGCTGCCGGTACCGAGAACGAAGAGACCGCCCTGCGCGCTGCACTGAAGCGCATTGACAAGGCCGCTTCGAAGGGTGTCATTCACAAGAACCAGGCTGCCAACAAGAAGTCTGGTCTCATGAAGCGCATCGCAGCACTCAAGGCCAACGCCTAAGCACTACCCTGCTTGGTTACCAAGCGACGGTTGTAAAAAAGGACGCGAAAGCGTCCTTTTTTTATTGCCCCTACGCGAGTCGGGACGCCAATGTCGGAAAGAGGGCTAGCGCATTGTCTCGACGAATCTTTTGTCGCAGGTCACTCTCGAGAACAAGTGTTTCGTTGATGGATCCAACCGACAGCATTGTTGCTAACTCCGGAGCGAAGGGAAAGTCACTGCCGAACAAGATGTGTGAGTCGTCCACCAAATTGCGCAGTGAACCGAACGCACTGGTGGTTGCTGAGAGTGCGGTGTCGTAGTAGAGCTGCGAGAGGTACCCGCGAGCACCCTTGGGAGCACGCTCGGCCAGGGCTTGATCCGTGAACCACAGAAGTTCAAAGCGAAGTCGCATTTGAGTCCACTATTGAGCGCATCAAGGGGCTTGGCTACGACATTGTCGAAGACCCCACTCTCGCTGTTGAGCGTGACGTGCAGCGCCTCGCTCGGGTCGATGCACCGTGGGGGCGCCCGTTGGAACTCGTGTTTGGGCTTGCGCGCACCGAAGAAGTTCCCACAACACCTCTCGTTCCCGGCGGCTTCCTCACCAAGGACCAGGGGTTTGGTCACGTCGTCGTCGTGACCATGCAGTTTCAGGAATCGTTGCGCTTCCTCGAAGACGGACTGGGATTCACCCAGTCTGACTGGATTGAAACCGAAATCATGGAGGGCATCCACCTCACGGTGCGCTTCTTCCACTGCAACACCCGCCACCACTCCTTCGCAATTGCCGAAGCGCCGTTCGAACTGCCAACAGTGGCCCACCACGTGATGCTGGAGACCAATGATCGCGATGATGTTGGTGCGGCCTTTGACCGGGTCTGGGAAACCAAGCTCGGTATCGCCAATGGCCTAGGCCTTCACGACAACGACCGCATGTTCAGTTTCTACGTCATCTCCCCCGCTGGTTTTCAAGTTGAGGTCGGCTTTGGGGCACGAACAATCACCGCTCCGTGGACTGAGAACCGCAAGTATTCGAAGATCAGCGTGTGGGGCCACCAGCCACTGAGGATGCCCGGCTAGTTAACGCCGACGAGCACCCTGGCTCATTTTTGCCAGCCGGGCCACTAATACTTCGACGACCGTCAACTCGGTGACGTCCATGTCGGTGTTGAGGTCTTTTCCGCCGTAGCTGACGCCACCCTTCAGGGCCAGGTCAGCTTCAGTGATCCAGTGCATGGCCATGGCGATGCGGTCCGTTCCGAGTCGGCTGGCGGTCTGCAGGACAAAGCCCGCACTCTTGGCGTTCGTAATGCCGAGCAGGGCTGCTGCTTCGTCTTGGCTTGCCACCGCAGCACCCTCGAGCTTCATGAACTGCATGAAGTGACGTTGCAAGATGTTGACCACCTGGAGTCCAGCGCGCCCCTTGGAGTCAAGCATGCGCCGAGCAGCAATGATGGCGGCCGTGGCGTTGCCCTTGTCGATGGCGGCCGTTAGGTCCCACGGGGCAACGTCCCCCGCCTCACCCAAGTAGGGCTCAATGTGCTTAAAGGTCAGCGGTGCTGAACCGTAGATGGCGGAAAGTGAGCGAGCCACTGAGTCAATGCGCGCAAGGTCATCACCCACTACGTCAGTCACCTGTTGGGCCACATCGCGACTCAGCGTGATGTTGTACTCGGCCATCTTCGCTTCCACAAAGGCGAGACGCTCCGGTGGCCTCGTGCCGACGTTGGTCTCAATAACTTCTCCAGCAGCCTTGACCAATTTGTTCGATTTTGGACCAACGACCGCGAGAACCAGAATGATGCCCGGCGCTGGCGCTTGCATCCAGCCAATGACCTGCGCCGCCTCATCAGCCAGGAGCGACTGGGCATCACGCACGACCACCACGCGTCGGTCTACGAGAAATGGCGGGGTGTTGAGCGCCTCAATGATTTGCGAGGCGATTGACTCGGTGGCACTCGTGGTGACGTCTTTGGCGGTGAAATCTTGCAAGGCCAACGAAGGGTCAAGGTCTCCGAGCGATCGGGCCACGACGTTGTGCACCGCGTCATACACCATCGTGGCGTCAGTGCCCACGACACAGATTGATGCGCTACTCACGTTCTTCCAGGAGCCTTTCTATGGCGTCTCGCACGCGCACTGAACCAACGACATCGTGCACTCGAACAATACGACAGCCCCCAGCAATGCCAAGTGCGGTGGCGGCCAACGAAGGTTCACGGCGCTCGGTGACCGGAAGGTCAAACATCACGCCGAGGAACGTCTTATTTGAGGCGGAAAGAAGGAGCGGTGACTCGAGGGCTGCCAGGTCTGCCGAGTCGCGAAGCAACTGCAGCGACTGGGCGGCTGTCTTTCCCAGGTCAAGTCCGGCATCAATAATGATGCGGTCACTCGTCACCCCCGCGTCGAGAGCCCACTGGCGACGCTCAATCAAGAACTCCTTGACGGTCTGGGTGACGTCATCGTAATGAGGGTTCGGGTCGGCGACCCTAGGACGAAGGCGAATATGTGTTGCGACGACCGTGGCCTTCGCTTCAGCAGCCACGGGTAAGTACTCGGGGTCGGCGAAACCGCTGATGTCGTTGCCGACGCAGGCCCCTTCAGCAAAACAGGCTTTGGCGACTGAGGCGCGCCAGGTGTCAACGCTGATGGGCAGACCAAAGCGCTTGGCTAATTCACCCACCACCGGCACGACGCGATCGAGTTCCTCAGCCTCAGAAATCTCTTCGCCCGGACCAGCCTTGACGCCACCGACATCAAGAAAGTCAGCACCCTCGTTCGCGAGTTGTTCGGCCCTCTTAAAAAATGCGTCGAGATCGTACGTTGCCGCGGGGCTAAAAAATGAGTCTTTGGTGCGATTAAGAATCCCCATGACGAGCGCGCGATTGGTGACATCAAATGTCTTCGTTCCCATGACCAGCGACAACGGACGCGTGGGGCGGTAGATCTGCACGGTTCAACATTACGGCACGGGTGAGACGCTCCCACCACCGCGCCGAAGGGGTAACTTGCTGGTATGAGTTCTCTCGTCGTTGGCATCAATTCTGAAGAAGTAACCACGTGGATGGCGGCCCAGGTGGGCGCCGTCGCCCCACTCACCTTTGAACTCATCGCGGGGGGTCGCTCCAACCTCACCTACCGAGTGACCGACGCCACAGGTCGACAGTTCGCCCTTCGACGCCCCCCGACCTCGCACGTTCTACCCACCGCTCACGACATGGTGCGCGAATTCACAATTATTTCTGCTCTGTCGCCCGTGGGCATTCCTGTTGCGACCCCACTGGGCCTCTGCACTGATGAACAGGTCAATGAGCGTCCGTTCTACGTCATGGAGTTCGTAGAAGGTGCGATTCTGCGCGACCGCGCTCAGGCGGAGGCAACGTTCGACCTGGCCACTCGCCGTCACATTGGCGATGAACTTGCCACCACGTTGGCACGACTGCACGACGTTGACCCTGGAGCCATTGGACTCGGGGACCTCGCTCGACACGACGGGTACATTGAACGCCAGCTGAAGCGCTGGCGCACCCAGTACGAGCAAATGAAAGTCGAGGGCGTTGATCACGGTGGGCTTGTTGAGGCCGTGGGCGACCAGCTAGCGGCTTCAATCCCGCTGCAGCAGCGCGTCTCCGTCGTTCACGGTGACTACCGACTCGACAATACGGTGCTCACCCCCGACGGCTCGGTGCGAGCAATTCTGGACTGGGAAATCTGCACCCTCGGCGACCCACTCGCCGACCTCGGACTACTCCTCGTCTACTGGTCGGAGCGTTCGGACGCCACAGCAGCGCTCTTAGGTGCAGCGCCCACCACTGCTGATGGATTTTCCAGCCGTGAACAGGTGTTAGCGGCCTACGCGAGCGCGAGTGATTTAGACGTCTCGCACGTCGCCTACTATCAAGCATTCGGATATTGGAAGTTGGCCTGTATTTTGCAAGGGGTCTACGCGCGGTACAGCGCTGGAGCCACTGCGGGTGACCAGGGCAGCGTGGATGAATTTCCTCAGCACATCGCCATGCTGGCCGAAACGGCGAAACTGACTTTGGAGCAACACTGATGGATGAAGAGATGTACGACCGCGTGATTTTCTTGGCGGACCCTGACCTGAACGAGCCCGTACTCGTCGTTGGCCTCGAGGGCTGGATTGACGCTGGTCTCGGTTCCTCCACGGCCATGAACGCACTTCTTGACACCATCCCCACCGAAATCCTCGCGACCTTTGACACCGAGTACTTCATTGATCAGCGAGCCCGCCGCCCCATTGCGCGCATCGTGGACGGTGTCACCACCGAACTGACGTGGCCCGAAATTCAGCTGCGCTACGGCAAGGACGGCGACGGTGCCGACATGCTCTTCCTCGTAGGGCCAGAGCCCGACTTTCACTGGAGTGAGTTTGTTGACGTCGTGACCGACGCCGCCGGTCGCTTCGACGTTCGCCTCGTGGTGGGCCTAGGCGCATTCCCCGCTCCCACACCACACACGCGGCCTGTTCGCGTCATTGGAACCGCACCAGTGACGAGCACGCACCTGCTCGAAATCATTGGCACCGTCACTGGCGAACTCGAGGTACCGGCCGGCATCACCGCCGCCCTGGAACTCGGCTTCTCTGAAGTGCAGATGGACGTCGTGACGCTGTGGGCTCGTGTTCCGCACTACGTGGCCTCCATGCCCTATCCACAGGCTGCAGCAGCACTAGTGGACGGTCTGGCTCGCATTGCCGGTCTCACCTTGGACGCCAGTCACCTCCGGGCTTCGGCTGACGAAGCACGCCAGCGCGTTGATGACCTGATGCTCAATAACCCCGAGCACTCCTCGATGATTTCCCAGCTGGAAGAAGTTGCGGACGAGAACGAAGGTACGTCGCTCGGTGAACAGCTTCCTTCGGGTGACGAACTAGCCGCCGAACTTGAGAAGTTCCTGCGCGGCGAAGCCAACTAGGGTCGATCAACTACTTTTCTTCGAGTAGCCGCAGATTCTCCCGGACGTCACTGAGATGATGCTCGCCTTCGTGCACGGCTTGAGCGCCAACCCAGAGAATCGAGACCTTGGCCGCCGTAACGGGACTGTAGGTGAAGGTCTTCTCTAGGCCCTCGGCTGAAAACGAGTGGAACGCCTTCAGAAACAAGTTCTTGGTGACGCGAAGTTCCTCCACAATCTCGGCGGGGGTGTCTGCCCGGTAGAACCCGAGCGCCACTCGCTCTTCACGGTAAATAGGTGCTCCCACCGAGTCGTCGAGAATTGCCGCGGTGATGATTCGTTCACGCAGTGAAATGAGGACGTCGCGGTAGTGAGCGCTGTACTCAAGCACCGACCAACGATCGACCGATGGTGGCGTTCTCACCAACGTGTGTGATGAACCAAGGACGTCGCTAAAGCCTTGTAGTGCCGCGTCCAGGCGCGCAGCAATCTCGCCTGACGTAACGTCACTCCACCTAAATCCACACACCTCGCACGATGGCTCACCCATGGCTTCACTGTATCTTTTCGTTAACCGTAGTGATGGTCCGCTTTCGAGGAAGTCACTCCATGAAAGCGAGGCGTAGTTTCTTTCACTGCTACCGTTTAACAATGTCCAAAACTCTGTACGACCTGGCCGGATACAGCGGCGTAACCCTAGGTTTCGTAAGCACCACAATCCAGTTTTTTCGCCTTCGCAAGGACGGCACCGATGGCGTCTCCCTCGGTACGTGGACGCTCTTCACGCTCACGTCAGCGTTCTGGATTCTCTACGGATCACTCGGTGCGCACTCGCTCCAGGTGGTGCTCGGAAGTTTGCTGGTCTGGCCGTACCAGTTCTACATTGTGGCGCGCCTCTTGCCCCTCAAGAACCTCGACATCATGGCCAAGTCGTTCGGGTTTTCCTTCCTCTTTACGTTCGGCCCGCTTGCACTCTTCGGCTGGCGCGGAGGTGTTCTGGGCACCGGCGCAGCTATGACCCTGATGTGCCTGCCACAGTTTGTTTCACTTATCAAGGCCAAGCACGCCGAAGGTGTATCGGCCGTTGGTTGGTGGGTTGGAACACTGATGTGCCTGCTCTGGACTGCCTACTACGCCGGGAACCACCTGTGGACCGCCCTGGTGTCTGCCATCGGTTTCGGCATTGCCAACATGGCGGTAGCGATTTTGGCAACCCTTCGTCACGTACAGTCGCACGCCACGGCGTAAGTCGACGCCGCTAGACGGACTCTTCGACGTCGCCTTCTTCAATACGCAGTCCCAACCCGAGGGCGTACCCTTCAAGAAACAGCGCGCACTCCTCTTGTCGGGGATGGCGATTGGCAATTTCGTAGAAATCGGCGTTGTGGTCGGCTTCTTGCAAGTGAGCCAGTTCGTGCACCAAAACGGCGTCAGTCACCCACTCCGGGCACTGTCGCAATCGACTCGACACCCGAATCTCCTTGGTACTCGGTGAACATGAGGCCCAGCGCGACTTCTGGTTCGTCACCCAACGAACGCTGGCCGGCAAAACGCCATCGTTGTAGAGCTCGGCTAAGACCTTGGCCCGCTCCTCTAGCCCGGCGTCACCTTCAGAATTTTGGGGACGCTGGTGAATCAGGCGTTCGACGAGTTCATCGACGAAGGCTGCACGTTCACGACCCTTCAGTCGTGACGGAATGAGAACGACTATGCGACTCCCCGACCAGTGGGCCGTGCCCGTCTTCTTGCGACGTGCCGACGCCCGAATCTCCACCTCGGGACGATCGAACCGAGGTGGTTCAATCGTTATTTGGGTGTCAGAGGACGCTGCAGCCATCAGACAATGAAGTTGACCAACTTCGGCGGAACGCTCACTACGCGCTTCACCTCGGCTCCACCAAGTGCGGCCTGCACGGTGGCGTCGGCTTCAGCCAGGGCCTGGGCGCCGGCCGCATCGACTGACGCGGGGACGCTCAGACGAGCTTTCAATTTGCCGTTGATTTGCACAATCAGTACGACCGTGTCTTCGACCAAGAGTTCCGGACGAGCCACGGGCCACTCCTGCAGGTGGACTGACTTCTCCGCCGGGTGACGTTCTTCCCAGATTTCCGCGGTGATGTGGGGCGCCATTGGTGCCAGTAATTTGAGCAGCGTGTCGACACTCTCATCAAGGACCGAGCGCGCAATTCCTTCAGCGGAGCGTGCCTGCTTTGAAATGGTGTTGTAGAGCTCCATGAGTCCCGCCACCGCAGTGTTGTAACTCCACTTTTCGAGGTCGTCAGTCACTCGGACAATTGTGCGGTGCACGGCTTGCAGCACCGCAGTGTCAGCGTCGGTGACGTCAGTGTGCACGTTGACTTCCTCACCATGAGCGAGTCGGTAGACACGCTCGAGGTAGCGTCCGCAACCCTGGATGACGTCTTCAGTCTGTTCGGTCCAGTCCACGTCATCTGAAGGTGGGCCCACGAACAAGTGGAACAGGCGAAGTCCGTCAGCACCCACGGTTTCGTAGTACTTCTCGGGAGCAATCAGGTTGCCCTTCGACTTTGACATCTTGGAGCCGTCAAGACGGATCATGCCCTGGGTAAAGAGACGCTTAAAGGGTTCACGAGGAAGTCCTGGAGCGAGCCCCGTGTCCACGAGGGCCTTCAGGTAGAAACGTGCGTAGAGCAAGTGCAAGATGGCGTGCTCAATACCGCCGATGTACTGATCGACCGGCATCCACTTGGCGGCTTCAACGGGATCAAAGGCCTTGCCGGGTGTAAAGGGGTCGGCGTAACGCAAGTAGTACCAGGACGAGTCAGTGAAGGTGTCCATGGTGTCGGCTTCGCGACGTGCGGGCTTCGCGCAGGTCGGACAGGTTGTGGAACGGAATCCTTCGTGGGTGGCGAGTGGCGACTGGCCACTCTTGTCCATGACCACGTCATCGGGCGCAACAACCGGCAGCTGGTCCTCTGGAACCGGAACCATGCCGCAGTCGTCACAGTAGATGATTGGAATTGGGCAACCCCAGAAACGCTGACGAGATACCAACCAGTCGCGGAGTCGGAAGTTGACCTTGCGCTCCCCCGCAGCCATTTCGGCAAGGAAGTCAGCGGCGGCGTTCTTGGCGTCAGCGATGTTGAGGCCATTCAAGAAATCGGAGTTGATGTGGGGGCCGTCACCGGAATAGACGCCTTCGTGACCCTCTGGTGCTTCCACGGTACGCACCACAGGCAGGCCGTGCACCTGGGCAAATGCGAAGTCGCGCTCGTCTTCTGCGGGCACCGCCATGATGGCCCCGGTGCCGTAGGTGCCAAGGACGTAGTCGGCCACGTAGACCGGTACTTCCTTGCCGTTAAAGGGGTTGATCACATAACTGCCCGTGAAGGCACCACGCTTATCGAGGCCGGCCCCGGCATCTGAAGAGGCCGTGCGCTCCAACTCACTCGCCGACGAGGCGCGCTCGACGAGTTCAGCAACGTTCGCACGCTGGTCGTCCGTCGTCAGTTCGCCGAGCAAGGGGTGCTCGGGCGCCACGACGGCGTAGGTAACACCGAAGCCCGTGTCGGGTCGAGTGGTGAAAACACGAAGTCCCCGTGATGGATCACTGGCGAGAGGCAGGGTGAATTCCACGCCTTCACTACGACCAATCCAGTTGCGCTGCATGGTCTTTACGCGCTCGGGCCACTCAAGCGCATCAATGTCGTTCAGCAACTCGTCGGCGTAGTCAGTGATCTTGAAGAACCACTGTTCGAGGTTCTTGCGCTCCACGAGGTCACCGGAGCGGTCACACGTACCGTCAGCGTTGACCTGCTCGTTGGCAAGTACCGTGGCACAGCCGGGGCACCAGTTAACGGGCGCTTCAGCGCGGTACGCCAAGCCCTGCCTCCAGAAGGTGAGGAAAATGGTCTGGGCCCACTTCATGTACTCCGGGTCGTGGCTAAAGACTTCACGACGCCAGTCGTACACGGCGCCGAGGCGACGAACGGAATTCTTCAGCTCCACCATGCGCGATTCGGTAAAGAGACGAGGGTGGCTGCCAGCTTTAATAGCGGCGTTTTCGGCGGGCAGGCCAAAGGAGTCAAAGCCAAAAGGTGAAAGTACGGCCTTGCCGCGCATGGTCTGGTAGCGAACCACCAAGTCACCAAAGGTGTAGTTACGGATATGCCCCTGGTGCGCCGTGCCTGATGGGTAGGGGTACATGCAGAGTGCGTAGTACCGCTCACGGGGGTCGTCGTTGTCGACCTCGTAGGTGCCCTCGTCAAGCCATCGGGCTTGCCACTTGGTTTCTACAGCTTTGACATCAAAAGGACGGGCCATTGCAACATTCTAGGGAATTGGGCTCTATGGTCATTGTTGGAAAGGACTTTTATGGCGCAACCGGTCTTTGTTCTCGTACACGGTGCCTGGCACGGATCTTGGTGTTGGCGAGATTTGGGTCTTGAACTCGATGCCCGAGGTGTCACGTGGCGAGCCGTAGACCTCCCCTCCTCGAAGCCAGAGACTCAGCCCACCGTTGGGCTTGCTGATGACGTGAGCGCGGTGCTTGACGCCTGCGTTGGCCTGGAGTCTGTAGTCCTCGTAGGCCACAGCTACGGGGGAACCGTCATAACCGAGGCAGCGCCAGGCGTCGCGGGCCTTGAGTGCCTCATCTATATCGCCGCCCTCATCCCCTTGGTTGGAGAAAGCACCACTGATGCGGTGCAGTCGGTGAAGGTGCGAACCCGTCTCGATGATGCCATCCGGGTCCAAGGACAGTTACTCGTTCTTGATGAGCAACTTGCCCCAAATGCGCTCTACAACGACTGCACTAAAGACGACGCTTCGCGGGCGGTGAAGCAGCTAACGACCCAGACACTGCAGAGCTTCCGCAATGTTCGCACCCAACACTCCGTCGAGGCCACCAGTGTCTATATTGCGTGCGCCAATGACCGAGCGGTCGATCCCGATGTGCAGGCCCTGATGGCCAGTCGTTGCAATGAAATCCTGACTCTGAAGAGCGACCATTCTCCCTTCCTTTCACACCCCAAACTTCTAGCGGATGCGCTCTTGACCTGATCGACAGGTTTTTAGAGTCTGCTAACATTGGAAGACCTTTGGGGGTATAGCTCAGTTGGTAGAGCACTTGCATGGCATGCAAGGGGTCAGGGGTTCGAATCCCCTTACCTCCACCAATTGCGCTGAATCCCATGTAGTGGACCAGCGTTTGTAACAAAATGGCCTTGAGCTACCAGGAGGTAGTTATGCCATTTCAATACTCCACCGAATTCCGATTGGCGTTGTGCCAACGACTCCTCGACGGTGAATCAGTGACCGATCTAGCGGCGCACTACTCGATGTCGGCGGCAACTCTTTACAAGTGGCGTCGTCAAGCCCGCATCGATGCTGGTCGTGAGCGTGGGCTCGCCAGCGGAGACGTTGATGAGCTCGCGCAGGCGCGCAGGCGCATCAAGGAGCTCGAAGCTGAACTCGTCCTCGTGAAGGCCGCGACGGAACTCTTCAACGCAGGCGGTGCCGACCCAAAAGGAAGTACCAGGTTGTCCGAGGTTTGAACAACCTGGGGTACTCCGAGCGACGCAGTTGTCAGGTTGTGGGTCTTGAACGTTCGACCTACTACGCCCTGAAGCACCACCGTCCGAGCGACCGCGAGATTCGCCAGATGCTCCTCGAAGACGCCATCGCCGGCATCTACCAGCGGTCCCGTGGCACCTACGGGGTGCGACGCATTCGAGCCGCTCTCGAGATTGAGCAGGGTCTCATTGTCAACTACAAGTTGGTGATGAAATTGATGCGACGCCTTGGGATTAAGGGCATTCCGGGTCCTAAAAAAGGTCACCGCAACACGGTCAACGCCGCCACCAACGAGGACTTGGTGCAGCGTCAGTTCCACGCCACCAAGCCCAACGAACTGTGGCTTACCGATATCACCGAGCACCCCACTCGCGAGGCCAAGGTCTACTGCTGCTGTGTACTCGACCTGTTCTCTCGAAAAATAGTGGGGTTCTCGATTAGTCGACACTGCGACAGCGACCTCGTGAATGGTGCTCTCTCAATGGCTGCAACCTCGCGCCAAACGACCGCCGAGACCGTGATTCACTCCGACCACGGCAGTCAGTTCACGTCGTGGGCCTTCTCACGCAACATTGCGCGAATTGGACTCAGCGGATCTATGGGCACTATTGGCGACTGCTACGACAATGCACCCATGGAATCCTTCTGGGGATCAATGCAAATTGAGCTTCTCAATCGAAAGAAGTGGACCTCGGTGCTAGAACTTTCCGAAGCCATGGCGGACTACATCGAAAACTTCTACAATTCACAACGACGCCACAGTTCGATCGGGTATCTCACACCGGACGAATTCGAAGTTGTCAATACAACCAATCCCGCTGTTTTGTTATAGGCAGTGGTCCGGTTTATGGGGTTCAGGTCAAATGTTGTCAAAACCACGACAATCCATTGATTCCTTAGGGCTCGATTCTCTCGACCGTGGGTATTCGACTGATGGCTTTGTCGAAAGAAGCGACCTTTCCTACCCCGGTGGTTTCCGCGCAAGCCACGAGGTAGGCGTCGGCAAAATCAAGCCGCTCGCCTTCGTACAAGGCAACCGTTCGCAGGAGTAGCGGAGCGTCAATGACTCGGACGGACTCCATCGCCAGCAAGGATCGAATTGCTTCACTGATGCGAGAACGGTCGATTTCGTAGAACGATTCGAGTACGTACACCGTTTCGGCAACGATGAGATCAGCGAGGTAGAGACTCTCTTCATTCCTCAAAAAGGCGGTGGCTCGCCTCGCCATGTCGGGTGGATCACCAACCAGATGACGAACCAGAACGTTGGTGTCGACAAACGAACTCACTGAAACTTCTTGGCCCTACTCGCACGTGAGATCTCGAGGACTCGGTCCCAGCTGGCGCTCTTCTTTGTTGCCGGCGCGGCGAGTGTTCCCGCCAGTTCAAGAAAATCTGGTGTCCGCTGAAGCGTCGCCAGGTTGCCATCAATGCGAAAAATAACGGAGTCGCCTTCTTCAACACCGAGGGCATCACGTACTGCCTTCGGAATCGTTACCTGCCCTTTGGAGCTCAAGCGAGCGGCCACGTCCATGTTGTTCTCCTTACTTTTTTCTAAATGTAAGGATAGCAGATGTCCGACGGATTCGCCCCTCGCTCTTGGAAGAACACCGACCGTACAAGCAGCTAACTCAGGAGACGCTTCGGGATTGAGCCTCAAGACTGTTGAGAGGAAGGGCTCCTCTGGAACTATCTGATCAGTGTGCCAGGGAGCCGAGAACCTTGTCAGGTTGGCGGTATGCCTTGATTTCGATGAGATTTCCGCTCGGATCTTTGATCATCAATTTTCCTTGCTCTGTGGGCTCGCCCACATACGAGAGAGTTGGCGGCTCAACAATCAGCGGACCTCCACGAAGACGAGCTGAGATTGACTCCCACGCGTCCCATGAAACGGTCGCCCCGAAGTGTCTCGTCCTCGGCATTGGTGCCGTCACGCTGGCCGGATCGTTTTGAAGCGTTACTTGTGCGCCAAAGAGCAGGGCATCGACAAAGTCGTCCGTTCTCCTTCCAATCTCAGCACCGAGGTGGCTCTGGTAGAAGTCGACTGCCTCACTCAGATCACGGACAGGAATCGAAAGATGAAAAATGGGACGCACGGAAGTCCTTCCTTCGTTGTGTGCTCTCATTTTACGAGCAGCTCACTCAAACTTGGGGCAAGGACGTGGGGTTCGAACGTTGTCCCATCTCTTCCGCTGCTAGCGGAGAATTGCCGGGTTTGATCCTTTTTGGCCGGCGCGCCTCATCAGAAACCCCTGAAACTAAGTAGTTTC